>SAMEA104404097__coassemble_367_pt1 | contig 46207 bp, 27 predicted proteins | sample SAMEA104404097__metabat2_high_PE_061 | metagenome-assembled genome bin SAMEA104404097 (sample SAMEA104404097) | Balaenoptera acutorostrata | reverse complement strand
ATCATCCCTTTCCCATACTTGTGACGAGGATTGCCATACTTATCATATTTTGATATTTCTGTTTTCGAACGTTTTTTCTCAGCACCGTCCTCGCAGGGAAGAATACATTCTCCCGGGATGTGAATGTATTCGGTTCCGCTCCGAAATCGGTGTATTCCATTTCATGACCCTATGATAATCTTGCCTGCATAAGAAAACAAATACAGATCCTATTGCCTCTGCTCTCATCCGGATAGCAGAATTGATATAGAACACGCTTTTCCGAATTTTTCCGATTTTCCGAAAAACAGCTGCTTTACACGACCGGTCTCCCGCACGTTCCTGAGCGTGTAACCGGGCTTCTTTTCGTACCTCTCTTTGCGTTTTCCGAAAAGAATCTCTCAATATCGCATCGTTCTGTCATTTTTCCGAACCGGTCTGCCCGTCTCCTCCTTTTCCTTCTTTTCCTTCCTTTTCAACGTGATACCAAAAATCACACCTGAGAACAAACGGCGGCCGGAAACCGCCTTTCTTCTTTTTGCACCCTAAAAAGTCCGATATCTTTCTTTTTCTTTAGAATTTTTCCCATAAGAAAAGATAGATAAAATGATATATAGACCCTTTTCTTTTTTTATAAAATGTCTATAAGAATAGACATTTTACTGCCTTTCTGTGACTTTTATATAGATATCAATCACTTGCTTTTTATAAATCATTCGTATCTTTATTACATGACTCCTATCAGTCCGTCAAAAATCCAAACAAATCCGTCTTTCCCGTTAAAAATTATCCCCAGAAAAAAACGGTTCCTGTAAAAACACATAGAAAAAAGAACGCTTTTTCCTCCTCCGTTCTGTCTGCAGCAAAGAAACAGACCGTATCCCAAAAACGGAATACGGTCTGTTTCTTTAAAATTCTTTCGAAAGTATTGGGGTTTTTCTCTAACGACTTCTGTCGGTTTTTCAGGAGGTTCCCGCAAAAGTCTTTAGAATGGAGAATGAGTTTCGGATTTTTCAAATTCATCACAGTCATCGGTGACATCCGGGCAGACAACCGGCGATCCTTTAAAGCCGAAGGTCGGTTTCTTCCAGCATCCGGTCAGTTTCAAGGCAATCGTGCAGGCCACAAAGGTTGCAAGGCAGGCAAGGAGCACAACCGGAAGCGTTGCATGTCCCAGGGTAAATTCAATTACAAGAGGCGGAATTAATCCGGAGAAAACCATGAAGGCGTTCATCGCTCCCATTTCCGCCGCAGCGGTTGTTTTCAGGTTCGGGTCGGCAACACGGATCAGTGCCACACCACTCGGGCAGGTACCGGTCGCACAGCCCCAGAGACCAAGTGTCCGTTCAAAGTCGCATTTCCCGCCGATACGCGGTGCAAAGTACAGAGTCACCAGTAAGGTTACCGCACCGATTACCAGACAGAAGACCAGGATCGGAACAAGCCATTTGCCGATTACGGTCATCTGTACCGCCATAAATGCGCCGATGATTAAGAAGTCGGTGGTAAAGCCCGTAATTCTCGCCTGTAAAACGTCACTGTGGTACTGCTTGATATTTAACTTCACCATCAGCCATTTTACGAGGTATGCCACGAAGAGACCTACGAAGAAGGTCATACCGCCTAAGGCCGCAATAAAGGTTACCGGAATCATAAGAATCAGTTTCTGTACGAAAATCGCCAAAAGGTATACCAGTCCCACCAGACCGATGTGGAAAGCGAGGGTATCGATATTCCCGTTGTAGGTGGTAATATTCCCGCAGGATTCGGTCTGTTCTTCCGGCGGATAAATCCCTTTTGCAACAGACGGAGAAATTTTTTCCGGATGTCTTGCAAGACCTTTTTTCATACCGATTTTCGCAATCGGAACACCGACGATAAAGGCCAGGAAGAACCCGATTACCGAGAAGGTAATCGCTACCTGTGTCGCATCCGGCAGACCGCCGCCGGCCTCAATCTGCATCCCGAAGGCGGCAGACTGTCCGGGTCCCTGACAGAACGCGAACGGAATCAGTAAGCCGTAGGCACCGTCCATCCCGAACGGAGCACCGACCAGTTTCATCACAAAGTAACCGAGTAACGGGGTTAACCCATAAAGCATACACCAGATCAGTCCAAGACCAAGAGAGCCTTTCAGTACTTCCTTGGCGGTACCGCCTTTTTTCCCGTCACTTTCCTCTTCCTGTGGAACACCGGTCAACCCGATGGAAATAAAGGATAACGTGAAGAAGAAACCAACGATCTGGTTACACATCATAAAGTCGCAGCCCAGTTTTGGAAGAACTCCAACATTCATTAAAATAAAACCGATGACACCGCCGATTACACTGGCGGGCATTAAGATATTTGCAAGGAACGGGATTTTCGCTCTCAAAATCATTCCGACCAGAGCCATTACGCCGATCCAGGATAATGTTGACATGACTGTCATAACATTCACCTCTTTCTTGGAAGCTTTCTTTTGTTTTCCTGTAATAATTGCAACGTGCCGCAGCTTAAAATAAATTCAGAATGATTCCATTTTTCACCTAGGAAGAAAAGTATGGCAAAGATATTATTTTCAAGCTGTATCATTGTTGTTGAGTTTATGGTACAATATATGAAATGTAAAAACAAATATACATAAAGCTTTTCACTACCTGAACGAATAGACAAAACTAATTATATTTTACATCTCTTTTGAAAAGATGTGTTTGGAGGAAATGTTATGCTTTTATCCCAGCTGAAATATTTTGCAGTGGTTGCCCGTTTGGAACATATTTCTCATGCGGCGGAAGAACTTCATGTTGCCCAGCCGGCAATCAGTGCCACCATCGCCAAACTGGAAAAGGAATACGGCACCCCTCTTTTTAACCGGATCGGTAGAAAAATCGTATTAAATGATGCCGGAAGAAAACTCTATGAACACGTCCATTTTCTGGAACAGGCGGAAGAAAATCTTTTAGAGGAATTAAATACGCTCCATGAACACCTGGAAAACTCCCTGGTCTTTTCGGTCAGCAACAGCATGTATTTCCGGGGCTGGCTGCAGCAGTTCGTTTTACAGAATCCGAAAATCCAGCTGCAGCAGAAAATGCTGAAGGAACCGCAAATGATCGAGGCACTGATGGATGAATCCATTGATGTGGCCTTAGGAGAATTTGATGAGGAAATTCCGGGAATTGAACGAAAACGCATTGTGCGGGATGAATTTGTGGTTTTAGTTCCCCTGGATCATCCTCTGGCGCACAAAGACGTCATTACGTTTAAGGATATTGAACAGGAACATATTTCCTCGTTTCCTTCCAATAACTCCACCAAAATCGTGGACCATGTTTTTGCCGAGCAGGGTTCGGTTCCAAACGTCATGTTTGAAGGAAACTCCCGTATGCAGCTGAAGCTTCTGATGTGGAATCGCGGCATTGCGTTTACCAGTAAACAGATGACCTACATGTCTCTGCTCTACCGCTGCAGCGGTGTTCCGGAACAGTGGGACTGGGATTTTTCCCGTGACCGCTCCGGCATGTATGCCGTCATTCGCACCATCTCGGATATTGATACTTCCGCAGACTTCTCGATCATCTGGAAAAAAGATCGGGAACTGCCGAACATGGCGGAAAAGTTCATCGCTGCGATGACAACTCAGTATCCGCATTATGATGAAGACCCTATGTTTTTGAACACCCTGAAAAAAATAGACCGCGGTTTTAAAGACTGAGTCACAAAAGAACACATAAAAAAAAGCGAAAGAAAAACGGATTTTCCGTTTTCTTTCGCTTTTTTCGTTTAAAACCATCCTTTGTTTCACGAACTGCCCCTGTTCTGTGCCTGTTCCGTCCCGCACAGTAAGGAAGCAGCCGGTCTTTTCAACATCATTCCCCGACAATAGACTGAATCCTACAAAACATACCGACCCTATATTTCGGTATGTTTCACCGCCGTCATCGGTTTCTTCAGTCATGGATCAGAAGGTCGCCGGGGACGATCCCTTCCGCCTGATCGTTTAACACGATACATACCTGATAACCTGCACGTACACGGTTGCCGGACGCTCCCCGTTCTCCGAGGTTTTCCGCTCCGCCGGTACGCATATCGTTTCCGTCTGCACCAACGGTGCACTCCTCATAGTCCACCGCGAGAATCTCTGCATCGCGCAGATCCCCTTCATGAAGGATTTTCACCGAATCTCCCTCACAAAATGTTCCGCAGAGAACCCTTCCCGCCATAGCAAACCCTTTCCGGCGTTTTCTGAAATTCAGAATCCCGCCTTTCCCGAAGGGGCGATCCAAAGGCCTTGCAAATTCCACGCTACAGACATTGGTATGACCGTCATAGTTTGACCGGATTTTTTCCTCCGCCGCATCGGCACCGGCAAGCTTCTTCTGAAAAACTTCCAGCGTCAGTGCATGCATGGCATCAATCCGGTAGGCTACGATTTTTCGCTCACCCGATGTAAAGAGCGTCGTCCCCTGCATATAATCTCTTACCGTCTTTAAATCTTTCTTTTTCAGATTTCTGCAGGTTGCCAGTTTTGAAATATCCGGTACCTTCCTGCCGTCAACAGGAAGATATTCCACGGGATATTCAAACCGCAGACGGTCGGCGCAGGTATCACAGATCTCAGCGTCCTGCAGGGCATATTCCCGACCCTTCCGAATCGAACTGCCGCAAATCGGACATTCTTTCTGTTTCTGTTTCATCCGTTGCCCCCCTTTATTTCGGGTCAAAACCGCATGCAGACTCGTCTTTTCCGCATTTGGTTTTCCCATAGCCTATGTTTTCTTCCGAGTCTTTACTTCAAGCCGGAATCCCCGTATTCCACATCCTCCTGTCGTCTGTTCGGAACCATCCATCCGAATAATCAGACAAACAGGAGAACTCTTCAGGATTTCCATCGAAGCTCTTCCTTTCTGTCGAATCCGAACCGAAGAATCCACTCCGGAAGAAAGTGCCTCACCGTGCCAAAACCTGTGAAGCCTGTGCCGTTCCACAAAATGTGTACCCGCCAGTCTGTTCTGTCCGGTTTTCTGTGGAGGCCGTTTATCCGGAAAAAATCGTCTCCAAGTGTGTCCTTTACAGAAACATGCGGTTCTGTACACTTTTTACGATTCTCCCGATCACAGGAAAAAACAAAATGGAAAAACCCTCGAACACCCCGTTGAAACCGCATCCGTATTCTGTCTGACGATCTCTCCGGTTTTCTGTCCGAACCTACCTGAAAAACACCCGACGGCCGTCTACCGCCGACTGTTTCAAAGCTGTCCAATCCCTGCAGGAAACAAACACAGAATGTTTCCGGTTTTCTTTTGTTCGAGAACCCGTCATGTTCGCAAACCGGAAAAAGCCGGATCTTCTGAAATTCAGCCGAGTGTCGGGTTTTCTCTGCACGGATCTGTCGTCACAGAATCCTGAAAGATCTTTCCGGAAAAGTCTTTTGGCAGATACCAAACCGTCAACCGCATTTCTTCGAAGGAATTTCCCTTTTCTTTTGTTTTTTCTGTCCATCCTTATTAAAAATTCGACACTTATATTATACTATGCGCTTTTCTAATAGGAAAGATGTTACCTATACCAATTTCTGCTAATTACAAGGTAATTCATAACTGTTTAACTATGTAATTGCTTTTCCGACCGTTTCTTTTGCGCCCGGTCGCTGCCTGCAAGGCATAAAAAGGTCCCCTCTACCGGTTGAGGTAAAGGGAACCCCTCAGGTCTTTCCAAAGACGCTCACGTTTTATCAGTCTTGTTTCTCTGCTTCTTTTTCCGCAATCTGCAGCAAAAGTCTGCTTGCACCGATCCGATCCGCACCGAAAAGGTAGAGTGCCTGTGCCTGTTCGATCGTACGAATTCCGCCCGCGGCTTTAATTTTAATGCCGGCACCCTTAAACATCCGCAAAAGTTCCACATCGGAGAGTGTGGCACCGCCTGTCGAAAATCCGGTGGAGGTTTTTACGTAGTCTGCACCGGCCCTGGCGATCACTTCACACATACGGATTTTTTCTTCCATTGTCAGCAGACAGGTTTCGATAATGACTTTTAAAATCCGATCCCCGCAGACCTGCTTGACGCTTCGGATTTCCTCCTCGATCAGATCAAACTGTCCGCTTTTCACCATGCCGAGATTAATCACCATATCGATTTCCCGTGCACCGTTTCGAATGGCATCCTCGGTTTCAAAAACCTTTACGGCTGTCGTCTGATAACCGTTTGGAAAACCGATCACCGTGCAAACCGTAAGCGCATCGTTCCCGTAGGCTGCCGCCTCTTTTACCAAAGCAGGCGGAATGCACACAGATGCCGCGTGATACCTGACTGCCTCATCACAAAGCTTTTTCACCTGCTCCCATGTTGCTGTCTGTTTCAGTAGCGTATGATCCACCATACCTGCCAGTTTCTTTAAATCCATCTGACCGCTCCCTTCCTGACTCATACATCACCTGTTCACATTGAAAACATCATCATCATACCCCGAATCACTTTTAAAACCTTCAGATATTCCTCCGGCTGTTCGAGCATCATAAAATGTCCCGCGCCGGGCAGTTCAAAAAATTCCTTTTCCGGTGCACTCAAATGATTAAAATACATACGGGCAAGGTGTTCCGACTGAATATTTTCCGCCTCTCCCCAAAGGAAGAAAACCGGCATCCGGTAGGTTGCATCCCGTTCCATCAGATTGCACTCCAAAAGATCCGCCCAGAGTCGGTCATTCCGCTCAATCCCTTTATAAAGAGAAAGCAGATCCGCCGGACGGTAAATCGGACTTTTTCTGATCACGGAAAGCAAATCCTTCAGATCGGTTCCGCCGTCATATTCTCTCTGTATACTGCGCACGGTTTTAAATTTTTTAAAAAATGCCCGACTGTACGCTTCGTCCGGATAAGGACTTAATTCCTCCAAACGGTTGAAATCCTTTTTCCTGCCGGCATTGATCGCCTTGTTTTTCAGGACTAACAGACCCGTGATCTCATTTTGTCGAAAGGACACCATCGGAGCCGCCGTAATATAGCAAAGCAGATCCTCGGGATAGCTTAACGCATAAAGGCTGCCGACCAGACTGCCGAGCGAGTGCCCGAAAAGAATCACCTTCTCTTTTCGGTATACCTGTTTTACATAGGCCACCACCCGATTCAGGTCAGCCAGAAGTTCCTCAAAATCCGGATAATAGCCTCCGTTTTTCTGCAGTGTTTTTCCCGTTCCCGGCTGATCCCAGTAAACGGTATGATAATACTCCCGTAATTCTTCCGGAAAGACATGCTCCAGTAAGGATCCCGGCAGGCCGGGACCTGCATGCAAATAGATGATAACCGGTAACGAGGCCTTCTTTCCCGGTACGTGATAAAGATATTCTTTTCTTCCGTTAATAGTAATATATTCCCCTAAGCGATCTGCAGGGATTGTTTCTGTCTGTTTCATTCTAAATTCTCCAATTAAACTCCGATCGAACAGAATCATCCGTTCCCACTTGTTCCTACCTGTCTCTTCTTATTATTATAGCGAACTCTGTCCGCTTTGTCTTGTGAAATTTATAATTTTCTGTTAGCTTCCGCTAACAATATAGTAGCACGATTCCGCAAAAAGAGCAATTCCATTCTTTCGAAAAACCGTTTACAGCGGAAGCCGTATCAAACGAACTCCGATCTGCAATACACTTTTTCAAAAGCAAAAAACAATTTTTGTCTGTTTTCATAGAATTTATGGTATAATAAGTTAACAAAACCAAACGATCCTTGCACAATTGATGCAGCCTCTTTGGTTTAAAACGGAACTTCCAGAAAACACCCGTGAGGAGGATTTTTATGAACCGAATGAAAAAAATGATTACACTGATTCTGGTCGGTCTGCTCTCTCTGACATTGTTTGCATGTAATCCGGCAGAAAAAGATAGCGGAAATACCGATGCTGACTCCGTTTCCGCACCAACCGGAGAAGATTTACAGCCGAAAACCACAGAACTTACCTACAACCAGGAAGGGGAAGAACAGAAATCCCCTGCCACCTTATTTTATCGCGAACATTACTCTTTTTATCTGGCCGACGATGGCTGGAAACATGATTTTGAAAAACAGGACGGGATTGAAACGGATACCTGGATTTTTGAATCGAACGATCTGATCCGGTTTCACGTTTCCATTTTCCCGAATCAGGACCGGGATGCCGCTGTTGCATTCATGACCTCTGCTCATCCGGATCTTACCATGGAAGAAGGGGAAAATGACTGGTTCTTCGGCACCGACATCAAATCAATGACACAAACCGGTTATCGCATGGTTGCCTTTGGAGACAAACTCTACGGCTTCCATTATGATATTCCTCTTGAAGCGGGGGAAGGCGCCGGTGTGCTGATTGAAGCCATGGGCAATACACTCAGCTGTATCTGATTGATTACCATTTGATTCTGAAAACCTCTGAAGGATGAAGACTGATATGTACCCGGAATTTCGGAGACATATCCTAACGCACTCCTTCGGAGGTTTTTTTCTGCTTTTTTCAAATAATCGGAAAAAACACTTCTTTTTTTTAAAAAAGTGGTATAATACTATTATCAATTAGTTTATGCTAACAAAAGAAAAGAGAGGCGAACATCTTATGGAAATGATCCGTATGGAACAGGTCAGCAAAATCTATCGCACCGAAAATGTGGAACAGCGTGCGCTGGACCGGGTGGACCTGTCTTTGGAAGAGGGAAAATTTATTGTTGTATTAGGTCCAAGCGGTGCGGGAAAAAGCACCCTTCTGAATCTTTTGGGCGGAATGGACAGTCCGAGTGAGGGAACCATCACGGTGGACGGAGTGGATATCTCCCGGTTAAATCGGGACCAGCTGGCCGAATACCGGGCGGAAAAAGTCGGCTTTATCTTTCAGTTTTACAATCTGATTCCGACTCTGACTGTTCTCGAAAATGTAAAGCTGGTGCAGGAAATTACCAAAAATCCGCTCTCTGCCGAACAAATGCTGGAAGATGTCGGTCTGTCCGATCACTTAAAGCAATTTCCGGGACAACTCTCAGGCGGAGAACAGCAGCGTGTTTCCATTGCACGGGCTCTCACCAAAAACCCGAAAATTCTGCTCTGTGACGAACCGACCGGAGCGCTTGACAGCAAAACCGGTGTGATGGTCTTAAAGCTTCTGTTACGTATGGCAAAGGAACACGGGAAAACCATCCTGATTGTAACCCATAACCAGAACATCGCCAAAATGGCCGACGTTGTCATTCACGTGAAAAACGGTACCGTACTTTCCGTGGAAGATGTAGCGCACCCTGTTTCGGCTGATGAAATTGACTGGTAAGGGGGTGTGAGGATGCTCTTTCGAAAATTACTGCGTACCATGTGGCTTTACAAAGCTAATTTTCTTTCCATGATTATTATGGTGACATTGGGAATCGGAATCTATGTCGGATTTCAGATTGAATGGAAAACAATGGAAGTACAGACAGAAGCCTTTTATGAGGAAACCGGTTTTGCCGACTACCGCATCTTTGAACCCGAAGGAATCACACCGGCCGTCCGGGATGCTTTCTCCGAAGAAACACAAATCGAGGCCGCATCCCGTTTCTTTTCCGCCAATGCCGAAGTGATCGGTGAAAAAGGAGATGCACTTTCCCTGGCTGTTACCGAAAACGAGGCTGTCTCCGGTATGATGGAAACCGAAGGTGCCCCATATGATTCCGAATCCGTTGACGGAATCTGGCTTTCCGATCAGTACGCCCACCGCAATCAGATTTCGGTAGGCGATACCCTGTCTTTATCTCTGCAGGGAAAAACCTTCGAGGCCAACGTAAAAGGACTGGTCAAATCTTCGGAATACACCATCTGCACCCGGGATATCTCACAGCTGATGCCGGATTTTGACACCTTCGGCTTTGCCTATCTTTCTCCGGCCTTTTATGAAAATCTGACCGGAACGGACTATTATCCGGCTCTTTATTTAAAAACCGACGCGTCCAAACAGGAAATCAGTACCATGGCGCACACGATCTTCGGAAAAAACATGCAGCTGATTACCGGAGAAGATCAGACAAGCTACGCCGGGCCGCAGGGGGAAATAGAAGAAGGGAAAACCATGGCGGGACTGCTTCCTCCGATCTTCCTTTTGATCGCCGTTCTCACAATGGTCACCACCATGCACCGGATTGTGGTCAAAGAAAAAACACAAATCGGAACCCTGAAAGCGCTCGGCTTTAAAGACCGACGGATTCTTTTTCACTATACTTCCTTTGCGCTCACGGTCTCTTTGATCGGCTGCAGTATCGGTATTTTTGCGGGATACCAGCTGGGGCACTTTATTGACAGCGCCGACGGTGCCATGGGAACCTATCTGGATCTGCCGAGTTGGAAGCCGGCTCTTCCGGGAGAAACCCTGCCTGTTTTAGCGGCTATGGTTCTCTTTATGACACTGGTCGGCTATCTTTCCACCAGAAAAATGTTATCCGGAACCGCAGCAGAAATTTTTCGTACCGATACCGCCCGGAACATAAAACCGCTGGCACTGGAAGAACACGCCTGGTTTCATCGTCTTTCCTTTGCAGACCGGTGGAATCTCAGAGATTCCTTGCAGCATAAAACACGTACCTTTATCAGTATCTTCGGTGTTATGAGCTGCATGATGATTCTTGTTGCCATTCTCGGTATGCAGGACAGTATGGATCATTATGTGGATTCCTACTACGACGGCACCATGGATTATGAAACCAGAATCTACCTGGCAGACAATGTGGATCCTTCCCAGAGACAGGCCCTCATCCGTAACTATGACGGGGACGCCTCTGCCCAGATTGGATGTGACTTAAACGGAGAAACCGTTCTGGCGGAAATTCATGAAAACAATCAGAACTATGTTAAATTTTTAAACACCGATGACGAGGCAATCTCTCTTTCCGATGACGGCGCCTACTTATGCCTTCGCATTGCGGAAAAACAGAATCTTTCCGTAGGTGATACCTTTACGGTAAAACCGTTCGGATCCGATGAAGCCTACATCTTAAAAGTGGCCGGACTCATTCGAAGTTTTTCGGAAGGAATTTATCTCTCCGATACCTATGCCGAACAGGTAGGGTTGCCTTATCTTGCCGATTCCATTTACACGAAGACACTGAAACAAGATATTCCCGGTACGGAGGAAATCCTGTCCGTCCAGTCCAAAAAAATGATCATCTCCTCCTTTGACTCCTTTATGACGATCATGAATACGATGGTATTTATTTTTATTGCCGTCGGGATCACCTTAGCTGTTGTTGTCCTTTATAATCTGGGCAGTATGATGTATACGGAACGCTATCGTGAACTGGCGACTCTTAAAGTTTTGGGCTTTAAAGACCGTAAAATCAGTTCCATTTTACACAGCCAGACCCTTTGGAGCACACTTTGCGGCATGCTGTTCGGAATACCTCTCGGCGTTTGGATGCTAACCTATATCATTGACACACTTGCCGCGGAATATGAAATGGTCGTACATATCGACCCGTCCAGCTATCTGATTTCCATTCTGATCACATGCGGTGTTTCCCTTCTTGTCAGTGTCATGACTGCACACAAATGCAAAAAAATCGACATGGTTTCTTCCTTAAAAGGGGCCGAATAACTCAAACATACAAAGAGGGTTCATCCGGAATCGCCTTCCGAATGAACCCTCTTATTTTATTAGCACCGAAAAATACTGTCTGTTTTTCCTACAGTCTCAGACTGTCGATGTGGACAAAGGCCTGTAAAAGCAGGCTCACTGCCTATTTTCTATTGAAAAGAAACGGAAAATCAGCTAATACTTCACTCTCATTGGGCTACTGGCCATATAATCGCGGTAGGGGAACTGTAACTACTGGACAGCTTAACAATAATCATCCATACCTCTCCTGATTTCCGTTTCACGAAACAAACCGTATCCTCCGGAGAAATCTTTTCTATTCGGTTGAATCGTTCCTATTATTCAACCAGTCCCTTTCGAAAAAGATCTTTTTTCTTCTTAACAAGGAAGACGGTAGGCCCGGTGTCCAAGTTCCGAGCCTACCTGATTTCCTTTATGACATATTAGAAAAGGAATCTCTGATTGTAATCTTTCTTTTGAATCTATCGCGTTTAGAAGAATCCGATCATATCCCACCAAGGCATAATCGCCACAACGTAGAAAATGAAGAACGCTACAACACGAACAAAACTGAGTTTAAAGAACTCTTTCATCGTCATACATCCAAAGGCAAACCAAACCATTGTCGGCATGGTTTCATACGGTAACAGTACCAGCCATTCGGTATAAATCAATGTGAAGAAAGATGCTAACGGGTCAAATCCGTAGGTGACAGCAAGCTGCGTCATCGGAGCACCTAGCGCCGTAAGAATTGTTAGCGGCGTCAGCAGCAGGTTCGCAAGCGTACCAATCAACATGATAAACGCCATGGTAATACCACTACCGAAGTTATCGACAACGCCACCGGCAAACGTTACAAAGTACTGGTTCACATTTAACATAGTTGCTACAACACCGATGGAAAGACAAGCAGTTAAGAAGAATGCAATACTCCAGTCAACTTTTTTCAGTGTATCTGGTGTTGCAACTTCAATACCCGGTAACATTGCAAGTGCCGCAAAGAGGATGAACCCATAACCGGTATCCTGCTTGTGTAAAGGACTCAATAAAATATAAAGAACCATAAGGATCAGTAAAAATGCACCCCATTTTTCTCTTTTTGTCACTTTACCCATTTCAACCAGTTTATTTTGGAAATAATCCGGATCCAAGTTAATGGAAGATTTTCCGATTTTATTAACTTTTAAGAAAAGCCATTCCGTAATAACTGCAAAAACAATAACCGGCCAGTTGGCATGCGCAAAATCCAACCAGGTAACCTCAATTACTTTTCCAAGTACAGGGGATGCCGCCGCTGCAACAATAGGAACTGAAGTCGGATTATAACAGAACCATAATGTTGTAAGACAAGCATACATGGAACCGATCATCAATACATTACCTTCTCGTGTTTTGGAAATACCCAATACATTAATTAAACTGTATAAAAGTGCGGCAATTACAAACGCGATATTCCCGAACGTAATAATAGATAATGCAAGTGATACCCAGAAAAAGCCCCAACAGACTCTTGTAAATTTACCTCCGCAGCTGCGTAACAGCCAGTAGGCCAGTCGACGCATCAGCCCGCATTCTTGAAGACAGTTCGCCATGATCAAGCTACCGATTGTCAGAGATACTACTGTGGACGCCCATGGAGAATAAACTGCCTGAATCGGTGCAAGTCCTGTCAGTACAAAAAGTGCCGGCATCAGTAAAGATGGTACAATAACATGCATGGTCGAAAATGCAATTGTTAAGATCCCCCATAAAGATATTGCTAAAAACATTTTTACTTTCATATCCCCCGGAGCAATCAAAATTGCCAGAGGTAACGCAAGTGATACGATTATTTTTACCTTATCTGCTGTAGATTTTCCTTCTGCTAACGTGGACATAAAAACCACTCCTTTCTAAAAAAACCTGTTCATGTTTTCATTTTGGTTTATTCCTTTTTTCGTCTATCCGCCTGATTTTTCTAAGCATACCCCCTATTGGTTAAATTTACATATTCATCACAGTATGTCCTTATGCATGGGTTAATCATATGTATTACGCTCTTTCTGTTTATAGAATATATAAACATAGCTTATTAAACAAGCAATATAATGCTGCTGAAATTTTCCAGCTGCAGTTTTTTTTTGAAACCACCTAACTACATACCAATGTAAAATTATATAGAAAGGGACCCGCAACGAGGTAACCCTGTACCTCGTTCCGAGTCCCTCTCCTCATAAACAAAGGACTAATGAACTGATATCAGAATACAAAGTGTGTAATGCTTCTATTTTGTTTATACTGTTCTTGTCTCATCCTTACAGATCTTCTGTCAAGATCTGGTATACCGGAGCACCTTCGCACTGTTTTGGCATACGTACGCCGCCTAAGAGCGCTACTGTTGGAGCAACGTCGGCTTCACGGATAATTCGATCGGTTACAAAGTTTTCCTTAATCCCTTTCCCTGCTGCAAAGAAGATCGGGGATACAGAGGTATTTGCATGTCCTAATGTTGTTGCCAGGCAGTCACCGTGATCTCGGTTATACCCTTCACTCATCCATACGCAAATTTCCCCGCATTCCGGACCGCCATAGCCCAGCGCAATCGCATCTTTATTACGCAATGCAAGCGCAACAACACGTTTTCCGGTTTCTTTGTCACGATATCCATACAAGGCAGTCATAATTTCTTCTTCTAATTCATACTGGTCTTCCGGATCTACAATACCATGATCATATTTTCCTTTTAAGTTCAGATAAATATTGTTCCCACGGTTTTGTACCGCTTTTGTCTTAGTCCAGTCAATTTCATGCAGAGGTTCCCCGTTTTCGTCTTTTTTAACAACGGTAAATCCTAATTCACTCATAATACCAACGTTTACGCCGGACGGGTCACCCATTAACTGTACTTCATGCTCAGGGCAAACCTGTGCGTGGTCGCTGACAACAATGACAGACCAGCCTTCGTCTAACAAATAGAGGAACTGACCTAAATAATCATCTGTCTGCTGATATACTTCGCGGAATAATTCCTGATATTTTTCAGGTGTCATATTATTATGTCCTTTTCTCAAGAACTTAACAATCATGTGCCCTTCCAGGTCAACGTTATGGAAATGGGAGAAAATAACGTCATAACGATCCTGTGCGATCAAATAATTCAGAGCATCTGCCTGCCACTGTCCACCAGCTGACCAGTTTGCAAGCATGCAGTCACGAATCAGAACTTCATCCCCTGCCCCAAGTAAACTGGTAGGCTGTGAATAGCCAACGTTTTCTACAATTTCTTTATACAGGCTCTTTGGATGCCATACAGCGTCATTATCAATATTCATTCCGGCAGAAATCCACATTTTTACGTAGCTGCCGTCTTCCGCTAATTCCAATACACGCATATTGCGGTTTGCCATATAATGTTTATCCTTATGATAACTATCATCTACCACATCTCTGATAAATACGCCCGGTGTTAAGATCTGCATCGGTTCTTCGGATTTTTTGGTTTTATAAATTGCGATGCTGTCATAAATACCTTTTGCATTTTTTAAGATCAGACAAGGTCTGCGAACCAAACCATCACCGTGTAACATTGTAAATTCTTTTGCACCTTCCGGAGCATTTGCCCAACCGGTTGCATCTTTAATCGGAGAATGAATAACATCAAACGGGCTGTCAGATAAGGCCCCTTCCCCGTCAGCCTCTGTTAAGAGGACGTTTTTCGTTACGGAACTTGCATCAAAGTTTGTATCAAAGAAGAGGTTCACGCCGTCTTCCCCAACTTCCAAATCTTCAATAACGCAAGGAACTTTCCCGTCAGATGCGGCACGGCGCCGATAAAGAACTTCACTTGTTTTGGTACTTGCAACCAGAAGTTTTTCACTATCGACTACACCGCCACCCATATTAACAAATCCAGGTTGTGTCCCGTCTACAACGTGTAAATTCGGACTGTCCATGGTTGGAGGCCAGGAGCTTCCAGGCCAGTGCCATACCAGTGTTCGTTTTCCTGCTTCGGCAAATACGTTCCAAAGCTGTTCTGCTTTACATCGTCTGGAGTCCAAGTTATAAATTGTACCGTCAATTCCGCTTTGTCCCATGAAGTCTGTAATCCCGTGCGTTACCGGATAAGTACCGGTAGCCAGTGTGGTCCACATTGGTGGTGTAATGGTAGGTACCCCGCCGAGCATTACCAGGTCATCCCTGTAGGATCCGCGTTCAAGAAACTTTTTGGTATTTGGCATGTATCCTTCATCAACCAGTTTTCTGGTCATTCTTGGGTCCATCCCATCTACCCCTAAAATAATGATCTTCTCTGATAATGCTTTTCTTACAGTTGTCATTTAAAAAACCTCCTCTGTTTTTCTTTGTTTTATTTTTATTATTGCTTTTATGCTCATTCATGCTTGCCTTTCGTTAGACTTATAATATATTCTAATGCAATGAATTGCAAACAGATATATATTTATAATTGTTTAATTGACAATTATAAGTTGTACCTATACAATAAACATATACATATTAATCTATAGCACAAGGAGGTTCTATATGCGTTTAGAACAGTTAGAGTATCTGCTCATTACAGCCAAGTGTCATTCCATGAGCAAAGCAAGTACTTTTCTTCATGTTTCACAGCAGAATATCAGTAAAGCCATCCGTGATCTTGAAACTGAACTTGGATTAACAATTTTCGAAAGAACTTCTCACGGTGTCTTTCTGACCTCGGAAGGAAAACAGATTTTTAAACTTGCATCTCAGGTATGTGACGGGGCAAACAAAATCAAAAATTTATACAATTTTAATAAACATAAATCACTTTATCAAGATATAGAAGGATTTTTACCGATCCTAACGATTCCCGGATACAGTGATTTTGCTTTTTCACTTCTAAAAAAAGTACGTAATTACTGTCCTAAAATCTCAATTTCTATCGTCGAAACCGAATCTATTGACATCATACAAAAATTGCATGATTGTCAATTTGATTGCGCTTTCACAACTCTTCCTCAAAAGAAGAATTTTATTACAGATAAAACAGTTTTAAATAATTATGATTTTTATATTTTTCATTATGATCAGTTAAAAGTCCTAACTACCGTATCCTCTCCCCTCATTCAGTATCATAATATTTCAGATAAACAATTTTCTCTTTACCCGGTCATCAATTATCGTTCTCCGAATTGTGACACATCTCTTGTTGAAATGCTTTTAAGAGAACAGTATATTCCTTATAACACCATCTTCAATTGCAACAGTACCACAGTTTTTACAGAAGCCCTTACTAGCGAAGAATCCATCGCTTTAACTTCAGATTTTGTCTTTAAATCAGCTCTTCGTAATAATCCTGAAAAATATGTGTTACTTCCCATGACATCAAAATTACCTATCATACATGTCTATATCAGAAAGAAACAACTATCCGATATAGGCGAATTATTAGACCACTTGATTATGAATAAATTTGCAGAATTTAATCTGGTTCCTCAATTGTATTCCTATACAATTTGACGGAAAATTTTACTTTTTTGATACTATAGGAGGTAGAGCATGCGTATTGAACAACTTGAATATTTCATTCAAATTTCCCAATTTAAATCATTAACACGTGCCAGTGAAGAACTTCACCTTTCACACCAGGCCCTAAATGCTTCCATTCAGAAAATGGAGGAGGAACTTGGCTTTCAACTTTTAACAAGAAGCAGCAAAGGAATTTCCCTCACACAGGAAGGCAAACAATTTGCAAAAGGAACCAATAAACTTTTGGCTGAATACTATACACTCCTATCCAAGATTCGGGGGGAGCAGTTCCAGCACAAAGATCAGATTCGTATCGGTATTTACTACGGTTTGCTCGAAGCCTATTTTTCCGATATCCTTGCCCAATTTTATAAAGAGTGCCCCTTCGTTCCTATTTCCGTTACGGAATTATCTTCCGATAAACTGACCCATGATTTAAACAATCACATGATTGATTTCGGAATCGTAAGTTACAACAGTAATGAATCGCCCTTTTGGATTGAGGATCCGCAATATTCTTTCGTACCAATTTACAACTCAAAGCTCTATGCCAGAGTTTCGATTCATTCCCCACTTTCTAAATATGAATCACTTTCTTTAAAAACACTTTTTAAAGAAAATATTCTGATTTATCAGCCAAAAGGATGGGGGAATAATGTAAATCCTGCCTGTTCGTTAATTGAACAAACCTGTCCAACCTGTCAGGTTGAAATTGAAACAAATTATCAATTACACAAACAGAAACTAATTCAGGGTCTTGGGGTTGCTTTCGGAGTACCGACTACCTATGAATCTCCTGAAATAAAACTCATTGCAATTAAAGAAAACATCCATTTTATCAGCGGAATTCTTTCTTTAAATGAGAATAGGGCTCCCGCATTACAATACACTATGAACTACCTTACCCTTTTATGCAGTAATGTCTAATCTGTTTTTGATGCAAAAAAAAGTTACCGCCAGAAACTATTCTTAAATTTATTATGCTGGATGAATAAAAATAAATTCGTTAAACTATAACTAGAACGAAAACCAGTATACAAGTTTCTAATAAATTTTAAAAATGAAGGGATGATTTCAATGGCGGAAGAAAAAAAAGTGTTTGTATTAGGTGTCGACGGGATGGATCCCCGCATGACCGTAAAATACCTGAAAGCGGGGAAAATGCCCCACTTAAAAAAATTTATTGAACGTGGTGCCTGTCGTGAGGACCTCGTTTTATTAGGCGGAGTACCTACCATTACACCGCCAATGTGGACAACCTTGGCTACAGGCGCCAATCCATCAACCCACGGTATCACCTGCTTCTGGGGTCAGGACGGAGATAATTTAGATACTTTGGTTTACAACATGGACTCTACTCGATGTAAAGCGGAACAGATGTGGAATGTTACCGCCCTTTCCGGGAAAAAAACACTGGTTTGGCATTGGCCTGGCAGTGCATGGCCACCAAGCCTCGATCATGAAAATCTGCACGTTGTTGACGGTGCTCAGCCTGCTGTAATTTGTATGGGTTCCGCCAATGTGGATTTGGAACGAATCTGTTTTGCTTCTTCAGATACAAAAGAAGCCATTTATAAACCTGCTGCAGAAACAAACGATACCGGTGCAGGCTGTATTATTAAAGATTTAGGCACCGACTCCGAATCCTCATCTGCCCATAGTGATGACGATGAAGACGAGGAAGAATTTAACTTAACTGCCAATCTCGGCAGCAAAACTTTAGTCAACATTGAACTGAGTGTAATGGATGGGGAAGCTGCCGGTGAAAATGCAGAGTTTGATAAGACATACTCTCCTCTGACTGATGCTCACGGTTGGTCTATCGATCTTCCGGAAGGCGCAAAAGAATTTGTTTACTTCACTTCCAACGGTGTTGTCCGTCGTGTTGGTTTGGTTACCAAAAATAATAACGGGATATATGATACCGTTTCCTTATATAAAAACAAGAAAGCTACTTCCCCTTTATGTACTATGACAAAAGAAAATAACTTTGTTGTTGATGTTATTGATGAAGTTGCCGCTGACGAAGGTACCAAAACCGCAAACCGTATTTATGCTTTGGTAGATTTGGCGGAAGATGGATCCAGTCTCTGTTTCTGGATGAGTCTTGCCATTGACATTCACAATACGGACATGTTCTCTCCGGCTTCTTTGCATGACCAGTGCATTAAAATTGCAGGACAGATTCCAACTGCTTCCTTAAACGGTGCAAACGGCAAAAAGGCAGAATATGTAGAATCATTCTCTCTCAACTGCTGGGAACATTATTGCGATTGGCAGGCAAAAGTTCTTCTGGGGTTAGTTCATGAAAATGACTATAAAGCCGTTTTTTCTCATCTTCATAATGTTGACTGTATGGGACACGGTTTCTGGGGACTTGCTATGACCGGCAATGATGGGGTAACGGCAGAACAGGCAAGAAGTTATATTGAAAAAACATACGTGGATACCGACAATTATATCGGTGCATTGATGCCTCTCCTTGATGAAGGTTGGGATATCATCGTTACCTCGGATCACGGTTTATTAGTTCGAAACGAAGAGTACCCTGCATTCGGGGATCCGTTTGGTGTTAATGCTGTCCTTATGAATGAAATGGGTTATACTGCACTCAAAAAGAATAAAAAAGGTGAATTTAAACGGGAAATTGACTGGGAACATACAACAGCTGTGGCAGCCCGCGGAAACCATATCTATATCAATTTAAAAGGTCGTAATCCATATGGTATTGTTGATCCTGAAGATAAATATGAGTTAGAAGAAAAAATTATTACTGATCTGTATAATGCCAGAACAGAAGGCGGTCAGCGATTGGTATCTGTAGTCATGAGAAATAAGGAAGCAGCCATTTTAGGCATGGACGGTCCTGATTGCGGTGACTTGATTTACTTCCTCTCTGAAGGTCCAAACCGTGTTCATGGTGACAGTATGTCCACCTATTACGGATTATTTGACTCTTCTGTATCTCCTATTTTCGTTGCTGCAGGACCTGGAATCAAAGAAGGCTATACAACAGACCGTGTTATCCGCTCTGTCGATGTTGCTCCTACTGTTGCGGCACTCATGAATCTCAGGATGCCGGCTCAATGTGAAGGAGCTCCTGTATACCAGATTCTTAAATAATTGATAGACAGAAGGCCACATTCCTTTTTTCTATATATACCTCTATTAGTTTGATTAAGCACATACAAAAGAGAGTCTCGCCGTGGACTCTCTTTTGTATTGCACATTTATTGTTTTTCTTTTTGCAGATTTCATTTATCCTATAAAAATACAGCTCTTCCGGAAGAATTCCGACAGAGCTGTATTTTTTTAACAGTATATCCGGATAGCTTTGAAAAGAATCGCACTATCACGATTTTATGAACTATCTGCACTCGTTTTTCGAATCAATTTATGCAAATAGGAATCCTGTCATTTTCCAGAACGGAATCAGTAACAGGAACAGATAAGCCGTCGCAATTAATACCTTAACGGTCATAACTCGTATAAAATCGTTCATCTTCATAGCACCAAAGGAAAATACCACCAGATAAATTACATATTCATACGGGAAGAAAATCTGGTCTATTGCAACTGTTTCAAACAGGAAAAACGCATCTAAATTCATTCCCAGGCTTCCAACAATTTGTGAGAACGGAAGACTGAATGCGGCTGCAATGGCATTTGGTGTCATTAATAAATTTAACCCGACACAAAGGAGATAAATGACAAAAAGAACAAGATTTATACTCTTTCCTTCAATATACGGTGTGATAATTTTCGTAACCATATCACCAATTCCCAAAGATGTTCCTACAATCCCAATGCTCATGCAGGCAGCAACAAAAAATGCCATTCCGAAGTTCGTCTTTCGCATATCTTCATTATCGCAAAACCCGATTCCAGGCAAGTACGCAATTAAAGGGAATAAAGCAAATCCCCACATTACATCGATTCCATGAATTTTTGCTGTTAATAAGAAGAGTAGCAATGCCAAACAAATGAAAATTGCAACTTTCTCTTCTCTTTTAATTTTACCAAGCTTCGCATATTCCGCCTCAAAGAAAGCTTTTCCGTTAAACGGTGTCTTTGGTCTGCACATTCGTTCCAATACAAAAAACATAACAACAAGAAAAATAAGACCTACCGGTTGTTTGGTGAAATACTCAATCCAGCTCAAACCCATTTTTGTTCCGGCAAAACTTGCATAAATAATTGGTCCCGCACTAAATGTAAATGTTGTGGTCAGAACACCACTTAAAACAGAAGCCAGCATAATACCTGCCGCTTCTCTTGTTTTTAGAATATTTAAGGCTTTGCAAATCCCATATGCAAGAGCTGCCATCGGAATGAAGCCCTGACCGGCCAGGAGAATGGATAAAATTGCCCCGGCAATACATAGACCCCAGATAATACCTGAATAAGTTCCACCTGTTAACACAATACATTTTAAAGCAAGTCTTTGTAAAAAGCCGGATTTGTTGGCCACATCCGCTAACATTAACCCACCAAGCGTCATCCATACTACACTGTTTGTCCAACTGGAAAATGCGACCGTTCCCTCTGCCACGTGAAAAAGTGTATAAGCAATCGGAAGTAAAATAGATACCACTGTCTGATTTATCTGTTCAAACGCAAAGCCTAAAATTGCAGCCAGTGTAATTGCTAAAAACATACGGATCTGTACTGTAAACATTTCATTGGTCGGAATCAAACAGACCATAAGCGGAAAAAGGATAGTAGCCCCCATTTTTAAAGCACCAATTTTATTAATCTGTATACTGCTCATAATTACACCCCTTTAATACCCTTTCGAAAAATATATTATATGATTCTGTGATAAACCTTATTCTTGTAATTAAATTGCCACACCATCCTTTCTTTTGCCCCTTCTTTCATTTTAACCATTAATATATTTTATAGATAACAGGTCTTTATTGAAAATTATGACTTGTGTTACAAGTAAACAGCTTTCTTCCGATAAGCACTACAAAAAAAGACAGCTGTATGGAAAATTAATCCATGCAGCTGTCTTCATACAGCGCTTATACTGTTTTTTTAATCAAGATTTATGCATATAGGAAGCCTGTAAATTTCCAGAACGGTAAGAGAACAAGGAACAGATAAGCTGTCGCTATAAATACTTTTACCGTCATAACACGAATAAAGTCGTTCATCCTCATTGCTCCAAATGAGAAAACTACAAGATAAATAATATACTCATACGGGAAGAAGATCTGGTCAATTGCGACTGTTTCAAACAGGAAGAAGGCATCCGGATTTACTCCAAGACTCAACATAATCTGAGAGAACGGCAAACTGAATGCTGCTGCAATTGCCAAAGGTGTCATTAAAAGGTTCAACCCAACACAAAGCAAATAGATAACAAACAGTACAAAAGTAATACTTTTCCCCTCAATAAACGGTGTTACAGCAGTCGTTACCATTTCACCGATTCCAAGGGAAGTACCTACAATCCCAATACTCATACAAGCAGAAACAAAGAATGCCATGCCAAAGTTTGTATTTCTCATGTCTTCAGCCGTACAGAAACCAATTCCAGGCAAATATGCGATCAATGGGAAAATTGCAAATCCCCACATAACATCAATACCATGAAATTTAGAGGTTAATAAGAATACCAGCAAAGCAATGCAAATAAATAATGCAAGTTTTTCTTCTCGTTTAATTTTACCAAGCTTCGCATATTCTTCTTCAAAGAAAGCTTTTCCGTTTAACGGAGTTTTTGGTCTGCACATACGTTCCAAAACAATAAACATAACAACTAAGAAAATAATCCCAACCGGTTGCTTCGTAAAGTATTCAATCCAACTTAAACCCATTTTGGTTCCGGCAAAGCTAGCATACATGACAGGGCCGGTACTGAAGGTAAAGGAAGTCGTAATAACACCACTTAATACAGAGGCAAGCATGATACCGGCCGCTTCTCTTGTTTTCATAATATCCAGTGCCTTACAAATTCCGAATGCAAGCGCAGCCATCGGAATAAAGCCCTGACCTGCAAGTAATACGGCTAAAATAGCACCGGCAATACAAAGACCCCAAATAATTCCGGAATACGTTCCACCTGTTAAAATAATACATTTTAATGCGAGTCTCTGCAAAAATCCGGACTTGTTCGCCAAGTCTGCCAACATCAAACCACCTAAGGTCATCCATACAACACTTTGTGTCCAACTGGAGAATGCTACCGCACCGTCTGCAACGTGGAAGAGGGTATATGCGATCGGAAGCAGGATAGACACAACCGTCTGGTTAATCTGTTCAAATGCAAAAGCCAGAATTGCTGCCAGCGTAATTGCCAGAAACATACGGATTTGTGCCGTGAATAATTCTGTTGTAGGAACCATACAAACTAAAATCGGCAACAAAAGCGTTGCGGACATTTTTACGGCTCCCACCTTGTTAATACTTGTAGTATTCATAATGACACCTCACAACAAAATTCCTGATGAATTTTATATTTAGTAGTCTAAACAAGAAAAACTATATTATAAAATATAACAAAATCAATTATATTAGTTTTCTCGCCCGACCCTTCTTATATTATATAGATTAAATTATTTTATCGATAACAGAACTTTGCAATAAAATTCACTTTGTATTACAAGAAAATCTTGTGTCATACCGAAACCTAATATGACCCCCTTAAAACAGCTTCTAGATCTATCCAGTTCTGCTCTAAGGGGGTCATATCTAACGTTTCTCCCTAGTAACGGTTTTCTTTCGGCTACCAGGCTTTTTCAATCAGTTTTAATGTCATCTCTTTGCTATTTTCCTTCGAATAAAGAATCCCGGAAATAGTACTGTCATATCCCTTCATAGGATATTCCACCAGTTTTTCGGACATTCTGTTAATCTTAGTACCGTCTTTTACGCCTATTGTGAACCCGAGATTTTTTGAAACCATTCTATGAATTGCACCTAATGAGTTAACAAGAACAATATTCAGCATCGGATAGCAATCCAGCAAGCTTTGGAAAGCATAAGAATTTACCCCAGCTGTATTTTCTATAAAGCATCTCATATTCTGTAAATCTTTACCTGTTATATTTTCTTTATTTAAAAGGTCTGATTGCGGACTTAATAAAATTGCCGGATAAAATTCATGCTTACGCTTAAAAGCAAGAGTAGGATGCTCTTCCATCAGTTCCTGTTGCATAGATTTTGGAATTGATATTACAGCAACATCCAACTTTCCGGCTTCCAAAGCCTCAATTGCTTCGAATTCACTATAATTGTACAGTTCTACCTGTATATCATAGTTAAATCTCTCTATATAAGCTAAAAGTGCCGTATAATAGTATTCTTCTAAAAAAGGGCCTACCGAAAATTTAATGGTACCCTTTGTAAAATCATTTTCCTGTGAACAAATAAATTTTTCCCAAATACTCAAAATTTTTGTTGCAACAACATAAAACTCGCTGCCTTTTCGTGTTAATGTCACGCCCTGTCTTGTTCTGTACAACAGTTCTTCTCCAACTTCTTTTTCAATCGCTTGGATCGCCTGACTTAATGCCTGTTGACTGATATTCAAATACTCACAGGCTGAATTGATGGACCCGTGCTTTACAACCTCTATAAAATATTCCATTCTGTCAATCTTCATAACGTCCTCCTACGCAACTGTACCGCTTTGTGAATATCTGCTTTTAGCATGAAAAAAATAAACCTATTTTTATTACAATAACAAAATAAATATAAATCCGTTATAATCAATATTCATTTCATAATTATTTTACATGATACAAAAATAGCCCGGATTTCCCGGAATCAGGAGTGATTCAGAAACCCGGACTACATTCTTTAGGGGCAATGTAACTCTTATTCTATTTTAATTAATCTTCAAAGATCTGATATACAGGAGCACCTTCGCACTGTTTTGGCATTCTTACGCCACCCAGTACAGCTACTGTAGGAGTTACATCGACTTCACGAATTACACGATCGGTGATAAAGTCCTGTTTGATATTAGGGCCAGCAGCCATAAAGATAGGGGATACAGATGTATGAGCATGACCCATATATGTGGAGATGGAGTCACCGTGAATACGGTTGAAACCTTCTTCATTGAAGTAAATGATATCACCACATCTGTCACTGTTCAGACCGAAGTGAGTTGCTTCTTTCTTACGTACTGCCAGAGAAACGATACGTTTCCCATTCCAACGGTAGTTATACAGATCATCAATGATCTTACGTTCCAGTTCATACTGGTCTGCAGGATCTACAATACCATGAGGGTTACGACCCTTCAGGTTAATGTAAATGTAAATACCACGCTGTGCAACAGCAGTTGTTTTATCCCAGTCAATTTCGCGTAAATCATTGCCATCTTCGTCTTTTTTCATTACAGTGTAGCCCAGTTCTTTCATAACACGAATGTTAATTCCGAATGGGTCACCCAGAGGAACTGCAGGAGCGTCTTCTTCTGCACATGTTAAACCATGGTCAGATGTAATAATGATATCCCAACCTTTATCCAGCAAGTGCATAAAGTGACCCAGATAACGGTCAGTATCTACATAGAAGCGTTCCAGAATTTCCTGATAATCAGTTTCATCATATTCTTCTTTGTCAGGACGATATTTAGCCAATTCCCAGAATGTGTGACCTGCAATGTCTACGTTGTGCAGATGACTGAATACAGCTTCATAGCCATTGTTTTCAATCAGATAATTCATCGCATTAGCCTGCCATTCTGTGTAAGATTCCCACAGAGGAGCGAAGATTTCATGACCACATTTAACGGTGTCACCAATCAGCATGGATACGGAACGAATTTCACCAACGTTTTCACGAATCTGGGTTAACAGAGATTTTGGATGGAATACGGTGTCATTAAAGCGTTCCATTGCATTCCCTAACCACATTTCTACTTTAGAACCATCTTCTGCAATTTCAATCAGAATAGCCTGACGAACTACATCAATTTTTTCGCCGTTTTTATTTACAGTATCAACAATATCATTAATAACTGTTTTTGGTTTATCAATTTTTACAATTGGTTCAGCATCTTTTTTAGAGCGATAAATTGCGATAGAATCAAATTTACCGTCTGCATTTGGTGCTAACAGAACATGTCTACGTTCTAAACCATTGCTTACCGGAATACTGAATTCTTTAGAACCTTCTGGAGCGTTTGCCCAGCCTTTTGCGGCTTTGATAGGCAGTGTTGTTTTACTTTCTGTGAAAGTAGGGTTAGACAGACCGGCATTTTCGCCTTCTTTTTCAGTCATGATCATGTTTTTCAGAGTTTTCTGTTTTAAGGACATGTCCAGACCGTTCTGTTCACCGTTCAGATCATCTTCAACTTCCAGATCGGAAATAACGCAACCTGCACCAGATTCGTTTTCTTCCTGTTCAGCTACATGAACTTCTTTAATTTCTTCAGAAGCTTCAATCCACTGACCCCATTCAGCAGTACCTACTGCAATGTTAATATTGGATGGCTGTGTACCATCAATTACATGCAGATTTGGGCTGTCGGAGGTTGGAGGCCAAGAAGAACCCGGCCAATGGAATACCAGTGTTTTTTTGCCTGTTTCAGCAAATACATTCCACAGCGGTTCAGCCAGACAGTTATTGGAATCAAAAGAATAAACCAAAGTATCCAATTCGGTTGGATGCGGATTCCAGAAGTCTGTGACCCCATGAGTACCTGCATAAGCACCAGTAGCTAAGGTTGTCCACATTGGTGGTGTAATAGTAGGCATAGCACCCAACATAACCAGGTCTTCACGTGCGGAACCACGTTTCATAAATTTTGTAAAGTTAGGCATAACGCCTTTATCCATATAGTGTTTGGTCAGACGCGGGTCCAAACCGTCAACACCCAAAACAAGTACTTTATTTTGCATGTCAATATTCCTCCTAATGAATATCCTCTTTCCACTTAGAAAGAGTTTCACACTACTTTATTATTTACTCTCCCTCTCGGCCGATCAGGAAACACAATCAACTGCGTTTGTTTATGTGTTTATTATAATGCACAATATAGCTAAAATAAATCAGATTTATAATGTCTCCAATTATTAGATACAAATTTTATTGATATCCCCGAAAAATTATTGTTGTAGCAAAATTAATTTATCAGTATAATAGACTTAAGCTTATTATGCTAATTCATTTTCTAGGAGGTTATTTACTATGCGCCTCGAACAGTTATATTACTTTGTAAAAGTTGCAGACACACATTCTTTCTCATCTGCGAGTAATGACTTGTTTTTATCGCAACAGGCACTAAGTACTTCTATAAAAAAACTGGAGGAAGAATTTCACGCAAAGTTTTTTTACAGGACATCTCGCGGAGTGAGTCTTTCAGATGATGGACAGTATTTTTATGATGTGGCTCGTCAGATGCTCGCTTTATTTGAGCAACTGCAGGTTCATTTTGCGGAAAAAAGTATTCCTTTGCAGGATAACTTACGAATCGGAGTTGTTCCAAAAACAAAAGATCATTTTTTTCCAAAAATAATCAGTTATTTTTTAAAAGAATATCCTCAATTTCATTTTAAGTATCATTCTCTTTCTCAAACACAAATCATTTCGGATTTGCAGGAAGGAAAATTAGATGTTGGTGTTGTTACCTATATTGAACTTGAAAAGAAAATTATCGGTACTATTCCAGAAGAATTTCAGTTTATTCCTTTTTATTCCACAGACTGCTCTCTAGTAACAAGCTGTAACTCTCCGATTTCTCATTTTCAACAGATCTCAATGTCTACTATTGTCAAACATCCTTTAATCATTTACGGAACCGAAGAAGACTATACGCATAATCCCTTTTATCATCTCATTATGAATTTTACAGATCATCCTGATTTGTTATTGGCTGACAGCTACGCTTTGCAGGACCAGTTAGTAGAAAGTAATCTGGGGAATGCCTTTTATACCCGGTATCGTTCTTTACCTTCCAAAGATATTTCTAAAATTATCATTACCAACAATATTATGGTCCACGTAGGTTTTCTCATTCCGAAAAATGCACCGGAAAACCACCTTCTTGATTTATTAATTAAAAAAACAAAATATTTCGCAACACAGGTTGACTAGCTATGCTATCGCGTTTACCGTTAATCGGTTCCAGTATTTCTCGGAGATCAGACATTTGATCTTTATCAGATGTCTGTCTTTTTTACCAGGTTATCCTGATCCTATACAGGAAAGTTTGAAAAACGATCAGTATGAATTTTTGAAAATGTTAGTTTTTCCCTTATATAGAAATCGTATTAAGTTTATCTGGTATAATCCAGTTCTTTTTTTCTTATATCTTTAATCGTTTCAATAAAAAAGCAACCCGGCTGATTATGATGTATTTTTCATAAATTTAGACATCATAAAATCTGCAAGGTTGCTTTTTCATTATTAAACCCAAATTTGATTAATCTTCTTTTTTTACATAAATAAAGCTGATAACGGCTGCTATCGTTGTAAATACAATGACACCTGCGAAGGACATGTTAATCCCGTGGATCTGTGCAAGCATACTTTCCGGATGATCTGCCGATGCAACTGTCAGGGACATTACCGTAACAAGTATAGCTGTTCCTAACGAACCTGCAACCTGGCGGAATGTATTCCCGATTGCTGTTCCGTGAGCGATATCTTCATTTTTTAATGCATTTAATCCCCAGGTCGTAATTGGCATATTAATCATTGCCAAGCCAAGCATACGCACAGTATAGACTGCCGCAAGATAAACCAAAGAGGTGGTCGGTGTCATGGTTGCCATTGGAATAGTAAAAACGGCAACCAGTACAAATCCCGGCAGCACCAGCATTCTAGGACCAAATTTATCAAACATATGGCCACTCAATGGACTTACCAAAGCACAAACTAAAGATGCAGGGAACATAATAAGACCGGATACTGCAGCTCCATATCCGCGTAAATCCTGAATATAAATTGGATTTAAAATACCACCTATCATCAAGGAAGCATTCACCAACATAATCAAAATAACAGAAATTAAAAATTGCTTATTTTTTAAGACAGCAACATTAAGCATTGGTTTTTCCATACGCAGCTGGCGTTTGAAAAAAATAACCAATGCGACGGCCCCAACTAAAAAAGAGACTCCCGCAGGCCAGGAAAAGCCTGAGGTACCAATTACACTAAAGGAATATAACAACCCACCAAATCCAATTGTAGATTCAATTACAGAAGGAATATCCAATTTTTCATCTTTCGTTTCACCCATATTCTCTAAATAAAAAAACGCAAGAATAATCGTTAACACGGCTAACGGGATCATAGAATAAAACAAAATATGCCAATTAAATGCATCTACCATAAAACCGGCTGCAACAGGACCAAAAGCAGGCGCAAAGCCCATAACCAGACCTACCATTCCCATTCCGATCCCTCTTAACTCACGTGGCAATGTCAGCATCATGATCGTTTGAGACATCGGCATCAATACCCCTGCACCGATTGCCTGTAATACACGTCCTGTTAACATGACAGAAACAACATGGGAAGAAGCACAAAAATAAGTCCCAACCGTAAAAATACCCATCGAAACAAAAAACAGCGTTCTTGTCGTGTACTTTCCAATTAAAAATGCACTAACCGGTATCATAATACCACTGACTAAGAGAAAAATAGTAGTAAGCCACTGCGCTGTAGCTGCATCAATCCGCATTTCATGCATAATACTTGGTAACGCCGGAGCAATTAGCGTAGAATTTAAAATTGTAATAAATCCACCAAATAACAATACAAGATCCATGATTAAATAATTTCTAGGAAGATTTAATAAAGATTTCTTTTTTGACATAAGTTAAGGTCGTTCTAACATTTTGAGATAAAATTAATGAACGTCCTGCCACCTCCTGTAAGATAAATTCTCCATCAATATATTATTTTGATAGTATAACATACATAGTAACGCATATATTATAAACTTAATTAAAAAAAATAACTATGATACAAATACGTTCAAAATCATTAAAAATTTTTATTAATTGTAAACTATTATTTATTAATATTATTTTAGTATTACAAACATACTCTTGTATCATAATGTTTGTTTTTAACGTTTATCTTGTAATGTTTTTCTTTTTCTTACAATACAGAGGCATCTCACAAAACAAGAGAGCACATCAAGTTGATTGCTCTCTTTTCCCATCTCTCAGGAATCATCTCTTTCTTTTTTGAACCCGGAAGCACACGGCAGTCCGTATGCTTCTTTGGCACAATAGGCGGCACGGTTGACCGCCCGTGCCACAACTTCTGTTGCCATCGCACTTACCAGATCCAGATTGGCCTTTACGGTACCCACACTCAGCGCATAGATACTGTCACCGTCAGCAGAGGTGTGCACTGGACGAATGGTGCGTGCATATCCGTTATGACACTGTGAGGCCATACGGGATAATTCCATTTTATGAAAGTCGGCATTGGTCACCACAGCGGCAAGTGTCGTATTTGCCGTAAACAGATTATCTCCCTCGGCTTTCGCGAGGAGTTGCATCAGTGCCGTTTCTCCGTCGGCAAAGCCGGTTCGCTCCTCATTGAGCAGTCCGGCAATTTTTTCATGCGAATCCGCATCATAGATATCCCCAAGCGCATTCAGCACAACCAGAGCGCCCACTTTCAGATTCCCAAATTGAAGTGCATACAGCCCCAATCCAGATTTCATCATATAGGCACCGCCCAAAGCTTTTCCGACACTGGCACCGATTCCTGCACCTACATTGCCCTCATCCGTCTTGTGTAATCCGGAAAAGGCATCTTCGCAGGCCTTCCTTCCCATCTGCCAGTCGGGACGTACCGATGCACTGCCTACTCCAAGATCATAAATACAGCTCTGACAAACCAGCGGTACTTTCGCATACCCGGTGTCCAGACCGATACCCTGCTCTTCCAGATAATCTGCCACCCCGCAACCGGCAGAAAGACCAAACGCACTCCCTCCTGAAAAGGTTAATGCATGGATAGATTCCGCTGACGCCAAGGTTCCCAAAAGTGTAGTTTCTCTGCTTGCAGGACCACCCCCGCGCACATCGACACCGGCCGCCATTCCTTCCGGGGCCAGAAGCACCGTACAGCCCGTTGCCCCTTCTTCGTCAACGGCATGCCCGATTTTGATTGCTTCAAACTGATCAAAAGATATTTCCTTCATCTTTAATGCACTGCTATCCATCTGCTTCACCTATCCTTCATCCGAACTATTTTACAGACTGAAACGCAATTCCGTACGTTTTACAACTCCGGTACAGTTCGATTCTTTCCTGAAACCGTTCTGTCGCCAGTTTTATTTCCGCATCGGTCGGATGCTGGTCGGTCATTTTCCAGCGCAGTTCTTTCTGTTCGGTCGGAACAGCACCTTCCTGTTTCTTCTGACCCTGTTTCAGCGATTTTGCAACCGCACCGTTTGCAACAAAAGAACCAATGATTTCATTCCGATCCCTTACCAGACTTAATCCCTTCTGAATTGTGTCAAAGGCATGCTCGGAATCGGCATAATAGCCTAAGGTACAGAACATTCCGATTGTTTTTCCGGAAATGGTTTTTAAAAACTCGGTGAATTTTTCATCCGGTCCTCCGGAAACACCCCAGTAACCGATCAGCAAAATATCTCCGTCCAGTTTCGGTACACCTTCCTCAAAGTTATGAATCGATTTTTCCTCTGCCTGAATACCCTGATAGATTCCCTCTGCCAATCGTTTGGTGGAACCCGTCAGTGAATAATAGATTACCTGTACTTTCACGATGATCTCTCCTTTCAAGATTAAAAGTTCTTCTTTTTTATTAGATTCTACCTATGTAAAAAACGTTCCTGTCCGTTTTTGGGACGAAGAAGTCCCGTAAACAAAGAAACCGTGCCCATCCGGACACGGTTTCTCCACTTTTTTATCAGAAAGAATCTGTTTATTCTGTCACGAGTTTTCCGTTTTTCACTTTAAAGGTAAGATCCTGATACCCTTCCACTTTAATGGTAACGGTATTAACAGTATCTTTTTTGAATCCACTGCTTACCATTTTTAAGGAATCAAATTCATAGTTTGAGTATTTATCTTCTGAATTATATCCGCGGTATCCTATTCCACCGTAAGAATCTATCAGGGCAACATCATCCACAAAAACAACATTCCCTTCCGCTTTTAAAATTGCACTGACATATGCTTCCACATCTTCGTCTGTCATAGAGCCGTTCGGCACCATAACTGCAATATAGCTTTCTTCCCCCAGGAAGGAGCTTGTAAGCATTTTGTCTACTTTCGGAACTTCTTTTCCCTGCGGAACAGCTGCCTGACCCTGTAACGTTACCGTCAGTGTTTCGTAGCCGGTTGCTTCCACGGAAACAATATTATCTCCCAGATTTAAAGAAGAATTCATTACCACAAGTTTTCCGCTTCCGTCATTTTTTACGCTCTCTGTAATATCTGTTCCATTTACGGTTACTTTTTTCACAGATTCCCAGTACAAATCTTTATCCTCTCCGGATAACACAATGATTTGTTTGGTCTGAGCCGGGTCTGTTTCCACGCTGTAATCCGGTGCTTTCATTAAAACGACCGGCGCTTTTAAGGAAATCTGACCCTGTGCGTCAATGTAAAAGGTCACGGTTGCATCCTGGTAGCCTTCTGCATGAATGATCATGGTATTTGGATCGGTTCCCTTGTTATAGGCGTCCACTTCTTTTAAGGTAATAACTTCTCCGTTTGCACCGTAAGCCAAACCTTCTGTATAATCCTTTCCGTTCAGATTGATCCCGGTTACGGCATTCACATAATCAATATCATCCCAGTGAAACTCATAACCCTGCAGCATACCTTTGTTTACCTTCTTCACGGTCGGTGCCTCTTTTACCTCTTCCGGATCAACGATTTTCTGCGGTGCAGTAACCTTCACCTGAACCGATTTTGTTCCGTAAAAATCTGCAATGAGATTAATCTGATAGGTACCTTCTTTGAAGTCCCCGCCTTTGTCTTTGAACGCACTCTGTAAAAAGACATCTTTTCCGATAGTCAGCGTATTATCCTTTACTGTATAACCGAGCCCTTTTTCAAAGCTTTCCACACCTTCCGGACTAACGGTATCAATCACGGTATCTCCGGATACAATCTCAACGGATTTTACATGCTTCATCAGATCGCATGCATGAGCACTATCTCCGCAAGTAATAACCAGTTCCTTCCCTGCCTGCAGATTTTCCGGTGCAGAGAGTGTTACTTCTTCCAGTACTTTTTCCACGTTAAACTTGATTTCCTGTACCTTATATTCCGGTACCACAATCTTCAGTTTGTTTTCGCCGACTTTCACACCGCGAACGGTTAAGGTTCCCGCTTCCGAATCTACTGTATAGGAGTCTCTGGAGAGTGCCGGATAATCCTTATTTAAGAACAGTTCTCCGCCGTCTGCCAGCTTACGCAGGAACATTTCATCACTGCAGGAGAATACCGCCTGCTGTTTATTACTTTCCTTTAAGGTAAGCGCAGGCGCATCGATTCCGCTGGCATCTCTGAAATTGATGGTCTGACCTAACAGATTGTCTTCCAGTACATTTTTTACGGATGCCGGACGATTTAATGTGGTTTCCGCTTTTCCGCTTGCCAGATATTCATCGAAAGTTAAATACCGGCCCTGTGTTCTTGCTGTGTTAACCGCATCCAAATAGCTTTCATACGTATAGACATCTTTTGCGCCTTCATTAAATACATATAAGGCACGCATGGATTCGTAACGGCTTGCAATTCCTTCTGCCGCAGCACTTTCAATGCCAAGTTCCTTTACCAGTTCCGCATTTACCAGTAAATCCGAATCCAGGATCAGGTTTGCATTCATTACATTGGTATCACCCGCACCGTCTCCGCCTTCTGAAGAGCCGCCGCCGACACTTGCTGTAGAAATTGCATCTACCGACATGGTTTTCGCACGACTGGATTTGGAAGCCGGTACCGCCCGGTTCACATTCTGATCAGCACTACCTTGGATTGCATTCTGATGGAAGGTTTTGCTGAACGGTTGGAATCCGTCGGCGTATACGGTAATCGTATAATTTCCTGTTTTCTGGAAATGATTGGTTTTGTCATTGTATACAGTCAGAAGATCGTTGTTTAAGAACCAGTCATCAAATTTTGTCAGAGTAACGGTCTGCTGATCCGGATTTGTCAAGTCCACACGATAAACCGGACTTGTAATCGCATAGGTCATATTTTTTACACGGAACTGTACATTGGTACCGTTTTCCCCGGTATTCCCTGTAAGTTCCATGGTCGGAACCACACCGTTTACCAGGTGAATCGGGAACAGTTTTGCCTGACCGTTACTGGTCACACGCAAATAATATCTTCCGTTGCTGTAGAAGTTTTCCTGACCGACCGGCACTTTAATGCAGGCTACCGTGTGATCTCCGTGCTGCATACTTTTATTCAGTGTATACTCGAGTTTATCATTTAAGGTGTTTTTATTTTCATTATAGCTAACCAGATCCACATCTGTGATTCCGTCCACAAAGTCTTTTTCTGCTTTGGTTCCGTCTGCATAATTAAACATCAGCTCTACTTCACCTTTGACACCGTGAGGAGCATCTTTATCCTCTGTAAGAATGGTGTCCGGACTGTAGTAGGCAATCTGATCTTTCTGCTTTCCAACACTGATTGTAGTTTGTTTTGGTGTCACGCGTACATTTCCGGCATCATCATAGTTGGTTAAATGATAATCCCATACATATACCGGCCCGTTTAAGAGGAAATAATCCGGCATCTGATCTTTTACAACCACCGGACGTTTTGTATCTCCGTTCAGTTTCAGTTCCTGTTTCTGGTCACCGTTTGTAACGGTCAGGGAACCGTGTTCCCAGTAGCTGACTTCCCATTTTACAACAGAACCGTCATCCGTTACCGGAGTCACTGCCGAAGAAATATCCACACCGTCTACCGTAAACTTACAATTTTCAATGGTATTCCCATCCGTTAGCTGTGCGGTAACAAACTGAGACCAGCCCAGATCCACGACACGCGCTTTTTCAACAAGCTGTGCCTGCTGTTCTTCCCCGCCGCCCGGTTTGTCCGGATTCACTCCCGGATTATCCGGTTTCACTTCCGGTTTGTCCGGTCTGTTCGGACCCGGTTTATGCGGTTTTTGTTCCGGTTTCGCTTCACCGCCCGGAACAACAGCACTGCTTCCCGGTGCAACGGTAATATTACCTGCCATTATCACACTGGAATTCAATCCCGCAGTGACTTTCGTTCCCGGAATGGTAACCTTAATATTGGTCCCGTTTGCGACAAGCTCATCAATCTTGGCCGTTCCGGTAACTCTGATATGATTTCCGTTTACTTCAACCTTTTGCACTTCACCGGAAAGGTTCACACTGCTTTTTACGGTTACTTTTTTAACAGAACTCTTTTGAATATCCAAATTTACGGTTTCAGAAGGATTGTCCACCAGAACATTCTCTGCGGTAACCGTATCGAGATTCACATGTTCCGCACCGCGTACCAGAATTCTTCCGTTCACGGTTGTATTGGAAAGTGTAATGCGATTTACTCCGTCTGCAATAATCAGGTCTCCGTCAATTGTTTTCCCGGAAAGATTCAATCCGTCGGCACGTACCACAACATTACCGTGTACATGGCTTGGAATGCTTCCGTTTCCGTCAACATAACGTGTTACCAGATTATCCATGACTGCCGCAAATTCTGCACGGGTAATATTTCCCTTCGGATTGATCCGATTCTGATCATCCCCGTGTACATATCCGGACTGAATCATTGCGGCTACACTTGTTTTCGCCCAGTCGGAAACATCTGCCGCATCTGAAAAACGATTCAGCGTGGAAGGGTTTCCGTCATCCAGTGCAAACAGACGGGTCAATACCGAGAACGCTTCTTCTCTGGTAATATTATCATCCGGTCGCATGGAATGACTGCCAGAGCCTTTTAAAGCACCCATCTGAACAGCACGTGCAATTTCTGTATAATACCAGGCATCTTTTGACACATCCTGAAATGCGGAAATATCCGCCATATCTTTTGCCGCAAATCCACGACTCATAACGGTCGCCATCTGTGCGCGTGTTAAAGTTCCCTGCGGTTCTATTTTTCCGTCAATTCCTACCAGCAGGTCATTATCCAGTGCATGTTCCAATGCAACTGTTGACCAGTCATTCGGGAAATCTGCAAAATCTGTCGGTTTTGCTGCAAACGCCGCAGTCGGCATTGCCAGTGCTGCAATTAAAGTTGATGCAATCACTCTTTTTTTATCCATTTTTAATGAATACCTCCGATTAAATTATATTTGTCATATTCCCCTATATTCCCGTCCATATGTCCCCAATGTCTTGAAATATATAAGATTGACACAATGTTTTTTTCAACGAAGGTATTATAGCATTGGCTAATTTAAGTGTCAAATTGATTACTTTGATATGCTTATGTTATGAATAGTATATATTGTTTTATTTTTATAATATTTCTGCATATATGTTTTAATTTGTTTCTATTTTGATTTTTCTGCCTTTTCCATTCGGATTCCAATCAACACAGTATGTATATATGTATATTATCACTTCCATTTTATATTATATATACATGCTATTGAATAATTATTCCTTAGACAAAACTAATTGTTTTTTATTTTTTGTTTCATAAAAAACTCTTATCCTTTTTTGCCATTTTCTGTTCAAAGCTGCATCAAAAAAAATCTGTGTCTGCAAAACAACCGCAGACACAGATTCTTTTTCACTTCTTATGCATTTTTGATCATTCTTTATTTTACCGGATTCAGCACTCCGTCGCTTACATGGAACACAAGATCTTTATATCCTTCTGCCTGAATCACAACCGTATTATCGGTTCCGGCAAAGCAGTCTTCTGTAAAGTCAATGAATTTATTGTCTCCGCCGTATGAAGGGTCGTTGGAAAACTTATAAGACTTGGTATCGTTATAGAAGCTAACAACCTCTTTCAGTTCTGCACCGTTTACGGTAATTCCTGTCACAGCATCCAGATATGCTTTTACATCTTCCTGTACAAAGGATACCTGATGATATTTTCCCAGCAACAGGTTGCCCTGCGGTGTAATGTTTTGAACAGCAGGTGCATCCAGTTTCTGAGAAACTTCACCCTGTGCCAGTTCCCCGTTTACCACACGAACAGTGAGCGGTTCATAGCCTTCCGCAGCCAGTTCAATGGTGTAATCACCGGTTCCGTTCCCCAGTGCATTTTCAGAGAATTTAATTTCTCCGGCATTTGCTGCCGTCGCATATTCCTTATCCTTTATTCCGCCGAAACTTTTCTGTTCGGTGAAGGTCTGTCCGTTAACTTTTACGGAAGTCAGTCCGCGAAGGAATTCATATACATAATCACGGTAGGTTTCTCCTTCTGGATTTACAAGCTTAATGGTATAATCTCCTGCCCGGAAATTAGGTGTATTATGTGTAATTTTTTCTGCAACCGGTGCCGCTTTTGCAATCGGTGCAACCGGAACGGCTTCGATCACTCCGTTCTTTACCAGGAAACTCATCGGTTTGTATCCTTCTGCCGTCAGGGTAACGGTAAATTCTCCGGTTCCGTTACCGAGATCTGCCTTATCCAGGTGAAGTTCCTGTGCAGATGCATTCACGCCGTATTCTCCCGATGCAACACGTCCTACAAGGTCTGTTGTTTTTCTCAGTTCAGTTCCGTTTAATTCCACCTTGTTCAGTGCTCTTAAGAAGTTATAGGCACTGTCACTTGCAGAACCTTCGGCATCCTTTAACTGGATGCTATAGTCTCCCATACTGTTTTCACGAAGACTGATGGCTTCCGGTGCTGCCTGATCGGTCTGTGGCACTTCCGGTTCCGGATTTGGTGTTACCTCAACGATTTCACCGCTTACGGTCAGTGTCAGATCTTCATATCCAGGTACGGTTACAACGATTTTTGCATCTTTTTTATTGTCAAATACGTCTCGGTTAAATACCACCCGGTTGTTTTTTGCTTCATAGTAATCCGCAATAACCAGATAACTGTTGCTGTCATTCAGGGTGAGGTTTTCCGATTCCGGAATTTCAACACCGTCCACTGTGATTTTTGCATCTTTTTCTTCATTTAAATAGGTTTTCAGTTCGCTTACATAGGTGTACAGCGCTTTCATTTCTGCACTTGGTTCCGGTTTTGGTTCAATCCCAGGATTAACGGATCCACCGCCGCCGCTTCCACCGCTTGCAGCACTTACCGCATCAACGGTTGCAATGCCTGCATCACTTCCCGGCAGAGCAAATTCCAGTGCATAATGGTCGCCCCGGAACATATCCTTTACCAGGCGGAAGCTTGCTTCTGCAGGTACCGGTTTGATTTCACCCACGTCAGGAGTGTCCGGATTGGTTCCCGGTTGTTCAAGAGACGGCACACCGGCCTCACTTAAATAGAAGCGAACGGTCTGGTCTTTATAGCCTTCCGCTTTGATTACTACGGTATTGGCTTCCTCTCCGGTTTTCAATCCTTCTGTATTTTTCAGGCCTAATGTTCCGGAGTTTGCAGAGTAATCTGTGTAGTTTGCACCATTTACAATCACTTCTTTGATTTTGTTGGAATAATCCAGTCCGTCTCCGTTTGGCTGTTCAAAGTTTAAGGAGATGATGCCAAAGATCTTATCTTTTTCAATGGATGCAACACCGATTGCTTCCGACAGTTCCGACAGTTCCGAAGCAGTCACCTTTACGGTAACGGTTTTTGTCCCGTAATATCCTGCCTGGATATTAATCTGGTAGGTTCCTTCCTGGAAAACGCCGTCGTTATCTTTGAATACATCCTGTAAAAATTCATTTTCACCGATTGTCAGAGCATTTTCTTGAATGGTATAACCGATTTTTCCGCCAATCTGTTCCTGGCCTTCCGGATAAACCATATCTACTTTTTTGCCGTCTTTCGCAATTTCAATACCTGTTACATGTTTTAAGAAATCGCACTGATGTCCTTCTTCTCCACAGGTAATCTTCAGGGCATTTCCTGCCTGCAATTCTTTCGGAGCAGTTAAGTTTACTTCTTCCAGTTCCTTATCCACATGAAAGATCACTTCATTCATCTGATAAGTCGGAACATCGATTTTCAGAGTGTTCTTCCCAACCTGTACTCCGTTTACGGTTAAGGTACCGGCCTGTACATCTACCGCATAACGATCGGATGTCAGTGCAGGATAGGTGGTATTCAGGAACAGTTCGCCGTCCTGATCAAGTGCTTTCAGATATTCCTGATCGCTGCAGGAGAGAACCACTTCTGTTTCAGTCTGTTCTTTTACAGTAAATGCAGGTGCCTGTGTTGCGATCGCACCGCGGAAACTGGTGGTTTCTCCAAGCAGATTGTCTTCCAGAATCTGTTTAACTGCATACGGACGATTTGGAGTGGTAACCGCATTCCCGGAATGGATATATTCCGCAAAGGTCAGATAGTCTCCTTTTGTTTCCGCACTGTTCACGGCATTGTAATAATCTTCATAGGTATATACCTTTTCTGCACCTTCATTAAATGCATACAGTTTGCTCATACCGTTCCAGCGATTCATGATTCCCTCTGCCGCTGCATTTTCAATCCCAAGGTCGGTTACAATTTTTGCATTGACCAGAAGATCGGAATCCACAATCAGATTTGCATTCATCACTTTTGTATCACCGCTGCCGCCGTCACCGCCGGAGGAACTTCCTCCGCCGACACTTGCTGTGGAAATTCCGTCAACAGACATAACCGATGCAGTGCGTGCCTTAGGTGCAGCCTGTTTCTGAACATTGCCGCCTTTGATCGCATCCTGGTGGAAGGTATGGCTGAATGTCTGGAATCCGTCCGCATAAACGGTTACTTTATAGGTTCCGCCTGTCGGGAAGTAGTTGTGATGTTCATTATACAGAACCAGTAAATCACCGTGTAAGAACCAGTCATCAAATTTCGTCAGAGTTACGGTATTTCCTTTTGGATCGGTCAGGTCAACACGATAGATCGGGCTGGTGATTCCGTAGGTCATATTTTCAATACGCAGATGCACTTCTTTTCCGGAATATCCGGTATCTCCGGTTACTTTCATGGTAGGAACCTGTTCATTTACCAGATGAATCGGGAATAAGGTTGCCTTTCCGTTACTGGTTACACGCAGATTATAGCGGCCGTTTGCATAGAAATTATCCTGACCGACAGGTACTTTGATGCATGCAACAGTGTGATCGCCGTGTTTGAAGTTTTTATCCAGTGTGTAGTCCAGATGGTCGTTCAGCGTTTTCTTATATTCATCATGACTTACCAGATCCACATCGGTAATTCCGTCCACAAATGCTTTTTCTTCCGCAGTTCCGGCCGCGTAATTAAACATCAGTTCGGTTTCGCCTTTGACACCGTATGTTTCATTTTCATCTACATACAGAATGGTATCCGGGCTGTATGCGGAAACCGGTTTCTGTACCGGAGCGGTACCGATCGTGGTTTTAGACGGATTCACGCGGATATTTCCGGCATCATCATAATTGGTCAGATGATAATCCCATACATAAACCGGACCGTTAAGCAGGAAATAATCCGGTGTCTGGTCTTTTACAACAACCGGTATGTTACCTTTCTTTCCTAACTGAAGGGTCTGCTTTTCATCACCGTTTGTCACAGTCAGTGCACCGTGACCGATTTCTGTCACTTCCCATTTTACGATAGAACCGTCATCCGTTACTTTCGTAACTGCTTCGGTTACATCCACACCGTCTACAGAGAAACGGCAGTTATCAATGGTATTCCCGTCTGTTAACTGTGCGGTTACAAACTGTCCCCACTGTAAATCCACCAGACGAGCGGTTTCGACCAGTTTCACCTGATCCGGAATTTCAGGCTGTGGATTCGGATTTGGATTCGGGTTTGGGTTTGGATTAGGGTTAGGGTTTGGGTTTGGGTTTGGATTCGGACCCGGATTTACTTCCGGTTTTCCCGGATCCACTTCCGGTGTATGTCCGCCCGGAACGATTTGACTCTCTCCCGGTGCAACCGGCAGAGCGCCTGCATGTACATTTTCGGAGTTTGCTCCTGCAATGACATTCGCACCCGGAACCGTTACGGTGATATTTTTCCCGTTTGCCAGTACGGTTTTCAGATCGGCGTTCCCGCTGATCACAATATTATCTTCATTTACAATAATTTTATCAACAGCACCGGTTACGTGTAAGTCACTTTTTGCAACAATCTGCTTAATGTCGCTCTTCTGGACATCCAGCTGAACGCGTTCGGACGGATTGTCTACTATAACTTTATTGGCAGTCACATTGTTCATCTTTACCTGTTCGGCACCGCGAATGACAATGCGTTTTGCTTTTACATTGCTTAAATCCGCTCTGGAAACACCGTCTGCGATGATTAAATCACCATCAATGGTTTTTCCGGTCAGATCAATTCCGTTTGCACGAACAACCACATTTCCGCGAATGTGACTTGGCAGAGTGCTGCCTGCATCTACATAAATGGTAACCATGTTATCCATAACCGCTGCAAATTCTGCACGGGTGATTTTTCCCTGTGGATTGATACATTTTTTATCATTCCCGTGAACATAACCGTATTGCACCATCGCCGCAACACTGCTCTTTGCCCATCCGGAAACAGACTGCGCGTCTGTGAACTGGTTCAATACGGAAGCATCCGCCCCGTCCAGTGCAAACAATCTTGTCAGTACCGAAAAAGCTTCTTCTCGGGTGATTGGATCGTCCGGACGCATTGTGTCGCTGCCGGCACCTTTTAAAGCACCCATTTTTACTGCGCGTGCGATTTCATTATAATACCATGCGCCTTCCTCTACGTCTTTAAACTGGCTGATCGGCGCCATATCTTTTGCCGCAAATGCACGGCTCATCACGGTTGCCATCTGTGCACGGGTCAGGGTTCCCTGTGGTTCAATCTTTCCGTCAATTCCGACAAGCAGATTGTGATCCAGTGCATGTTCCAGCGCAACGCTTGACCAGTCATGCGGAAAATCCGCAAAGTCTGTCGGTTTCGCTGCAAAAGCGGAAGTCGGCATTGCAAGTGCTGCAATCAATGTGGTTGCAATAATACGTTTTTTGTCCATGTTTTGAAAAGTCCTCCGTTTCATTTCTTCTTTTTCTTTTTCTTTTTCTCATCGGATTCAGAACCGCATCGTTTTGATACCGATTCATCAGGTTCTGTTCCCTGAGTTTCCCAAATCGACGTTATTATAGCATTGCCTAACATTAGTGTCAAACATTGTACTTATATTAGTTTTTACTGTAATAAATATACTAATAGACATTTTTATTAACCATAAATCGAGTAACTTTTTTGTTCCTTCCCGTTGGAACTATTCTTTTTCTATGTATTTTACGCTGTTTTTCTCTTGTTCTTTTCCGCTTACAGATATTTTTGCTATTTATATTTATACACTATTCCTTATTTTTATCATTTCGTCTTACTGTTAATCCTCCGATTTTCATTTCTATAAAATAATTTTAGTGATAGCAATCATTTTCTTTATCTTTTATCACTGCAATGTTATAAATTCCCTGTTTTTCTTTGCAAACATCCTCTGATTACCGTATTTTCTTCCTGTTTTGGATGGTCTGGAAGCGTTTTTCAGCTCTTTTTTCTGTAGATTCGGAGTCTTTCCCTACAAAAATCTGCCTGATTTATCCCATTTTAACCGCATTCTATCCATATTTTCAGTCCGTTTTCCGATTTCCTTTATGCATAAACTTACAAAAAACTGTCATTTTAACAAGATTATTTGTTTAATCTGACTGACTGGATTTCTATTCCGTTCTTGCTCTATAAGCCTTATTTTATTTCAAAAAGAGTATTTTTAAGAACGAAAAGTATTTCTTTTATTACTAATTACCAATTTATGTATTCTCTCGCACATTTTTTCTCCCGGCTCCTTTTCATCCGCTTTTGATTGCAGTTACAGAATTCCCGTTTTTCGATTCTTTCCGACAGCTTCCTTTTTTAATTCCCTACAAAAAATAGGAAATAAAAAGGGAACCGGAACGGGGACGTAACACTTTAAAAGCTTCGGCCTTAAACAGTTCCTGTTCGGGATCATCTCCCGGACTATCCGTTTCGTCTAAAACGAAAGCAACTCTTTGCGCTCCCTGCAGAATCAGAAAAACTGTCTTTTCTTCCGGCAAAACCCGCGCACTTTTTTGCATGCGCATTTCGTTTTCAACACCGAATGCGGTTCGAGTCTTTCCTCTGCCGGATAATACCGATACGGTTTTCTTCGAAGAAACGGTTTCTGTCTGGCAGGAAGGTTTTTTCAGAAAAACACAGAAACTAATCTATAGATCAGTAGAGAACAGGGGGATCATTTATGAAAGAACTCGCAAAAGAACTGGATGAACTTTTAAGCCGTTTTGGAAAAGATGCACCGGATCTCATGGCAGCTTTTACAAAGCTCGGACACGGAAATCCCCACGAAGGGGTCAGACAGTTTGCATCCTACTGCACCAAACACGGTATGCGCACCAATTACGTGACCAACTGGTTTAACGGCTGGCTGAACGGTGCACTTATGTCTTTAGGCGGTGTGGCCATCGGTGCAATGTGCCACCATCTCTTTATGGCTCACAAAGCGAAAAAAGATGTTTTAAAAAACGGTACAGAAGTTCTTTCCGCTTTGATGAATTCTGTTTCCAAAAAACGGCTGTAAGCCTCTGCCGGAAAGAAGAAACGATACGAAAACAGCGCATCTCTGTGACAAAATCCAACCGACTTTGTCACAGAAACGCGCTGTTTTTATTTCCCGGGAAACTTTTCTGATACAACTCCTCTTCCGATGCATTCCCGAAGGAATCAAAAAACCTGCCGACCCTCGGGATTTCGTCCGTCGGGCGGCAGGTTCCGGTTTATTCTTTTGATGATTCCCCGGGTTTTAAAAGTATCGGCTCCAGGGTAGCCGGATTTACAAAATCCACTGCCTTTTCATCGGTTTCAATGACAATACGGTCTCTGGCCGAACGTCTGCTTTTCGGAGTCAGTTTTGCATAATCGATTCCGCCCCGCAGAGGAACTGACTTTGTTTCGTCATAGCGTTCCTTCGGCATCTGAATCCGCACCATCTTGCGGGTCATCTCAATATTTGTCGGATCTTCCACGTCGACCAGTCCCACGGTTACAACCCAGAGGTCGGCATCCGCCGGAAGCAGTCCGAGCACTTTTTTCAGACCCAGTACACCGCCCGCATGCAGACCTCCGAAATGAATGACCCTCCGTACACCGGTTAAAGCCGTCAGTTCTTCATAATTCAGGCAGACCGTTCCGGTTTGTTCGGCGAAGGCCTCCGCATATCTTTTTGTGGTACCGTATACAGAACCGTACGTAATGCATTGTTCCATCTTCCCCCGCCTCTTTCTTCTTTTTCTTTCATTATAGCAGGGAAAGATGTCTTTTTTTCATATCTTTTGTAACAAGAGGATTGTTTCCTTCTCTACCCGCCTCAGCGTGATTTCTGTCTGGTCAAAAGAACGACCGATACGGCCAGCGTTCCCAAAATCCACAACAGTAAAACACCTGCGTGTTCTGCCGTCAATCCATGATCCAGCATAATCCGGTTTCCCCAGTAGGCCGGAAAACATTTTCCCACCGCTGCCAGAAATTCCGGCAGTAACTCCGACGGAAACATTACACCGCTCAAAAGCAGTGCCGGCAGAAAACAAAGCTGCCCTGCCATCGGCAGATTCGCCCTGCTTTTAATCAAAAGCCCAAGGATACTGCCGATGCCGAGACTGGCGGTCAGAAACAGAATCAGCCCCGCATAAAAAGAAAGCAGGTCTTCCGGTTTTGCCGCATCATAAAGAATCGGTGCCAGAATCAGAATCAGATTGCTCATCAGAAACAGATGCACAAAGGCGGAAAGAAATCCCGTAAGCAGTCCCAGATACAGCGGAACACCGTTTGCCTGGTACATTTTCCGGATATCAGTTCCGTAAATTTCAATTAACGTTGACGGGTAGCCCAAAAAAGAGCCCATGGAAACACCGGTCACAATCATGGTACAGACCAGAATCTCTTTCATCCACGGCATGACCGTTGTAAATACACTCCCCATAACCAGAAAGAAGATCAGCGGTACCACATAAAACATCATAAAAAGGGATCGGGTTCTGAAATCCAGTTTCCATTGCAGAGCCAGTCCGTAAAGAAATGCTTTCATTCTGTTTCCCCCTTTGCAAAACTCATAAAATGTTCTTCCATACTGCCGCGATCCACGCGAAGGTCCAGAATCTTCAGGCCGTCCCGTTTACAGCGGTTCAGTTCCTCCAGCAAATCATCCAGAACATGCTCGGTCTGAATGTGTTTCTCTCCGTTTTCCGTTTTTAACAGAATCGTATATCTGACGGAAATCCGGTTGCTTAACTCTTCCGCACTGCCGCAAAATACAATTTTTCCTTCATTTAAGATCGCAATCCGGTCGCAAAGCTCCTCCACCTCTGCCATGTCATGACTGGCCAGCACAATCGTCTTTCCCGCATCCCGCAGTTTCCGGATTTCCCCATGCAGAGTCACACGCGCCTCCACGTCCAGCCCGGCGGTCGGTTCATCCAGAAAGAGAATATCCGGCTGACTGATCAAAGCAAGTGCCAGATGCAGTCTGCGCTTCTGTCCGGTGGAAAGCTGCAGATACTTTCGTTTTCGAAAGGACGGGATCCCCAATACCTCCAAGATCCTCGGATCCGCCTCGGTATGATTCCAGAGAGCGAACAGCCGGATGGCCTCATAGGGCAGAATCTGTGCCGGAAGCGAAGAGGACTGCAGCTGAATACCGCAGGAACCCTTTCGTCTGATGGTTCCGCCGTCATACCGGCGAATCCCTTCCATACATTCCAGAGCCGTTGTTTTTCCCGCACCGTTCATTCCCAACAGTGCAAAAATCTCTCCCTGTTCCACGGAAAAGCTGATTCCGTTTAACACCTTTCTTCCGCCGTAGCTTTTTTCCAGTGCCTCCACTTCAATGACTGCCATAGGATCACCTCGTTTTCACTTTCTTCTTATTATATTGTTTTTATGGAGTTCTGTTTTAAAATTAGTTTTACTTATATTAAGTATATCGGATCATCGGATAAAAAAACAGAAGCATTTCTTTTTTTTCGGATCGTTCTTAAAAAAATTTCCGTTGTGTTATAAATTTGCGGCGAAAACCCACATGCTTGCATGTGGGTTGAAAGCCGTTGCTCTTTGATTTGACAATAGCATATAATAAACATATAATCCAT
>SAMEA104404097__coassemble_308_pt1 | contig 50050 bp, 47 predicted proteins | sample SAMEA104404097__metabat2_high_PE_061 | metagenome-assembled genome bin SAMEA104404097 (sample SAMEA104404097) | Balaenoptera acutorostrata | reverse complement strand
AACGGCTTTCATCCCACATGCAAGCATGTGGGTTTTCGCCGCAAATTTATAACCAGCCAGGAAAATTGTCCGAACATAGCTTCTCCGACTTCCAGCGCCAGTACCTCATGTCCTTTTGTATGCAACCATCCGAACACAAAAAGAATTATGACATAAAAAAAGTGCAGACACAGCCAGGGGAGCAGACCAATTGCGGTCAATACAGAATAAACCCGCTGCTCGAACTGTTCCCTGATAAAATATCGGATTGAAAATAATCCGACACTGTAGCAGAGAATCGCCGGAATTGCCAGAATCATTGCAAAAGAATTTCTTTCCGGAGATATTTCCGCCGCTCCGGCTGTAAGCCATGCCAGAGAACCTTCAAAAGAAGTCTCGCCGTAAATCATAATCCAGTCACCCAGGGCCATCAGCAACGCACCCAGCATTCCTATGGCAAATACAAGCGTCACCTTCGTTTTTGAAATATTGTAATCCATAAAAAAATCAATCCCTTCCTACGATTCTCTTACTGATCCGGAGAACACATTCCTTTATTATCCTTTATTAGTTTTAACTAACTTTATGATAAAGTAGAAATTTTTGTATCTCTCATATAATTTTAGTATTTCAAAAGCAGAAAGTCAACAGGAATACATGAACAGCCATGGTTTCCTCCCTACACAAAAAACCGGATCCCGGAATCGTTTCTTCCTGCGGAAGATTGATTCTGAGATCCGGTTTCACCTATTAAAATTGTATCCAAACGCTTTTCCATCGGAACTTCCGTCGGATGGCTTTCCTTTGGATCCTGCCCCGACGCACTTCGATTTAGTTTGTCTGTTCCGGTTTATAGCTTCCTTTTAATGTTACGGTCTGGTTGAATACCAGATGATCCGGTGTGGAATATTTACTGTCTACACAGAAATATCCGGTACGCAGGAACTGGAATTTATCGCCGGCTTTTGCTTCTCTCATATTTTCTGTTGCTTTGCAGCCCTGTTTTACAATGAGAGAATCCGGATTGATGTAATCCATAAAGTCCCCTTCTCCTGTTTCCGGTAACAGCAGGAAGTCCAGCATGTGTACTTCCGCATCAATTGCTTTGCTTGCTTCTACCCAGTGCAGGGTTCCTTTTACTTTACGGTTTGCATTTTCCATACCGCTTTTTGTGGTTGGATCATAACTGCATTTCAGTTCTACGATATTACCGTCTTCATCTTTTACATAATCATCACATTTGATGATGTAGGCATGTTTCAGACGTACTTCTTTTCCCGGTTTTAAACGGAAGAATTTATTGTTTGCTTCTTCCCGGAAGTCTTCCCGTTCAATGTATAATTCTCTTCCGAACGGAATCTGATAGGTGCCCAGTTCCGGTTTGTTCGGATTAACATCTGCTTCCAGATATTCGATCTGTCCTTCCGGATAGTTGGTAATGGTTACTTTCAGCGGATCCAGTACCACCATGGCTCTCTGTGCGTTCTGGTTTAAGTCTTCACGCAGACAGTATTCCAGCATTCCGAATTCCACGCGACTGTTGGACTTGGAAACCCCGATCATATCACAGAAATTCCGAATCGCTTCCGGTGTATAACCGCGACGGCGCATCCCGGAAATAGTCGGCATTCTCGGGTCATCCCACCCGTCAACGATTCCCTCATCCACCATTCTTTTGAGTTTTCGTTTACTGGTAATGGTATTATTTAATTCCAGACGTGCAAATTCATACTGATGCGGACGGGACGGGAATTCCACATGTCCTTTCAGCTGATCCAGTACCCAGTCATATAACGGACGATGGTCTTCAAATTCTAAGGTACATACCGAATGACTGATTCCCTCAATGGCGTCGGAAATCGGATGCGCAAAGTCGTACATCGGATAAATGCACCAGGCATCTCCGGTGCGGTGATGGTGAATATGAGCAATACGGTAGATAACCGGATCACGCATATTCATGTTTGGAGAAGCCATATCAATTTTCGCACGCAGTACTTTTTCTCCGTCTTTGTATTTACCGGCCTTCATTTCTTCAAATAAAGCCAGGTTTTCTTCCACACTGCGGTCACGATACGGGCTGTTTTTCCCGGCTTCTGTCAGCGTACCGCGATATTCACGCATTTCTTCCGCGTTTAAATCACAAACATAGGCTTTGCCGTCACGAATCAACGCAACCGCACATTCATAAAATTTCGGGAAGTAATCGGAGGCATAGTGAATATCACCGTGCCAATGAAATCCCAGCCATTCCACATCCTGTTTAATGGAATCTACATATTCTGTATCTTCTTTTACCGGGTTTGTATCATCAAAACGCAGATTGCACACACCATGATTGCGTTCTGCCAGGCCGAAGTTCAGGCAGATGGACTTTGCATGACCCACATGGAGATAACCGTTTGGTTCCGGTGGGAATCTGGTATGTATATCTCTTGCCCCGTTGGCAAGATCTTCATCAATAATTGTCTGAATAAAATTAGATGTATTTGTTTCGCTCACAATATTTCCCCCTAGTGAATTGTATTTATCTATTATAATACATTTTGAAGGCTTACTGCAAATAAAATCTGAAAAAAGCAAACCTTTTGAACCGATTTTCCAAAACTTTTCCTACTGCAGCTTATAATACTCCTTGCTCGCCTCGTGAAAGACCTCCTCACCCCGGATTTCATGATAAATTCGGGTCAGATTCCATGCCTTAAACATGATGCGCTCCCCTTCAATGGTCATATTCCAGTAGTGTAACGGCAACAGATCCTCCGCATTCTGAATCAGAACCATCATACGTTCCTCCATATCGTCCTCCCGCTTCATAAACGGTTCTATGGATGCATCCGCCTCGGCAGAAAGTCTTTTTTCCAGAATCTCGGTATAAATCCGTTTATGATTTTCAATGACAAGATTCAGATAGTTTCGAATCAGCTCTCTCAAGTCATCATACTGCGGCTCCTTCGGCGCCAGCATGATACTTCTGTGGATTTCAATCAGACGTTCCAGGTTGCTCGCCAGCGCATTAATCATGCGGCGATCCAGATAAAGCTGATCCTTTTCTTTCGGCTCCTCATACGCCAGCTGACTTTCCTCGGAAAGCTTCAGAATATTTCTGGCCTCCTGAATCTGCTCTCTGAGATAAAGCACTTTTTCCTGTACTTCCTCCCGTTCCATACTGGAAGTTTCCCGAGTCAGGTCATTGATGCAAACCTGAAAAAAGTCTTCGTATTCCCGGTGCAGTTTTGTCAGATGGTCCAGAAGTCTGTTTTCATGTTTCGGAATCAGGATTACATTTAAGATCATTCCGATAAAGAGCCCGATCACAATCATACTGATTCTCTGCACAATCGCCGTTTCAAAATTCTCCAACGGCGTCTGACTGATTAAAATAATAGTCACTAAAAGCAGAACTATACTATCTTTTAAGTGCAATCTCACACAGAGAATAATGGCAATCACCGAAATCAAGGCAATCGCCCAGGCGGTACCGTGGAAAAAATAAGCCACAAACGCGGAAAGGATACACCCGAAAGACGTTGCAATCAACTGGTTCTTTGTTGTTTTCATGGTTCCTTTTAAAGACGGCTGTACAGCTGCCACAGCTGTAATCGCCGCCAATGCACTGTTTTCAAAGTGCAGAAGTTCACAAAAGGACAGAGCAATCCATATGGCCAGAGCCGTCTTAATGGTTCTCATGCCCAGTCCCAAATGATTATGCAGTTTCACAAGAACGCCTCCTTACTGCTTTTCTATGTTTTACAAGCGTCTCCGCTTATGTTATAATTTGAAATTGTGAATGTTTTCGTCAGATTATTATGTATGCTCTGAAATCCGTTTCGGATTTCCGGGATTTTTACTGAAAAGAAAAAAGGGGTATATCATGTTTAACATTGTATTGTATCAGCCGGAAATTCCGGCAAACACCGGAAATATCTCCAGAACCTGTGCCGTAACCGGTACCGCTTTGCATTTAATCAAACCGTTAGGCTTTTCCATTGATGACAAGCATTTAAAACGCGCCGGATTGGATTACTGGGATCTGTTAGATGTGTATGTGTATGAAAATCTGGATGAGTTTTTAGAAAAAAACGGCGATAAACGTATTTTTCTGATCACATCCAAATCCAGTAAACCTTATGATGAGTTTCAGTTTCAGGACGGGGACTTTTTCGTATTCGGGCGGGAAACCAAAGGGCTTCCGGAATCCCTTCATGAAAAATATCCGGATACCAGACTGCGAATTCCGATGAAAGACAACCCGCATGCGAGATGTCTGAATCTTTCCAATGCTGCAGCCATTATTGTCTATGAAGGTCTGCGCCAGATCGGATTTCCGGAATTTATTTAAAAATCCATCTTATACAAAACAAACGGGCAACCGGTATTTCTTTTGAAATCCGGCTGTCCGTTTTTCGTTTTATCGTAACGCTGCAATTGCCGCCTTCCGATCCGGCTTACCGAACACGGCAGAACCGGCAACCAGTACCGTTGCACCGGCAGCTTTGACAATCGGAGCAGTCTCTGCATTAATTCCGCCGTCAATCTGAATCAACGGATTAACATTCTGTTCTCTGCACATCTGAACCAGTTCTTTGATTTTACGCTCTGTACTCGGAATAAATTTCTGTCCCCCAAAGCCCGGGTTCACGCTCATCAGTAAAACCATGTCTAAATCCGGAAGAATATAATCCAGCGTAGACAGACTGGTGGCCGGATTTAAAGCAACCCCTGCCTGTTTTCCAAGTGCATGAATCGCCTGAATAGTCCGGTGTAAATGCGGACAGGCTTCCTGGTGTACAACAATCATATCTGCACCGGCTTTTGCAAATTCTTCAAGATATTTATCCGGATTTTCAATCATCAGGTGCACATCAAAAAACAGCTTGGAATGCGGACGCAGAGATTTTATCACTCCGGGTCCAAAGGTAATATTCGGTACAAAGTGTCCGTCCATCACATCCAGATGAAGCCATTCCGCTCCGCCCTGTTCAATGTCAGCCACTTCCTCTTTTAAACGGCTGAAATCCGCAGATAACATGGATGGTGCAATTTTGATCATTTTAGAATCTCCTCTCTTCCTGTATCACTTCTTCTAAAAAGGCTAAATAACTTTCATAACGATCCGGATGGATCTTACCGGTTTCCAGTGCTTCTTTGACCGCACAATCCGGTTCACTTTTATGCAGACAGGTGGAAAACCGGCAGTCCCCGATAAACGGCAGAAATTCCGGAAACAGTTTACACAACTCTTCCCGTCTGATATCGGTCGGCAGAATCAGGGTGGAAAACCCCGGAGTATCCGCTAACAGGGTATCCGCATTCAGCTGAAACAACTCCACATGGCGAGTGGTATGACGGCCTCTTTTCAGTTTTTCACTGACATGTCCCGTCTGTTGCTTCCACTTTTCACTGACCGCATTCATAATACTGCTTTTCCCGACTCCGGAATTCCCCGCGAGAACGGAAAACGTACCCTGCAGACGATCCTTTAATGCGACGATTCCTTCCTCCGTCACCGTACTGCAGAACAGAACGGGAAACCCGGAAGCCTGAAACCGATCCCGAATGTCCTGTCGCATTTCTTCGGTTCCCAGGTCACATTTGTTAAAACACAACACCGGTTCAATGTTATTCCATTGAGCAAAAATCGTTAACCGGTCAATCAGACGAAAATCCGGCAGAGGATCCGTTACCGCAGAGAGAATAATCAGCTGGTCCAGATTGGCAACCGGCGGCCGCAGAAGTTCATTCTTCCGCGGCAGAACCGATTCAATCGCGCCTCCTAACGTACCGTTTCCTTTAAAAAACCGTACCTTGTCTCCCGGCAGAAATTTCACCTTTTTCTTTCGGTTTTTTCCTCTGAGAGAGCACTCATACTCCACTCCGTCGGATACCACATAATAAAATCCGCTGTATCCTTTTACGATGGTTCCTTCCGACAGATCTTCCTGTGAAAAATCTATCTCATTTAATTCTTCTGCTTCTTTTTGTTTTCGACTCATAAAGACTTACTCCAGATTTCTTTTCCGTTGCAGGTAATCGAAATCGATCCTTTTCCTTTATAGGTGAAGGACTGCTGTACCTGGTCGCCCGCAACACAATCTTTTTCAAATACCACTTTGGTTCCGTTGGAATCACTGACTGTCGCCACGACATGTCCGTCTTCCGGAACAATCACATCAAACTGGGAAGATGCTTCGGATTCCGGTCCCGGTCCGCTGCTGACGGTTAAGGAAACAGAAGTTCCCTTCGTTACTTTACTTCCTGCCGCAATCCCCTGATCCAGTATATAATCACTGTAGTACTCTTTACTGCTGGTTCTGTGAATCTGACCCTCTTCCAGTCCTGCAGCTCTTAACAGGGCAATCGCATCATTTAATTTCTTACCTTTCAGAGAAGGAACCGAAACGTCTTCCTCCTCTTTCTTTTCTTCTTCGGCCTGATTCAATACGATGTTCACACTGGTACCCGGATCGACCTCCTTACCCGGACGAACAGACTGCTTAATTACGACCTCTTCCGGCATATCACGATCCGTTCCCCAGGATACCTTACCCAGTTTCAGTCCGAGATTTTCCAGTTCCACTTTCGCTTCACTTTCGGAAAGACCTTCCAGATCCGGTACTTCCACCTCTTCTGCGCCCAGACTGATTACAACGTGAATCGTTCTTCCTTCTTTCACCAGCGAATTAGCCTCAGGATCCTGTTCAATAATGTATCCCTTTTCCACCTCGGCATCGCTGCGCTCATCTTCCACTTCCAGTTTTAAATTGAATTCTTCCAGATATTCCTCTGCCTCATCCGGCGTCATATTGACAATATCCGGAACCGCCACATCGCCGCGGTTAAAGAAAAACTGTACAACCAGGAACGTTCCGAAGAACAGTGCTAAAAGAACCAGAATCGTTGTCATGGTTTTTTTACGTTTCTTTTTCTGTTCCAGCGGAGAAACCTCCTCGGAATCTTTCAGGTAATCATGATTCATAATACGGGTTTCATCATTGGTGCGTTCAACCGGCTTCATTTCTTCCGCCTTGTTTTCCGGAACAGGGATTACCGGTTCCGGCGGCACGGCCCCGTTTTCAGAAAGAGCCGTTTTCAGAACCGTCAGTGCTTCGGCCATTTCTTCCATATCGCGATATCTGCGATTCGGCTCTTTTTCCAGCGCTTTAAAAACAATATTTTCCAGTGTCACCGGAATATCCGGACGCTGTAAAACCAGGCTCTGTGGTTTTTCCTGCAGGTGTTTCAGTGCAACTGTCACCGGATTTTCTCCGGTAAAAGGCACTTTGCCTACCAGCATTTCATACATCACAATCCCCAGAGAATACATATCCGATTTAAAATCGACAATGTCCCCTCTCGCCTGTTCCGGGGAGAAATAATGAGCGGAACCCAAAATTCCTTTGTTATGCGTAATCGTCAGGTTGTTCATCGCCTGTGCGATTCCGAAATCTGTTATTTTCACGCGATGATGATGATCCACAATAATATTGTGCGGCTTAATGTCCTTATGCACCACCTGCTGGTTGTGCGCCTGTGCCAGCCCGCGACACAGCTGGATACTGTAATCAATCACCTGTGAAATCGGAAGAGCACCGCTGCGTTCAATAATCTCTTTCAGCGTGCTTCCTTCTACATATTCCATGACCAGATAGGTAACGCCGTCACTTTCTCCGAAATCATAGATATTAACAATATTCTGGTGCGAAAGACGCGCAACCGCTTTCGCTTCTTTTTGAAACTGCCGGATAAAATCCGGATCATCTACATACTCTTCTTTTAATAATTTAATGGCAACCTGTCTGTCCAGAGACGTATCATAAGCCAGATAGACTACCGCCATTCCACCGCTGCCGATTTTGCGGATCAGCTCATAACGGTTTGCAAGCATTTGCTTGTCCTCCATTAAGATCACCTCTCAGAATTTGTTTCCGGCTGTCACGCTTCACATTGATAAAGCACAACCGTTAAGTTATCACTTGTTCCGCCCTTTAAAGCGGTGTCCAGAAGTTTCTGAACCTTGTCCGACAACCCCGTCGGTTCTTCAAGAATTCTCTGCATCTGTTCTGGGTCAACAAAGTTATACAATCCGTCCGTACAGAGAATCAGCAAATCTCCGTCTTTCAGTGTCTTACGGAAATACTGACCTTCCACATGTTCCTCTGGCCCCAATGCTTTCAGAAGAACATTTTTCTGCCGGTTTTCCGGGTGAATCTGATAATTACCCTGCCGAAGCAGTTCCGCATAATAGGAGTGATCCAGGGTCAGCTGTTCCAGTTTATGATCCCGTAACAAATATAAACGACTGTCCCCTACATGCCCTACATACATTTCTTTTTCCATAATCGCAACGGCTGTCAGCGTTGTACCCATGATACCGCCCTGTAAAACCCGCTGCTGCTTATGTATTGCCGCATTTGCGCGTAAAAAGAAATCTTCCATCATTTCCAGTGTCATTGCCTTAGAGTCTATTCGTTCTGAAAATAACCTGGCTTCTTCTACAGCAATCCGGCTTGCAAGCTGACCGTGTTCATGGCCACCCATACCGTCCGCAATTGCGACTATGTTCTGATTCTGACTGATAAAAAAGCTGTCTTCGTTATCTTTTCTTAATCCGATATTACTACCGCCTGTTGCAGCCATAGTCTCGACTCCTTCCCTGTCGTTCTGGAAAAATATACAGATTAATTTTACTATGGAACGTACAAAATTGCAAATAAGTTCTCCTTCCTCACGAAAAGCGTTAACACTTATTTGTTTAAAATTTCACCGATATTTTTCAGTTCAATCGAAATGGTTCCGTTATCATTGTTGATAAATTCTATATAATTTGGATTATTGACATAACTTGACGGAATAATAATTTCGATTCCGTTATCTGTCTTAATCTTGTGTGTCCGATTTGTTTTCAGTGCAAATTCCGGATCCATTTTTGCTTTTTCCGGCAGACTGGACATTGCCACCTGTTCATTATAGGACTGCTGCATCCCCGGATTGTTTTCAAAGACCACACGTCCCAGTTCTGCCGGCGCAAATTCCTTTTTTTCCTCACTTGCCGCAATCACATAGGTTTTTGCCCGGGAAACTGCCTGAGCCGTATTCTGTCCGAATTCTTCCGCCACTTTATTTACAATTTTGTGAACCTGTTTGATGGTTTCTTTCTGAGAATTCGGCATGGTGCAGTTTAACAGACGATCCGGTAAAAGAAAGACGGTTTCTCCGTCTAACTCTCGTTTTTTATCTGCAAATTTCACACTCCAATCCTCCACATTCACAAACGCAAACATACTGATTTTCTGTGTCACATTCGGCAGAATCGCAAAATGTTCAATAATTTCATTTCGTACATCTTCTCCGTCATAAGCCACTTTATGGAGATAACCCATCTGATTCGGATAGATAACAAACCCGAACTGGCGAACATCCTCTGCTTTAAAATCCACACAGACCAGATCCACGGATTTTTCCTCGCCGCAGTCCATCAGATCCTTATGCAGTTTTTCCGCCCATTCCTGCGTGATTTTTGCCATCTGCTCCTCATCGGATAAATAAACACCGATGGATTTCCGAACCGGGTTGACCTCTCCGATGGAACTGACATGCGCACCCGCATCCAGCCAGGCTTTCTGCAGATGTTTTTCCAGATATTCAAAGACATCCGGATCCAGTTCCCGGTCACTTAACACCGGCACCCCGGACTTCAAATCTAAAATATGTAGTATCGCCCTGTTTACTTCAATCATTTTTTATCCTCCTCGCTTTATCATCTATATCCAAACAGCTGAAAGCAACTTTATTTTATTTCCGCAGGGAAACCTGCTTTCCCTCTATAAGCTGTTTCTTTCATCCATTTTTTTGAAAATTTTCTTTTTTATAAAAAAGAAATGTCGGAGCCGCCTCTTTTCAGGCAAACCCCGACAATTATATTTTTTTATTTTTCATCCGCTGTTTTCGGCACCGTTGCTTTTTTGCGGTCCAGATAATTACCGGCAGCTTTCGCAATCCGCTTGGTAATCGGCTGCTCCAGATAATAGAAAATACATCCGCCTACCGTACAAATCACAATGTTTAACAATAGCGATGTTAAACGATCCGGGAACAGTTCATAAATTTTATTATCCAGGAATGTTCCGTAATAAACCATCTGACAAAGGAAGATATTAAAGGAAGCTTTCCCTAAAAGACAGAGCGGTTCAATTTTCGGAATATGAATTTTTTCAGAAGCTCTCAGTGTCACATACATGATCGGTGCCACCCACAGGCAGGTAAACATGCTGGTGCGGTACCACATTGAAAATGCATCCGGAATGATCTTCAGATAACTGGTCCGGTAAATATAATAACAGCCGAGCAGGGTAATTACCCAGTACCAGATTTTATGCACCTGGTCTTTATTCTTCGCCGCATAAACACCCACTGCAATCGCAAATACATAACGCAACAGGGATAAGCGGTAATAATCCGGTCCCATACCGTATTCATATTTGAAGATTTCATAAAAGAAGTTGATCCCGAAACACAGCCATAAGCCCTTCAGATTCAGTTTGGATACAATCCAATAAATAACCGGGAACACAAAAATAAACTGCATCATAATCGGATAGTAATAGGATCCCGGACCCCGTCCTCCGACTAAGAGATAATGAAGAGGCGTATCCGGCAGTTCCGTCCCCCGTACATACAGGTAATCATACGCTAAAATTCCCTGCTCAATCAGATATGCCATCAGAAACGGGCTGGTCAGGCGAATAGCCTTCTTTACAATATACTTTGCCGTATAAACTTCCTCAATCGTACTGTAATTGGCTCGCTCAATTGATCTGGAAGACATAAAACCTGAAATCATCATCAGAATCGGCACCGCCATACTGACTGTAAACGGGAACCACATATCCAGCCGCTCCTGATAACTGATTTCAAAATGCGTGATGATAATCATGATCATACATACGCCTTTGACCAAATCAATGTAATTATTTCGTTCTTTCATGTTTCTTCCTCCGGTCTGTACAAACCTATTTTTTTCGTCTTATCTTACCATTGTAAAAAAAATTAAAGTATTCGTCAAGTCACTAGTTCCGATACATCCAAAAAAAATTAACCATTAAATCAGATTTTAATATTATTATACCTGTCAATAATGGTCTTTTTTTCTGAAATCTGTCCCGTCCCAGACAAGCGTTTCTTCCTGTATATTCACTTATTTTATGTCTTTTTTTATGTTATCGACAACATTATTCTCAGAAAAATTGAGTCTGGGCCGTCCAAGGCATCCGAAAACAGTTGCTGCACATAAAAAAGGATCTGCCCATTTCTTTTTGAACTGGCTCAGATCCTCCTGCTTTTTCTTTTTTTACAACATTTCTGCTGTTTTTATCTTTTTTTCTTATTTTACTGCTGTGTCTTCCTGCGGCTGAAGATCACTTAAATCTTTCAGTGCACTCGGTTCATTGATCCAGAAAAGATCATCCAAACTCTTCCCCAGTACATAACAAATTCTTCTGCAAAGTTTAATGGTCGGATTGTATTCCCCTTTTTCAATTGCATGTACTGTCTGTCTGGAAATTCCTACTGCTTCAGCCAGATCTTTCTGTGTCATGTCTTTTTCTACTCTGGCGACTTTCAACGCGATGTTCTTAGACATTTTATTTCCCCCTCTTTTTTTTGAACCTAAATTCTTTTGTTAATTATATCAATTCAAAACATACCGCTTTCTGCAAAATAATAACATTTCCCTATTTATTTCCATACAATGCCCCGTTGTATCGAAACAAGAAACCGACCGGAAAATGGTCTTACTTTTTTTGATATGCTCCGAATTAAAAATAAACGTACATACAAAAAAACTCTCTGTAAGTGGCTTAAATTCAATGTTTTTCCACTCAAATATACCATAGCATAAGTCTATGATTTAGTCAATAATATGGCATACATATGTTAATATAATTTATATTGAGTATGTAAAAAATCTTCTATTTTTGGAGATATGTCAAAAATACTCCAAAAATAGAAGATGCTTTTTGTTCCCTCAAAACAATCTCCTTTGTTCCCCTGTTATGAAGATGGCTTTCCCATCTTCATACAAAAGAACAAATTTCTCCGGTATTCGGTCATGACCGGTTCTGAAAACCGTACGAATCATTCCAAAATTCGGATGTTTTATTTTTTATCTGACCGATGCCCACTCCGTCAGACTCTTTCTTATATTAGGACTGCTGCACAGGTTCCATATCGTCCTGTTCCCAAAATAAATGATCAAGACTTTCCTCTAAAACGTAGCACAGTCTTCTGCATAATTTAATTGTCGGATTATATTCCCCTTTTTCAATTGCATGAATGGTCTGTCTGGAAATTCCTACTGCATCCGCGAGTTCCTGCTGTGTCATATCCTTTTTTACTCTTGCTACTTTAAATGCTATGTTTTTTGACATGATTATTACCCCCTGGTTTTTCGCCTTTCATTTTCACTTGTCATAAGCATTTGACGCCTTTTATGTTTCGGTAAATCGCCGACCAAAACTCAGCCTGATTTACCAATTTCACAAACAGCCGATACGCCCATATCGGTTTGTCTGTTTTTTTCATCATAAGTCCCAAACAATGATTACAACCATTTTGTCGAATCATCCATTTTCACACTTATTTCTGAAAAATGTCCCCATCACACCCTGAATATAAAGGATGATAGGATGTTTCAAATCCCAGCTCTGCATTCTGTCTAAATTGCGTCACAATGTTTACATATATTCCCTTTTTTAACAAAAAGATTATATGTAAACAAAAAGTCAGTGCAACTAACTGGCAAGTACAGAACACCTTTTTAGCATTCTATACCCATGATCTGCTTCCATCCTGCAAGATAGAATTCCTGTAAACTTAAGATGTACAATTCACCTTTCGCTCTCGGAACATCGTGGATGATCATTTCAAAGAAGGAATAACACAACCCGCTCATTAAAATATGATCAAGCTCTCTATCAAGTTTTTTTACGTCTTTCCCAAGTTGTTTTACCGCGTCGGCATAACAGTGTGTTACATCCAACCCGATTTCCACGAAATCATATATCAGATTTTCGTATTTTGTCCCCTCTGAACCTTTCAGAATCAGCTGAAATGTTCCTTTGTGGTCATACACATAGTTGAACATCCAAAGCATGCGTTTCTGCATGGCACTTGTAACTTCTTTCCTCTGTTCATCCGGAGATAAGCGTTTGAACTTTCCAACCATCTGTCTGTAATGATCAAGAAATTCAGTGTACTGCCTTCCTACGAGAGCATCAAATAATGCCTCTTTACTGCCGTAATATCCATAAAATGCACCGGTTGTTACGCCCGCTTCTTTCACAATCTGACGTAACGACGCCCCGAGAAAGCCCTTTTCCAAAAATTCTTTCTCTGCAGCACTATGGATCCGATCCAGCGTATTTTTCTCATGCCCCAATACTCTTCACCTAAGCCTTTACCATTACCTGACCGTTTTTCGGAGCTTTTTCATTTTTGTAAAAATACATACCGTGAACAAATCATCATACCTTTTCTCACATACGGTCATTTTTACAGAAAACAGAAAAATAAACAGGAACAACTTACGAAAACCCCTCTGCTCCGAGCCTCTAAAAGACACAGTCAAAATTTATATGATTGTCTTTAAATCATGGAACAGCTATCATGAAAAAATCACAATATTCCATTTCATAATTTATAACGCTGTTATATAGTATAAAATAGGTTCTAAAAAATGTCAATACTAGTTTACATTATTTTTAGCATTTATTAATCTTTTTTTAATACAAGCAATATTCTCTCCTGGTTCAACGGTTTGATAAAAAGAAATACATCATGACCATCCATTTCTGACAAATTTCTTTGTACCCGTTTTGGAGCGGACATGATGTATTCGATATTTGACCTTACAAATCAAAAGTTTTCATGAAAAAACGGCGCCCTAAACCAGCTTCAGAATTTCAGCCGCATTCTTCCACATTACCCGTTCCAACACGTCTTCTTTAAACGGAAGCGTCTTATACAGTTCAATTGCATCCGCATAAGGAACACCCGGATGGGCACTGGCAAATAAAATTTTATCCGGAATAATTGTATTTGCAGCTTCCACATAGAACTGGCTCTGCGGGAAGGTTTCGTATTCCGATAATTCCATATATACATTTCTGTGACGGAACGCAAGTGCAATCATTTCATTCACATAAGGCCACGCACCGTGACTGACGATTATTTTTAAATCCGGAAAATCTCTTGCAATCGGATCCAGATATTTCGGATGTGCATCTTCCAGTACGGTTCCTTTTACATAACGGGACGGACCGCCGGTAATAATCACCGGAACCTGCAGACGGTTACAAAGTTCATAAATTCTGTAGTATTTGTCATCGTTCGCAGGCAACTGGGCATGCATCGGATCCAAAGAAACCCCGCAGAAGTTTTCATGTTTGATCCGGTGTTCAATTTCTTCCAGCGCTTTTACACCTTTATGCGGATCTGCGCCCACAAACCCCTTAAAAATATCCGGGTAGGCATCACAGAAACCTTTCACCGCATCGTTACTGGAAAGACTGCCGAAGGTGGTTTCAATATCTCTGCCGGTAATCACAGCCGCCATAACATCATGTTCCTTCAGATCTGCCGCCACTTCCTCGAGCGGACGGGATTCTTCATCTAAATATTCCTCCATGCTTCTGCCTTTTAACAGCATATCCTGAAAAGCAACCGCCAAAGAGGTCAGCTGTTCTCTGGTGTGAGGACGAAACCGAAAATCAATAAATTTCATTTTTATACCCCCAAAAATAAGATTCCATTGCTCATTATACGCCTCTGTCCTGTTTTGGGCAAGAGAACAAAAAGAGTCTGAAATCTTTCGACTTCAGACTCTCCGTATTTATTCTTCTTCCCCGGCTTCCGCCAGTTCACGCTTGACTTCTTCCAGCATATTCAGTTCTTCTTTGTTAAACGGATAATGTTCCAGTAAATCCGGACGACGTTCCAGTGTACGTCTGATGGATTCTTTTTTTCTCCATTTCCGAATGTTTTCATGATGTCCGCTTAAGAGCACTTCCGGAACTTCCATCCCCTCAAAATTCTGCGGTCTTGTATAGTGCGGATATTCCAGGAGTCCCTGGTAGAAAGAATCCTCCTCATAGGATTCCTGTTCTTTAATCACACCCGGTACCAGTCTGCAGATCGTATCAATCATGACCATGGCAGGGAGTTCTCCTCCGGTCAGCACATAATCACCGATAGAATACTCTCTGGTGGCATATGCACGAATGCGTTCGTCAAAGCCTTCATAATGCCCGCAGACAAACGCAAGTTTTTTCTTTTTCGAGAGTTCACAAGCCGCTTTCTGATTGAAAACCTGTCCCTGCGGAGACATCAGAATCACTTCTGTATCCGGATCCTCCAGATCCAGATGATCTCTCAGGGCGGAAATCAGAGGTTCCGGCTGTAATACCATTCCCGCACCGCCACCGAACGGATAATCGTCCACCGCATGGTGCTTGTTGGTGGAATAGTCTCTGAAATTTACCACATCAATTTTGATAATATCTTTATCTCTTGCTTTCCCCAAAAGGCTGCTGCCAAGGGGACCCTCAAACATTTCCGGGAAAAGAGAAAAAATTTTAATTTCCATTCCACACCTCTACTTAATCCAGAAGACCTGCCGGGACTTCTACTTCCATACGACCTCGATCCAGATCGATGTCTTTTACAACGGTTTTCAGGGCAGGCAAATAAAAGGTCCTGTCATCACCGGTCACTTCATACAGGTCTGTGCTGCTATTCTGTAATACATCGGAAATCTTTCCGAGGCAGGTATCGCCTTCGCAAACTTCCAGACCGACAATTTCGTAAATAAAATAGGATCCTTTCGGCTTTACAGCATCCTCTTCGTTGACACAAAGATAACGATTTTTTAACAGTTCCGCCTGATTGCGATCACTAATTCCTTCCAGTGCCAGTAACACATTTCCCTTATGTTCTCGTGCGGAAAGCACATTTACTTCTTCATAACGACCCTTCGGCTGTTCAATAAACGCTTTTTTCAGCTTTTTAAAACGACGAATATCACTGGTTAGCGGCAGTAAAATTACTTCACCTTTGATGCCGTGGCAGTTAATGAGCTTACCGATTCTGATTTTTGTCTGTTCCATGGGCTTATTCCTTTGGATTGATTGCCATAACGATGTCGTCTTTTAAGATGACTTCAACGCTGACATTTGGAGAGAACTGTTCCCCTACTTTAATTTCATGCAGGAAATTTCCTTCTCCGGATTCTACAATTTCACCTTCCGGCAGATCCATGACAGCAGCCAGGCTGGTCTGTAACTGCTGTTTGTATGCAGCCAGTTTTTCTTTTTCACCCATAAACTGACGACGATATGCTTCCACATTCGGATCGCCTTTTAAGGTCAGTTTGGTAATTGCCTTGTTCATATTTTCTTCATATACTTTGATATCGTTATCAATTTTTTCAAGTTCTACTTTAAACTGCTGACCAGCTTTGTTTTTGTAACCTTCTGTCACTACGTTTTTAATCACCAATTTACCCATCATCTGAATCTGATCCATTTGGAGTTCCCCTTTCAAATATATATGTACTGCCGTAAGCCCTAAAAAAACTAAAACCGACTGGCGACAATTTCCTTAATAACTACATTGTCAGCAGTCGGCTTCCATCTTACATAATTTCTACTGTAACTTTTTTATTTGCTTTTACAGCAGCTGCTTTTACCACCGTACGAATGGCTTTTGCAATGCGGCCCTGTTTGCCGATCACTTTCCCCATATCTTCCGGTGCTACAGTTAAATGAATGGTAATTTCTTTACCATTCTCAACCTGAGTCACTTTAACAGCTTCAGGCTGATCAACCAAGGATTTCGCTAAATGTTCTACAAGAGCTAACACGAAAATCCCTCCTTATTTCCACAGTCCAGCCTGTTTTAACAGAGATTTAACTGTATCAGAAGGCTGTGCACCGTTACCAACCCATTTCTGAGCTTTTTCAGCGTTGATATCGATAGCTGCTGGTTTACGATTAGGATCATAAGTACCGATTTCATCAATGAAACGACCGTCTCTAGGAGCACGGGAGTCTGCTACAACGATACGATAAAAAGGAGCTTTTTTAGCACCCATTCTTTTTAATCTGATTTTTGTTGCCATTATTTTCACCTCCTCTAACGACTTATCTGTATCTCACTTCCATTCTTTTTACATAAACGGAAGTTTAAATCTTGTTTTCTTGCCTTTTTTACCGGAAGCCATTCCCGCAAACTGTTTCATCAGCATTTGTGCCTGATCAAACTGTTTTAACAGTCTGTTTACATCCGGTACCTTCATTCCGGAACCTGCAGCAATACGTTTTCTGCGGCTTCCGTTGATAATTTTCGGGTTTCTGCGTTCTGCAGGAGTCATGGAAAGAATAATTGCCTTGGTCCGTCCGATATCCTTATCACTGATCTGAATATCTTTCAGTTTGTTCTTACTCATTCCAGGGATCATTTCCATCATGGAATTAATATTTCCCATGTCTTTCAACTGATCCATCTGATCCAGATAATCTTCCAGCGTAAATTCCGCTTTCATCATCTTTTTCTGCAGTTCTTCCGCTTTTTTCTGATCGACATTTTCCTGTGCTTTTTCAATCAGAGTCAGCACATCCCCCATCCCTAAAATACGGGACGCCATACGATCCGGATGGAACGGTTCCAGTGCATCTAATTTTTCACCCATCCCGGCGAACTTAATCGGTTTACCGGTTACACTTTTAATAGAAAGTGCTGCACCGCCACGGGTATCCCCGTCAAGCTTTGTTAATACAACACCGGAAATATCTAATAATTCATTGAAGCTTTCTGCCACATTTACGGCATCCTGCCCTACCATGGAGTCAATAACCAGAAGGATTTCAGAAGGTTCAGCCACTTCTTTTACATTTTTCAGTTCTTCCATAAGAACTTCATCAATGTGTAAGCGACCGGCCGTATCTAAAATAACAATGTCATTGCCGTGTTCTTTCGCGTGAGCAATAGCTCCCTTTGCGATATCCACAGGACTTACTTTATCACCCAGTGTAAAGACCGGAATGTCAAGCTGTTCCCCTAATACCTGCAACTGCTTAATCGCAGCCGGACGGTAAACGTCGCAGGCAGTCAGCAGCGGGCGTTTGCCCTGTTTTTTCAGTAAACGTCCCAGTTTCCCGGTTGTTGTTGTTTTCCCGGAACCCTGAAGACCTACCATCATGATTACGGTCGGCGGTTTAGAGGCAATGGTCAGTTTACTCTGTGTGCCACCTAAAAGCTCGGTCAATTCATCATGAACAATTTTAACAACCTGCTGTCCCGGTGTCAGACTTTCCATAACTTCTTCTCCGACAGCACGGCTGTTTACGTTATCAATAAACTGTTTTACAACTTTATAGTTAACGTCGGCTTCCAAAAGCGCAACTTTTACTTCACGCATAGCGGCTTTCAGGTCTTTTTCGGTAATTTTACCTTTCCCCTTCATCCGTTTGAAAATATCCTGTAATTTATCGCCTAATCCATCAAAGGCCATGTTTAAGTCCTCCCTCCTGCAGATTGGATTTCACTCAGTCCTCCTCGAGGCCGAGCTGATAAAGAAGCTTCATCACTTCTTCGTTCCCTTTGGAAAGCTTTCCAAGCTCCTCCAGAATGGTTCTCCGCTCCATCTCACGCTGGGCAAGATGCAGTTGAGACTCATATTTATCTAATAAATGATCGGTTCTTTTAATTAAATCATAAACCGCAGTTCTGGAAATCTGTTGTTCCTCTGCGATTTCTCCAAGTGATAAGTCATTCAGATAATATAGGTCAAAGACATTTTTTTGTTTCTCTGTCAAAAGTCCACTGTACTGATCAAACATGGCAGCAAGCCGGTTTCGTTCTTCCAATGTCATGAGCTTCACCTCATCTGTTAATGTTTACTACTTAACACCTTTGTTATTTTACAGAAAAAGAAAGAGGATGTCAAGTATTTTTACTGTACATCCTCAGATTATGCATAAGTATTTCTAATCGCTGTTCTATTCTGACTGTTTGATCAGCTGAAAACGCGGTACGATCCTGCCGTCAGGAAGCGTCACCTCTTCCAGAAACATGGAAAGCGGTCTTGCCCAGATTCCGTACTCTCCGTAAAGCGCCTGATAAATCACCAGTTCTTCTTCTGTTTCCGAATGTTTTGCTAAATGAAGCACTTTGTATTCTTTATTTTTATAATGACGGTATATTCCGCCCAGTACCAGCTGTTGTGCCATCCTACACCTCCTGCTTTCTCAATCTCTGTCTATAAAAACATCATAAGCTGTTCTGTCAGGAACACAGCACCCACCGCACCCAAAGCCACAATCAGAAGCCCCAGATTGCGACTGGCTAAAAGCATCGCAAAAATCATTCCGACCACAGCGGAAACCATATTCGATGTGGAATATAAAATAGCCGGCAGAGTCATGGCAGCCAGTACGGCATACGGTACGTAATAGAGAAAAGAACGAATGAAATGATTCTGAATCTTTCTTCTCATAAATGTTAAAGGCAGCATTCTCGGAATGTAGGTAACAATCGCCATCACGGCTACCCCTGCCAGTACATAACCCATATTCAGTTGTTCCATCATTCATCCTCCTCTTCTTTAATCGGCCATTTTACAGCTGCAAAAGCACTAACCAGAACGGCACAGATAATAATTACCCAACCGCTGGAAATGGTGTGCAGCACCGGCAGATAGTAAAAAATACAGCTGATGATGCTGGCTAAAACGATCACCCATAAAATCGGGCGCTCTGTTCTTGCGGGCGGAATAATGATCGCAATAAACATCCCGTAAATCGCAATTCCCAATGCGCTCCGCACCATTTCCGGAAGGAAGCTGACACAGGTTGCCCCGATCAGGGTTCCAAAGGCCCATCCCCAAAACGGCGCAAGCATCAGACCGAAGAAGTAGGCAAACGAAATCTCTTTTTTCGACTGCATACTGACACCGAAAATTTCATCGGTAACCCCAAAGGACATAATCAGTCGCTTCGGGATACTCATTGCCGGATCTATTTTCTGTGAAATGGACAGACTCATTAACATATAACGGATATTGATAACCACAGTTGTAATGGCTATTTCAAGCAGTGTTCCTCCGCCTAAAATCAGTGCGGTACCCGCAAACTGACCGGCACTGGTCAGGTTTGTCATGGATATCAGCAGGGCTACCCAAAATGGCAGTCCTTCCTCTGTACACATCATTCCGAATGTGAAACTGACCGATACATAACCAAGACAAATCGGCAGTCCGTTTCGTAACCCGTGCATAAATGCATTCTTTGTACTTTCTGTCACACAATTTCCCCCCAAATTTTCTTTTCTTCTCTTTTCAAATTTCTGAAAATGGCTCACTGCCGTCTTTTAGCAGTGAGCCACATTCTATTCCGCTTCCCGTTCGGAATTATTTGCATTCCCAATCTTACTGTTTTGTGTGTTCTTCCGCCGGTGTCTCGTCAAAAATATTTTCGTAACGATATCCGTGATCTCCTTCTATCGGAATATTATGATTGGTTTCTCCAAACACAATCTTTGCCGGAATTCCGTCCGGAAATGCCTTGCATTTGAAATTTTCCAATTCTCCGCCGGAGATAAAATGCTTACACACATAGCATTTTGAAAACTGTACACCCATTTTTCTCACCTCACTGCAGCAGGTCATTCCAATCTAAACAAATTTTACCGCATCTTTTCAATGAGAACCATCTATTTCTGTCTGTTGTTTTTTGTTGTTTTACTTACTGTCTTATTGGCATTGGCAAGCATCAGTTTCAGGCGGTTTTCCTGATTGACTCTTGTCGCACTGGCATCATAGTCAATTGCAACAATGTTTGCGTCCGGATGGATCGATTTGATTCTGCGCATCATACCGCGACCGCACACATGATTCGGAAGGCAGCCGAACGGCTGTGTACAAACAATATTATCCACACCCTCATCAATCAGTGCCATCATTTCCGCCGTCAAAAGCCATCCTTCTCCCATTTTTACACCGAAATCGATAACACCCTTTGCACATTCCTTGGTATGCATAAAGGTGGACGGAGCATGGAAGCAACCCGGTTTTTCTATAGCCTTGATCATATCTTTCTGAATGCCGCAGAACAGCCGTCTTAAGTATCCGGTAACAATCGGTTTTACAATCGGACCGCCGTAACGGGTATAGTCTTCAATCCCCGTATCAATGGTATAAAGCAGAAAATCCAAAAGACCGGGCACAACCGGTTCCGCATTTTCACTGAGCAGAAAAGCCTCCAGGTTATTATTGCCGAGAGGTGCAAATTTTACATAAATTTCTCCGACAATCCCGACCCGAACTTTATTTTTTTCCGTAACAGGCACTTTTGCAAAAGCCTGCACAATTTCATCCATTTTTTTACGAATCGCTTTTGTTCCCAGACTTTCCCCGCGGGCAAAATCTTCGTTCAGCATTTTGGTAAAATGATCTACCAGGTACTGAGAAGAGCCCGGTTCCTTTTCATACGGTCTTGTCTGATTATGCAGACACATCAGCAGATCCCCGTAAATAATGGCATTAGCCATTTCGTAAATCATTTTTTTCGTAATAACAAAGCCCGGATTTTCTTCCAGACCGCTGAAGTTAATCGACACCGCCGGTACAAAATCCAGTCCGGCACGATCCAGTGCTTTTCGAAGCAGGCTGATATAATTGGATGCTCTGCATCCTCCGCCCGTCTGAGAAAGCATAACAGCCACTTTATGAATATCATATTTCCCGCTCTGCAGCGCATCCATCAGTTGACCGATCGTCAGCTGAGCCGGATAACAGATATCATTGTGACAATATTTCAATCCCATCTGAATAATGTTGCTGTTTTGGGTTTCCAATATTTCCATATGATATCCTTCTCTTTGGAAAATGGATTTTAACATGGAAAAATGAATCGGCAGCATCATTGGAACCAGAATGGTGTATTCTTCTTTCATTTCTTTTGTAAACATCAATCTGCCGTTTTTATCATACTCCAGTTTTGCCACCGGAATCACACCCCTCTGTTCTGGTTTTTTGTGCAATGGCTGCAAACAGACTCCGCAAACGAATCTTAACCGCGCCCAGATTATTGATCTCATCGATCTTAATCTGGGTGTAAAGTTTTCCGTTTCGTTCCAGAATATCGCGCACCTCATCGGTGGTGATCGCATCCAGACCGCAACCGAAACTTACCAGCTGCACCAGATACATATCCGGCTGTGAAATAATATAATTGGCAGCGTTGTACAATCTTGCATGATACGTCCACTGATTTAAGACTCTCGTGAAGACCTTTCTTTCATTTAACGGCAAACAATCCTCTGAAATAACGACCGCACCGTAACTTGTGATCAACTGGTCAATCCCGTGATTGATTTCCGGATCCACATGGTACGGACGTCCGGCAAGAACAATAATCGGCAGATGATTTTCTCTCGCATATTTAATTGCTTCCTGCCCGTAACGTTTCAGATCCTTTATATAAGCTTCCTGCTCCGCAAATCCTTTATTCGCAGCCTCTTTTGCCTCTTTTAACGTAACACGGTCATCTGCAAAAGCCTCCTGCAGTTTTTTTGCAAAATGTTTTTTATTATTCGGTTCGAGATACGGTTTTTTAAACTTGATCTCGTTCGTGATTGTCATATTTGCGGAGAGCACTTCCGGATAATATGCCACAACCGGACAATTATAATGATTATCACTGATGTGTTCATCAAAATTATACGGCATGCACGGATAAAAGATCTTTTGCATACCCTGTTTACGAATCAGATGCGCCAGACTGCCGTGCATCATCTTAGCCGGATAACAGACCGTATCCGAAGGAATTGTCGCCTGTCCCTCGAGGAAAACATCACGACTGCCAAACGGAGCCCGCACCACTTCGTATCCCAGCTCGGTTAAAATCGGATGCCAGAAATGATAGTTTTCATACAGATTCAGCCCCATCGGTAATCCGATTCTGCCGCGACTGCCTTTGACACTCTTACGTTTTAAAATCTGATTACGCTTATAGCGATATGCGTTATACGTGATATTAACAAAGTTTTTGTCCTGGCTCTTAATCGGACGTTCACACCGGTTTCCCGCAATCAGCTCCCGACCGTTGTTAAAACGGTTCACGGTAAGTTTACAGTGATTGCCGCAGAACTGACAAATCCGTTCTGTGGTTTCATGGCTGAAGTGGTTCAGTTCTTCAAGATCCAGGATCTGTGATTTTTCCAGACCCAGTGTCCGGGCATACAGTGCGGCGCCGTATGCACCCATCAGTCCCGCCATCGTCGGACGGATAACATCCACACCGACTTCCTGTTCAAACGCTCTGAGAATTGCATCATTTAAGAAAGTACCGCCCTGTACAATAATATGACGTCCCAGGCTTTCCGCGGAAGTTGCACGAATTACCTTATAAAGCGCATTTTTTACAACACTGATGGAAAGCCCTGCAGAAATGTCTTCAATCTGAGCCCCTTCCTTCTGTGCCTGTTTCACAGAAGAGTTCATAAATACAGTACATCTGGAACCTAAATCCACCGGATGTTTGGCAAACAAACCCTTACTTGCAAAATCAGCCACAGAGAAACCCAGTGCCGTTGCAAACGTGGAAATAAAGGAACCGCACCCGGAAGAACAAGCCTCATTTAAGAAAATAGTATCGATGACGTGGTTATGAATTTTAAAACATTTCATATCCTGCCCGCCGATATCAATAATAAAGTCCACTTCCGGCATCATTTTCTGTGCCGCTGTTAAATGGGCCACCGTTTCGACCAGTCCGTCATCCAGGGAAAATGCGTTTTTCACCAGTTCCTCCCCGTATCCGGTAGCCGCACTGCCGATGATCTGAAGAGTCGGATTGATCGTATAGATCTCTTCCAGTGCTTCTTTTACCAGTCTGACCGGTTTCCCGTTACTGAGCATATATTTCTGATATAAAATTTCATCGTCTTCGCCGACCACAACCAGTTTTACCGTGGTGGAACCGGCGTCAATTCCGATGGTTACTTTTTTCTGATAGCCTTCCAGTTTTCCTTCGGGAATCGTCGCCTTTGCATGACGTGCCTTAAATTCCTCATAGGATTTTTCGTCGGAAAATAACGGAGGAAGCCCACTGTCATATTTTTTCAGAGAATGATCCTGTTCAATCGCTTCCGCCAGTTTTGCAAAATCCACAGGATGTTCACTTGCCGAATAAATAGCTGCCCCGTGTGCTACATAATACTGCGCATTTTCCGGAAAAATTCCGGTGTGACTGTCTAATTCCAAAACATCGACAAAGCTTTTCTGCAGTCCTTTTAAGAAGGTCAGCGGGCCTCCGAGGAACATGATTTTTCCTTTCGGTTCCCGTCCCTGCGCCAAACCTCCGATCGTCTGGTTTACCACTGCATGAAAAATACTTGCCGCTACATCTTCTTTTCTTGCCCCCTGGTTTAAGAGAGGCTGTACATCTGTTTTTGCAAACACGCCGCAACGGGAAGCTATCGGATAAATCCGTTCCGCTTTCAGTGCAAGCTGATCCATTTCCTGTACATCAACATCCAGAAGCACCGCCATCTGGTCAATAAATGCACCGGTTCCGCCGGCGCAGCTCCCGTTCATACGGACTTCCACACCGTTTGTCAAAAACAGTATTTTGGCATCTTCCCCGCCCAATTCGATTACAACATCAATCGTTTCCGGATATTCTTCAACTGCGATCTGTGTAGCAACCACTTCCTGCACAAATGGAATCTTAAAATGATCCGCAACTCCTAATGAGGCCGAACCGGTTAAGGCCAGATAAGCCTTTTCTCCGTGAAGAATCTCCTTATTAATCATCACAACCAGTTCGTCTAATTTTTCCTTGATCATAGCTTTATGACGATAGTACGACTTATAGACAATCTGTCCATCTTCATCCAGAACAACACATTTAATTGTTGTAGAACCAACGTCAATCCCTACTTTATACATAATGCCACCTCTAATTAGGATTTCAGAAATCCTGCAAAAATTGTGAACTGCATCCATACTGCGGTACCGCCGGTCCATAATCGGATCGGCTTTTCACTTATGCGGCATTCCGTTGCCGCAGGGTCGGTTCACGCGACCGGTACTACTAGCGTTACGCAGATTTTTCGTATACTGTTCGATTTCAGAAAAAAACCCTGCCGGTTTTCTTTTTTCCCATATCTTACAGATTCTCCTGAAAATAATGAGACTGCTGCCTGCTACAGCAACAGAATTCATAGTTTCTTTCCGAAATTCCTCTTAAATTCTTAAAATATTATACTCGAACAAAGGTGAAAACTCAACTGACACACTATCATATTTTTGTAAAATTTCTAACAAAAAGTGTTTTCCATTTTTACAAAGTCAAGTAATTACTATATTTTGTTATTTATAGTATATATTTTTCAAAAGAAACAGGATTGCAACGACAGAACTTCGGTAATCCTGTTTTGCGTAAATCTGTTTAAAAAAAGATCCTTTTATACAGATCTACCCGTTTTTCAAGGATGAGGATCCTAATGAGTCCGAACCTTTCTCGACATAATTTCGGTTCCGGCATCTTTGCCCGACTCGGGAGTCTTCCCTTCCAAGAAGGGCAAAGATGCCGCCAGAAAGCGGCAAATTCATTCCTCATCCTTTCAAACGATTTTCTGAAACTTTTCGAGGAACCGTCCCTCTGTTTACCTGGACAGTTCCTCGATTTCCTTTAATTTTCGTGCAATCAGCTCATCAATCCGTTCCTCGTAAAAAAACAGATCCTTTGGATTGCTCTTCTGATGCAGTGTCCAATCATCCGCATTCACAAACTTAGATGCGGATCCGACCCCCAGACCGAAAATGGTCTGTCGTTCTTCCATCATCTGAATATTATACAGGGATTCCTTTCCCGGAAGACAAAATCCGGTATTTTCCCCTTCGCCAACCATGTGCTTCTGTCGGTAAAGATAATACGGCTGGTAGTCCTCGCCTTTCAGCCATTCCGAAAGAAATGCATACATACCGTTCACGCGTTCAGCATGATCCTCTCCGACTTTCTGATTGTGGAGCGCCGCTTTTTTCTTAATCGCCAGTGTATGCACCGTCAGATTTTCCGGTTTTAATGCATGGATTCTGGAAAGCGTATGGGCAAAATCCTCCACAGTTTCTCCGTTTAATCCTGCAATCAGGTCCATATTGACGGAATCAAACCCGACAGCTCTTGCCATATGGTAAACCGCTTCGGTTTCCGCCACGGTATGTTTCCGACCGACCCGGTCCAGCGTTTTTTGTGAAAAACTCTGCGGATTGATACTGATGCGTCCCACACCGTGATCATGCAGAATCTGCAGTTTTTCTTCCGTAATGGTATCCGGTCTTCCTGCCTCCACCGTAAATTCCTCCAGATCCGACGGAGGAAGCATGTTCCTCAGTTCCGTCAGGAGACGATCTAACTGTCCGGCACTCAGACTGGTTGGTGTACCGCCTCCGATATATACGGTCTGCACGGTTTTTCCGGCTTTTTTCAACGCCTCTGTTACAGCAAGACTCTCCTTGATCAGGTAGTCCACATAGCGATCCTGCTTTTCCGGCTTCGGAAGTGTAAAGGACGGGAACGAACAATAGGCACAGCGGGTCGGACAGAAAGGAATGCTGAGATAAAGACTGACTTTTTTTCTGGCTTCTTCGGACGAGAGAAGAAACGGTCTCTGTCTTTTTGTGACATCCAGCAGAAGCTCCGTTTTTTCCGGCGAGGTAAGGTACTCCTCCTGTAGAAATACACGGATTTCTTCCTCTGTTTTCTTCTGATCCCACAGTCTGTGCACAATTTTTGTCGGCCGGATTCCGGTCATAATTCCCCACTGACTGCCTTTCTGCTGTTCCTGCCCGGTAAAAAGACTGTAAATCTGCTGTTTTAAGCACCTTCTGCATTCGTTTTCATCCAAACCTTCTACGGAAAACTCCGCTTCCGCAGTGCCGAAAAAAATCCGCCAGCAGTCAGCCTTTTTTTCCAGCACGACCCGTTTTGCCTGCCCGGTATTTTCCGCCCACTCAAATTCAGGGTAAAAAATCCGAATCACATCAAAAATCACCTGTCGGTAGGTTTCACTGCCCGGATCTAAATAAAAGTTATCATTCATCGCAGGTACGGATTCACTTTCCGCTCAAAACCCATATCACTGGAAGGTCCGTGTCCCGGATACACTTTGGTATCATCGGTCAGTACCTGCAGCCGTTCTCTTACGGATTTTAAGAGCACTCCTGTATTCCCGCCATAGAGATCAGTTCGTCCTACGCCGCCGCGGAAAAGAGTATCTCCTGTAAAGCAGACTTTTTCATGCTCTTCATAGAAGCAGCATCCGCCTTTTGAATGTCCCGGCGTATAGATCACCTGCAGTTCATATCTGCCGAAAGCGATCCGGTCTCCGTTATGCAGAATGATTTCCGGTTTTCTGCTTCCGTGCACATCGCGCATCATTCCCACGCTGACTTTTTCCGGCGCCGTTAACAGTTCCACATCATCCGCATGAATGGCAAGCGGTGCACCGGTAAAATCCCGCAGTGCATCGTTTGCCTGAATGTGGTCAAAATGACCGTGTGTATTTAAAATATATTGAACGTTCAGTTCTTTTTCTTTCAGATAATTTATAATTAAATCTTCCTCAAAGCCTGGATCAATGACCACTGCTTCATGACATTCCGTGTCACTTACAATATAGCAGTTGGTTTCAATAGGCCCGACAACGATTCTCTCGATTTCCATTCTGGTTCCCTCTTTACTTTAAAAGTTCTTCTTACTGTCAATTAGGATGGTTACCGGCCCGTCGTTGGTTAAATCCACCATCATATGCGCCTGAAACTGCCCTGTCTGTACTGTAAGACCTTCTTCGCGGAGTGCTTCGTTAAACATTTCATAAAGGGCATTGGCCTCCTCCGGTCCTGCCGCTTCCATGAAGTTCGGCCGTCTGCCCTTTCTGCAGTCTCCGAAAAGGGTAAACTGAGATACCGACAGGACAGACCCTCCGATATCTTTTACAGAAAGATTCATTTTATCCGCTTCATCTTCAAAAATTCTGAGATTTGCAATTTTTTCCGCCAGATACCGGGCATCTTTCCCGTCATCTTCCTTGGCAACACCCAAAAGAACCAGAAGTCCTTTTCCGATGCTTCCGGTTTCCGCTCCGTCCACTGTTACGCGACTTTGGGAAACACGCTGTATTACTGCCCGCATAATAACACTCCAATCCGTCTGAACAATCTTATACTGCTACCGTTCGTTTTACTTCCAGTATATCCGGAATGCTCTTAATCTTATCCATCATAATAATAACCTGATCCAGATTGTTTACCTCAATGGAAATCTGCATATAGGTCTGTCCGTCTTTTACACGGGAAGTAATCGCTGTAATATGCACTTTGGAGTCATTGATTAACCCCATAACCTCCGGTGTAATTTTCGGTCTGTCAATCGCAATAACAAAAACTTCCACCTGATACACACTGGTGTCTGAAGTATCCCAGGATGCCGCCACAAACCGATCCGGTTCTCTCGCGATCACCCCTTTGATATTCGGACAGTCCAAATGATGCACCGTGATTCCGCGTCCGCGGGTAATATAACCGATAATCGGGTCACCCGGAAGCGGTTTACAGCAGTGTGCAAAGTGCACCGCCACACCGTCAAACCCTTCTACAACAACGCCCTCGCTGCTGCTGGAACCTTCCGCATGCTGTTTTTTATGGATTTCCTTATTTGCCTTGCTGGCAAGAATGGCTTCCACACTTTCCTGTACCGGATGGGTCTTGTTATATTCATCAAAAAGTTTATTGGCTACCTGCTGCGGACTCAGGATACCGTTGCCGATTCCCACCATAACGTCATCCCAGTTACTGTAGCCCATTCTCTGACTCATTTCAAAAATGGAATCATCCTTTGCCGAAAACGCGGAGAAATCAAAATCCCGTTTTCGCAGTTCTGCATCTAACAGGTCTTTCCCGCGCTGCAGATTGTTTTCCCGGCCTTCTTTTTTAAACCACTGACGAATTTTATTTCTGGCCTGGGTGGTCTTACAGAGGTTCACCCAGTCAAGACTCGGACGACTCTGTTTGGAAGTTAAAATTTCAACCAGATCACCGTTTTTCAGCTGATAATCCAACGGTACAATCTTTTTGTTGACCTTGGCACCTACGCAGCTGTTTCCGACACCGGTATGAACCTTATAGGCAAAGTCCAGCGGACCGGATCCGGCCGGCAGTTCATAGACTTCTCCTTTTGGAGAGAAGACGAATACTGTATCGCTGAAAAGGTCGATTTTCACGGAATTCAGGAAGTCCTGGTTATCCTTCGCATCATTCTGCATTTCCTTAATCTGTTCCAGCCAGCTTAACTGGGTGGAATCCCGGCTGATTTCACTTCCGCCGCTTTCCTTATAAATCCAGTGTGCGGCAATCCCGTATTCCGCTGTATGATGCATTTCATAGGTACGGATCTGAATTTCAAACGGATCCCCCTGCGGTCCGATTACCGTTGTATGCAGAGACTGGTACATATTCGGTTTCGGCATCGCAATATAGTCCTTAAACCGTTTCGGAATCGGTTTCCAAAGGGTATGCACAATCCCCAGTGCCGCATAACAGTCCTTCAGATTATCCACTAAGAGACGTACCGCAATCAGATCATAGAGTTCGTCCAGATCTTTATTCTGCTTTTTCATCTTATTGTAAATACTGTAGAAATGTTTCGGTCGGCCTGAAATCTCAGCATCAATCCCCACCTTATCCAGCTCTTTGTGAAGTTTTCGGATAATTTCCTGAATATATTCTTCACGTTCGTCACGTTTCATGGCGATCCGTTCCACCAGATCATAGAATTTTTCCGGTTCCAGATATCTGAGACATAGATCCTCCAGTTCCCATTTCACTTTGGAAATCCCGAGTCTGTTTGCAATCGGCGCATAGATTTCCAGGGTTTCCTGGGAAATACTTTTCTGTTTTTCCGGTGACTGATATTTCAGCGTCCGCATGTTATGCAGACGGTCAGCCAGTTTAATAATAATGACCCGGACATCTTCGGCCATGGAAAGGAACATTTTCCGATAACTTTCCAGCTGTCGTTCCTCTTTGGAGTTACATTCCAGCTTGCTTAACTTGGTTACCCCGTTTACTAAAAACGTAACCTCTTCCCCGAAATTGTCAATCAGGCATTTCTGCTTACATCGGGTATCTTCCGCAACATCATGCAGAAGCCCCGCCGCAATTGTTTTTTCATCCATCCCCAGTTCCGCCAGGATCAGCGCAACCGACAACGGATGCATAATATAAGGTTCTCCGGATTTCCGGAACTGCCCTTTGTGTAAATCTTCCGCGAATCGATAAACCTCTTCCAAAAGTTCCAGATCGGCTTTCGGATTACTTTCATAGACCGCATCCAATAAATCTTTAAATCGTATCATAAAACCACTTCCCCCCAAATTAGGTCAATTGGCTGGGATAGATCGGTTGATTAACAGCTTCCAGCAGTTTGTCTCTCTGCTGTTCAAATGCAATATCCAGATATTTCTGGAAGTCATCCAGTTCTGCCATACATTCCTGATAACGTAACGAGGAGTACAGGTCCATCTTGTTCGGACTCGGTGCCATAATAATGCGGCGACGGTTTCCTTCTCGTTCCCGTTCTAAAAATCCTAATTCTTCAAAAATACCCAGCCAGCTGCTGATCGAATGTTCATTCGGTTCAGCAATTTTTTCTTTTGTTACAATTTCCACCAACTCTGTATTCGTCAGTTCAATTGCAGGTTTCCCCTGAATCAGTATTTTCAACAGACGGTAGAATTTACCCAGCACTTCCCGGCTCGGGCATGCCGCTGTTAAAATATTCCGATTGATCTGTTCATCCCGTTTGTTATATAAGAGATGCACCTTGGCAGGTTTTCCGTCCCTTCCGGCCCGACCTGCCAACTGATTATACTCTTCCCTGGAAAAGTTTAAGTGATATAACACAACATGCCGGATATCCGGGATGTCGATTCCTTCTCCGAATGCGCTTGTCGTTACAATCACTTTTAGTGTTCCGTCGCGGAATTCATTTTCAATTTCCAGACGATCCGCAGACGTCAGCCCCCCGTGATAGTAACAGATCCTTCCATGCAGCTCAGGAGAGGTTTTTTCTCTGAGTTCCTCTGCCAGTTTCACCGCTTTCATCCGACTGTTTAAATAGATCACCGTTTTTTCTCCCTTTTGAATCAGTTTGGAGAGATAGTCCAGTTTGTTTGTTGAATTTCTCTGATCCACAATCGAAAGATTATCCCGAATATGTTTATCCACGATGATCGTATCAATCGAAAGCGCCTCTGTAATTTCACGGGCACTTTCATCTCCTGCGGTTGCCGTTACAGCCAGTACCTGAGACGGACGGATTTCCGAAATCACTTCCGGAAGTTTTTTATACCCCTGTCTGTGCCCCGACAGATGGTGTGCCTCATCCACAACCACCATACCGAGTCGACTGCCCAGCGCTGCAAACTGCATTCTGTGATAATATAAAAATTCCGGCGTTGTCAGGATAATATCCTTTTCTCCGTCTGTGACCTGACGGAAAAATTCAGCTCTCTGGCCGCCTTCCAGTTCTCCGGTTCCCACACCGACCGATAGGCCCAGCGGTTTGAGTTTTCTCTCAATCGACTGGAACTGGTCATTTACAAGTGCGCGAAGCGGATAAACAATAACACTGACCTGTCGTTTCCAGAGTGCCAGATATGCCGCATAGGACTGAAAGATTGCGGATTTTCCGCGTCCGGTTCCCATCACAGCCAGCACATTTTCTCCTCTGTGAAGCGCATCCAGCGACTCTTTCTGTTTTTCCCGGTAATCATAGTCCCCCACGACTGCCCGGCGGATTTTTTCCAGAAGTTCCTCTTCCGGAAGAACTTCCAGCATATGCCGTATCTGCAAATGCTCTTCCTCTGCCACCTGGGCATTGTTGTCCACACGGCGAACAAAGATATTGGCACCCCAGTTGCTTTCGTCACTGCCGTTTACCTGCACCACAAAAGCTTCATATTCTATACCGTTATCAAAATTTTCCGCAAGATGTCTTGCAATATTTCGCTTTAAATATCCGAGTTGTTCATCTTCAAAGAAAACCGCAATGGCATTTTCATCATACTCATTATCGGTTTCTCTTCTGAGTTCCAGAACCTGACCCGGAAAAAGATTCTTGATATGTTCCTGGCGGTTATCAAACGTAACCCCCACAATTTTACTGTAAAACTGATCCTTTTCTCCGATGGATGTATAGGATTCCCGTTTCAGATACTCCTCTTTATAGAAGAAAAGACGGTCAACAAGAGCCATATCATCCGGTCTCCGATAAGACTTGATATCTTTCAAAATCAGCTGCAGAGAGGTTCTGCCGTTAAACACATTTTTATCCAGATTGTATGCGATATCAACCGAGCCGTTTCGTGTCAAAGGCTCCAGTTCCGCCTTTTTAAAGCCGATCCCGAACAGATCCCCCTGTACAGTATGCAGCTTGATTCGCAGATGATCCGCATTATTTCCGACAATTCTTGTTTCACTGGTCTTCTGACAGCGTGCCGCAAAAAGAGGAGTCGGGTTTTGCGTTCCCACCGGCTGAATCTTGCAGATTTCCTTATAAAGATCCGGCGTGATATCATCCGGGGAAAGCTCCCCGTCGATCCGCAGGGTTGCAATAAAGGAATCGCTTGTTGTATTTGCTACTACCACATCCGCAAATTTTTTCCGGAAAAGTGCCAGATTTTCCGGAAGAAGACTGAGCCCTGCCGCCTGACTGTGTCCCCCGTAGGAGAGTAACAGATCCGCACAGGCGCTTAATGCCTTCTGCAGGTGAAACCCCTCGATACTTCTGCCGGAACCTTTATAAACACCATTTGTCAGGGTCAGAACGATTGTCGGCGTATAGAATTTTTCCACCAGACGGGATGCCACAATACCGATAACACCCGGATGCCAGTCTTCCCCTGCCACAATCAGACCTTCTCTCTGGTTCAGTCCCTGCTGATCCACCAGTTGAATAGCCTCTTCGTAAATAGCGCGTTCTATATTCTGTCTGCTTCGGTTTTCCTCATCGAGAAGCTGTGCAATTTCTCTGGCTTCCGACAAAGAATCCGTTGTCAGCAGTTTTAACCCCAGATGTACATCACCGATCCTTCCGCAGGCATTTAACCGCGGTGCCAGACCGAATCCAACCTCAGTGGTTGTCGGAATCGCAATCTCCGAACCGGAATGACCGGAACGATGGGAATGTGACTGATTTTTATTACGGGAAACCTCCCTCAGTGCTTTTAAGCCCGGACGTTCCTCTTTTGCCATTTCCTCCAGGCCAAATTTTACCAGAACACGATTGTCTCCTTTTAACGGTACAATATCCGCAACTGTAGCAAATGCCGCCAGATCCAGATAAGGTACCATGCGACGGGTGAAGCCCTCCTCCTGATAGTACCGGGCAAACAGCCCCTGTACCACCTTAAAGGCTACACCGGTTCCGCAGAGGTATCTCCAGGAATCCTGTTCGTCCCGGCTCATAACCGGATTGACAATCATACAGTCCGGCAAATGTTCCGGAAACTGGTGATGATCGGTTACAATCACATCCATTCCCCAACTCTTTGCCGCCTCAACTTCTTCCCAGGAACTGATCCCGCAGTCCACAGTAACCAGAAGCTTCGCACCGGAATCAAAAATCCGTTTTAAAGCAGGTATATTAACCCCATAACCTTCTTCCATGCGGTCAGGTACATAATAGTCAACATCGGCATTTAAACTTTTTAAACCCTGATAAAGCGTTACACTCGCACAAATTCCATCGACATCGTAATCTCCGTAGATTACAATTCGTTCGTTCTTTTCCACGGCTTCCAGAATCCGTTCAACTGCAGCCCCCATATTTACCATTTCAAAGGGGGAAGAAAGCTGCCCCAGGGATGGATGCAGATAACGCATAACATCCTCTTCCGTCTGATATCCCCGATTTATGACCAGCGTTGCCAGAATTGGAGAGATATGCAGTTTCCGTACCAGTTCGTCTCTCTGTACAGAATCCACTTCCTGTAACGCCCATTTATTCATCTTCATCTAATATCCCTCCGTTTCTTCTTATATTTACGTCATATTACGCATAAAAAAGTGTATTTAAATATATAATACCACAAAAGAAAGACCGTGAGCAATACGAATACTATCTTACATATTATTATATTATACCCCTATGATTATCATTAAAAAACTCCTGTCCGCAGAAAATGCAGACAGGAGTAAAAATATACAATATTTTGTCATAGAATCCAAGCCCCGCTTTGCCTCAGGCAAACGGACTTTCTTATTTTACGTCTACGCGGTTTCCTTTGAGACGCATTTTCATACCGTACCACATTGGGCTGGCAATGAACAGAGAAGAATAGGTACCTGCAACAACACCGATGATCATAGCAAGAACGAAAACTCTTGTGGTTTCACCGCCGAAGAAGAACAGAGCCAACAGTAAGATTAAGGTACTGATGGATGTGTTCAAAGAACGGGTGATACTCTGCCCTACACTCTGGTTTACCAGACCGGAGAGCTGATCTTTTTTGATTCTGCCCATATTTTCACGAATTCTGTCAAATACAACGATTTTATCGTTGATCGAATAACCGAAGATGGTTAACAGCGCCGCAATAAAGGTACTGTCAATTTCCAGCTGGAAGATGCTGAAGATTGCCACAACGATAAAGATATCGTGGAACAGTGTAACAACACCTGCCACCGCAAAGTGAATTTCAAAACGGAATGCAATGTAGGCAATCATCAGTAATACCGCAAGACCTAATGCGATAATCGCATTTTTCTTCAGTTCATTACCGACACTCGGCCCTACCAGGTTACTGTGAACGATATCCGCTTTCCCGAATTCACCTTCCAGATTTTTCATCAGTTTATCCTGAGTCGCCTGATCCATTTCAACGGTTTTCAACAGATAGGAACCGTCATCCAGTAACTGAATTTTACTGCCTTCCAGATCATTTTCATTTAATGTGCTACGTAAATCAGCAATTTCAACCTGTTTATCAAATTTCAGGTTCAAAGTGGTACCGCCTGTAAAGTCAATGCCCAGGTTCATGCCCTGGAACAGAAGGGATACTAACCCTGCCAGTAAGATGACTGCAGAAAGAATATAGCTGATTTTTCTTTTTCCAATTACATCAATATTTTTCACGACAGGCACCTCCTACAGTCCATAATACTTCGTGTTGCGGATCAGGTTGGAAGATACCAGCTGAGACAACATGAATCGAGTGAAGGTGATCGCTGTGAACATACTTGCCAGGATACCGATGGTCAGTGTGATTGCGAAACCGCGAACAGCACCGCTACCGAAACCGATCAGGATAATTGCAGCAAGCAAGGTTGTGATATTAGAGTCGAAAATGGTTGCAAATGCTTTTTTGAAACCGGATTCGATAGAAACACGTAAAGATTTGCCTGCACGTAATTCTTCCTTGATACGTTCGAATATGATAACGTTCGCATCAACCGCCATACCGACAGACAACAGGAACGCCGCGATAACCGGCAGTGTAATTGTTGCTTTGATGGCAACGTTGACACCGACAACAATCAGTGCATATACGATCAGTGCGAATGTCGCAATGAAACCAGGTACTCTGTAAACTGCAATCATGAATATAGCCAGTGCCACGACACCGATGATTGCCGCTTTAATACTTTTTTCGATAGAGTCCGCACCTAACTGTGGACCGGTTGTGGTTTTTTCCACGATCTGCAGATCTACCGGCAGTGCACCACCCTGTAACATCATAGCCAGGCTGTTTGCATCGTCATATTCCGCAAAGCTTCCGGAAATCTGAGCTTTCCCGTTCGGGATCGGTTCATTAACACTTGGTGCAGAGATTACCTGACCGTCAAGGATAATTGCAATAACTCTTTTTTCACGGGTGTCTTCCCCGGTACCGTAAGTATTTACCAGATCTGTTGTAGCATCTGCAAATGCTTTTGTACCTTTTTTGTTAAATTCAAGTGATACACCGAACTGTTCGTTCGCAGACAATGCTTCATCATTCATGTATGCACTTGCTTTTTTCAAATCAGCACCTTCCAGAATCAGTTCACCGTTGTCATAACGAACAAACTGCAGTTTTGCTGTGGTACCGATAACACGTACTGCTTCTTCCGCATCATCTACACCAGGAAGTTCAACAGAAATACGGTTAGTTCCTTCCAGACGTACTTCAGGTTCTGCAACCCCTAATGCATTGATACGGTTTTCAATAACGGACTTAGCCGCTTCCATATCTTCTTGAGGTGTATCTTCAGGTGCTTCCAAACGCACCATTACGCCACCCTGCAAGTCCAGACCCAATACAGCATGATCAGCATAAATCGGGAACAGAATGCCGGCAGCAATAACAACTATCAGAATAGTTGCTATTAATGTTACTACTCTTTGCCAACGCATAAATTCGCTCCTCCTAAAAAATAATTTCTAATCTATTATATAGCGATTTCTTCAATTGTGCAAATAGTTATTCTCATCCGCATACTCTTTTTTCAAATATTTTTGTCTTTTTTCGTATTTATTTAGAATTATAATAGGAAAATACTGACAAAATACCCGTTTTCCCGGAAGAAAACAGGAAAGCGGGTATTTTCATCAGGCTTAGTGCACAAATGGATTCTGTTCTACATATTTTCTAATTTCAGAAACGTTTACAATTTTTTTCACATTATCGCCGCCCCGAACAATCAGAGTCGGTGCCTGCATAACATCAAACTGACGAACCAGATCCTGATGTTCCTCTGCCATAATTTTAGTATAAGGGATATCGGTTCCTTTCAGAACAGATTCCGCCATTTTGCAGTTCGGGCAGGTTGCTGTAGTGAAGAGCAGATAACTTTCTGCGGAAGCATCGGTATCTGCCGCCTGCTGTTCTTCCGCTTCCGGCATATGCGGTTCCGGTCTTTTTTTGTTTAAAACGGATTGACCGATATTGTATACCTTGCGATCCTTAAATTCCTGACTCTTACCGTCGTTCCAGTTTTTCACCGGGCGGTAGTAACCTGTAATCCGGCTGTACACTTCTGTTTCTTTGCCGCAAATCGGGCAGGTGTGTACTTCTCCGGAGAGGTACCCGTGATCACGGCATACCGAATAAGTAGGAGACAGTGTATAATAAGGCAGCTTATAGTTTTCTGCGATTTTTCTTACCAGAGATGCCGCAGCCTTCCAGTCCGGCAGTTTTTCACCCAGGAACGCGTGAAACACAGTACCGGAAGTATAGAGCGTCTGCAATTCATCCTGAATGTCTAATGCAGAGAAAATATCTTCGGTATAACCAACCGGTAAGTGAGAACTATTGGTATAATACGGTGTGTTTCCGTTTTCGGAAGCAGTGATAATATCCGGATAACGTTCCACATCATGTTTTGCAAAGCGATAGGTTGTGGATTCTGCCGGAGTTGCTTCCAGATTGTATAAATCACCGTATTCTTCCTGATAATCGGATAAACGGTTTCTCATATGGTTCAGGACATCCTGCGCAAATTTCTGTGTCTTTTCGTGAGTCAGATCCGCACGCAGCCAGTTCGCATTGAGACCCACTTCATTCATCCCGATCAGTCCGATTGTGGAGAAGTGGCTGTCAAAGTTTCCGAGATAACGTTTTGTATAAGGATATAAGCCTTCCTCCAGCATTTTGGTAACTTCCACACGTTTGATCTTTAAGGAACGTGCGGCAATATCCATTAATTTATCAAGACGGGTATAGAAATCTTTTTCATCTTTTGCCAGATAAGCGATACGCGGCAAGTTGATGGTTACAACCCCAACAGAGCCGGTGCTTTCCCCGCTGCCGAAGAATCCGCCGGATTTTTTACGTAATTCTCTTAAATCCAGACGTAATCTGCAGCACATGCTTCTTACATCACTCGGTTCCATATCACTGTTGATATAATTTGAAAAATACGGTGTTCCGTATTTTGATGTCATTTCAAATAATAGACGGTTGTTTTCCGTATCGGACCAGTCAAAGTCAGAGGTGATGGAATAGGTCGGAATCGGATACTGGAATCCGCGTCCGTTTGCATCCCCTTCCAGCATGATTTCCAAAAAGGCTTTATTGATCATGTCCATTTCTTTTTTACAGTCTTTATAACGGAAATCCATTTCCTTTCCGCCTACAATGGCCGGCAGTTCCGCTAAATCGTTTGGCACCACCCAATCCAGTGTAATATTGGAGAACGGAGACTGTGTCCCCCAACGGCTCGGTGTATTCACGCCGTAAATAAAAGACTCGATACATTTTTTCACCTGATCATAGGAAAGATTATCCACTTTTACAAACGGTGCCAGATAAGTATCGAAGGAAGAGAATGCCTGAGCACCTGCCCATTCATTCTGCATGATTCCCAAAAAGTTTACCATCTGATTACAGAGTGTTGATAAATGTTTTGCCGGTGCAGAGGTGATTTTTCCCGGGATACCGCCTAACCCTTCCTGAATCAGCTGTTTTAAAGACCATCCTGCACAGTAACCTGTCAGCATGGAGAGGTCATGAATATGAAGATCCGCATTTCTGTGTGCATTTGCGATTTCTTCATCATAAATTTCACTTAACCAGTAATTTGCTGTGATCGCACCGCTGTTGCTCAAAATCAGACCACCTACGGAATAGGTAACGGTAGAGTTTTCTTTCACGCGCCAGTCGGTTACCTTCAGATAGCTGTCCACCAGATCTTTATAATCTAAAATAGTAGATTTCATGTTACGAATTTTTTCACGCTGTTTACGATACAGGATATACGCCTTTGCAACATCCGCATAACCCGCCTGAATCAGAACATCTTCCACACTGTCCTGAATATCTTCTACCTGAATCATATCATTTTCTATTTTTGGTTCAAAATCAGCGGTTACTTTTAAAGCCAGTAAATCAATAATACTTGGATGATACTGTTTTCCCTGCGCTTCAAACGCCTTTCTGATTGCAACACTGATTTTTGAAATATCGAATTCGACATTTTCGCCGTCTCTCTTCATGACTGAGTACATAAAAAAAACACCCCTATCTTCCTTTTACATGCCTCTTAGTTGAACAGTAGGAACGTAATTTCTTACGATCCTACTGAATTTTTCCATATCTTTTGCGGCATATGCATGTAAATTTGATTGTAATACTCTTTCTGAGTCCACAAACTGCTGTAAAAAATAATGTTCCGCACCCCGGATCCACTTCCCGATTTCCTCAAAATCTTTCTCTGTGTGGAATTCGCGAACCACCGTGGTACGAAATTCATAGGGAACTTTTCCCTCTAATAAAATGGCTGCACTTTGTGAAATCGCATCCAGATTACAATCGTCTCTTCCTACCGTCTTTTTATACTTTTCCAAACTGTTCTTGATATCCATTGCAACATAATCTACCAGTCCGTCTTCTATCATCCTTCTCAACCGATCCGGAAAGGTACCGTTTGTGTCCAGCTTCACCTGAAATCCCAGATCTCTGATTTTTTTTATGAACAGAGGCAGGTCGGACTGCAAAAGCGGTTCCCCGCCACTGATACAGACGCCTTCCAAAAGGCCCTGCCGTTTTTTTAAAAACTTCAGGATTTCCTCCTCGGTCCAATCCCCTGCTTTGACACAAGGAATCAGTTCGCTGTTCTGACAAAAAGGACAGGCTAAATTACATCCGCCTGTAAAAATTGTACAGGAAACTTTTCCGGGATAGTCAAGCAGTGTTAATTTTTGTATTCCCTGTATACAAACCAAAACACATTCACTCCCCCAAAAGTATTAATGAGATTATATCATTTTTACAGAGTTCATTCAAATAATAACGATTAGCCAAGACTTACAGAAATTATACAAAAAATCCATAGATATCGCCATTTTAAGCTATTATTAATTTGACTTATGCATTCTATGTCTTTATTTTATCTTTTTAAAATACTATATTTAGTATTTATTTATTTAAATTTTAATTAAAATCTATAAATATAGTATTCTTATTCGAACAAGTTTTCCTGATATTTCCACAGGTTCTGATATGCTGACACTTCCCCCGGATCCCGGTTTTCTCTTTTTTTTGTTCCCGTCTACAGAATACTTACCTATTCAAGATGTTTTTTACACGTTTTTCAGCAGAAAAACAAAAAGAAAAAACGTACAAAAAAAGCACAGATTCAAAATCTGTGCTCCAAAAATACATTATTTTTATTTGTCATCGGAATCGCTGCTGACGTCTGCATCGACTACATCATCATCGTCGTCATAATAAAGATCGTCATCATCGTCGTCATCATCAAATTTATCGTCATCCTCTTCAAACGGATTCTTCAGTTCTTCTTCATTTTCAATAGAAGAGATAGAAGTACGTAACATTTCAATTACAATACCGTCTGCGATTTCTACAAAAATTTTATCATCGGTTAACTGTCTGATTACACCACAGATCCCGCCGATTGTGACAATTTTATCATCTACTTTTAAAGAGGTTAACATTTCCGCTCTTTTTTTCGCCTGTTGCTGCTGCGGTCTGATTAAGAAAAACCAGAAAATCCCTACAATTACAACCAGATATAAAACAGTGCCCATAAATAACACCCCCCTTTCGCTATTGCGCGTTCAGATGATTATTTCTGTCTGAGTTTCTTGAAATCCTTTATTTCTGTACAATATTTTTGTAAAAATTTTCACGAAATTCTAGCATGCGGTCTTCTAAGATTGCCTGGCGCATTTCTTTCATCAAATTTGTCAGGAAATGAATGTTATGAATCGTTGTCAGACGGATCCCCAGCACTTCCCCTGTTTTTATCAGATGACGGATATAAGCTCTGCTGTAATTTCTGCAGGCGTAACACTGGCATCCTTCCTCCATCGGACGGAAATCATGCGCATATTCCGCATTTCGTACAACCAGTTTCCCATTTTTCGTGAAAACGCTGCCGTTTCTTGCAATGCGGGTCGCCAGCACACAGTCAAACATATCCACGCCGCGCATAACGCCTTCTACCAGATTTTCAGGAGCACCCACACCCATCAGATAGCGAGGCTTTCCTTTCGGCATTAACGGAGTTGTGTACTCTAACATTTCATACATTTTTTCAGGCGGTTCTCCGACACTCAATCCGCCGATTCCGTAGCCCGGTAAGTCTACCGATGTAATATCTCTTGCACTCTTTTCGCGGAGGTCACGATACATACCGCCCTGAATAATCCCGAACAGAGCCTGATCTTCTCTTTTATGTGCCGCTTTACAACGTTCCAGCCAGCGGAACGTGCGGTCGGAAGAATTTTTGACATATTCATAACTTGCCGGATACGGATTACATTCATCAAATGCCATAATGATATCAGCACCCAGTGCATTTTCAATTTCCATAACTTTTTCCGGTGTGAAAAGGTGTTTGGATCCGTCAATATGAGAACGGAATTCTACCCCTTCCTCTTTGATTTTTCGCAAATCTCCCAAACTGAAGACCTGAAATCCGCCACTGTCTGTTAAAATCGGACGGTCCCATCTCATAAATTCATGCAGTCCACCGGCTTCTTTTACCAATTCATGTCCCGGACGCAGATAGAGATGATAGGTATTGCTCAGAATAATCTGTGCATTGCATTCCTTCAGTTCTTCCGGTGTCATTGTTTTTACAGTTGCCTGTGTTCCTACCGGCATATATACCGGCGTTTCAATATCACCGTGAGGTGTGTGAAAAATACCGGCTCTGGCACCGGTGTCTTTGTCTTCTTTTATTAATTCAAATTCGAACATTTTTTTCTCCTCATATTTTAATATCATGACTTCAGTTATAAAGAATCTATTCTATTGTCTTGAAAAACAGCCTGTTTGTCAAGGTTGTTCCCATTGAAAAATGTTATTCTTACTTAAAAAAATGAACCGGACTGTTCGGTATCCCTTCTGAAGATACCAGCAAATCCGGTTCTAAAAAGTCCTGCCGGTAAAACCGGAGGATGTTTTAATTTGCCAAATAACTAACAATCTATTGCGAAGTTAATATTTGACAAAGGGGGGAGCATTACAAATAACTTTCACTTTGGTGACCGTCTCGTAAAAACAGTCTGTGATCAGCGAATAAATCGCCTTCTCTCGGATCATGACTGATCAGAATAATCGGCACCTTTACTTCCTGTTTTAAGTCCAGGAATTCTTTATATACAATCTCTTTGGTCTTTATATCCAAAGCAGAAAACGGCTCATCTAACAACAGCAAATCCGGTTTGGTTACCACAGCTCTTGCAAGTGCAGTTCTTTGTTTTTCCCCACCGGAAATATGAAACGGATATTTCTTTTTCAGATGACTGATTTTGAAACTTTCCATAATATAATCCACATACTGCAGCAATTCTTTTTTCTTTGCTTTATCCTTATATTCCGGAAGATTTTTCACCCCGTAAAGAATATTTTTTTCAACAGTCATATTCGGAAACAGAGCATAATTTTGAAAAACATAACCGACTCTTCTTTTCTGAACCGGCAAATTAATTTTTTCCGCAGAATCAAACACAACATGATCCCCTATGGTGACTTTTCCCTGATCCGGTGTTAACAGACCGGAAATACAATTTAAAATCGTACTTTTTCCGGATCCGGATTCTCCCTGAATAACCAGAACCCCGTTCGGGAAGGCATAGGACACATCCAGTTCAAACTGATCCAGTTTTTTCTGCACCTGAAATGAAATTTCCATCGCTGTCCCTACTTTCCGAGATAATTTCGTTTCTCCAGCCATTTATTCAATGCAAAGATAAGCACAAAGCTGAATACCGTCATAATCAATACCAACGTATTTGCCAGATCGGTTTTTCCGGTTTCCACCGCATAATAAATCGCCGTAGTCATCGTTTGTGTTTTTCCCGGCACATTCCCTGCAACCATAAGCGTTGCACCGAATTCACCGATCGCACGACAGAAGGCCAGCACAATCCCGCTGATAATTCCGGGCCATGCAAGAGGAAACGTAACCGTTAAGAAAATTCTCCTCTCACTGCTTCCCAAAGTTCTTGCAGCACGTTCATACATCGGATCCACACTGATAAATGCGGCCTTTACATTCTGATACATTAAAGGCAGAGATACAATGCATGCTGCAATTACAGCGGCATACCAAGTGAAAATGATTTTCACATCAAATGTTTCAATCAATGCACTCCCGATCACACCTCGTTTTCCCAGTAATTTTAATAAGAAATAACCGGTTACGGAAGGCGGTAAAATCATCGGCAGTGTAATGAGTGTTTCCCAGAAATTTTTCCCGGGTACATTTTTTTTATTCAGTATGTATGCGAAAAGAACCCCGAAGAAGAAAGAAAATACTGTGGCTATCGAAGCGATTTTTAATGATAATAAAATTGGCCCCCACATATGTCTCTCCTCCTCTGCGTCCTCTTCATTTTTCACGTTTCTATGTTTGTTCGGTCTGATTATTTGCTTAATTCACTTAGACAAAAAACTACAGTACGATGAAGCCGTATTTTTCAAAAATCGTTTTTACTTCATCTGTTTGCAGGAATTCGTAGAAATCAGCTGCAGCTTCCGGCTGTGGAGCTTCGGACATGATTGCTGCCGGATAGTTTACCGCAGTATATTTGTCTTCTGGAGCATCGCAAATGATTTTTCCGTTTTCCATTAACAGTGCGTCTGTATGGTAAACGAGACCTGCGTCAGCGTCGCCGCCGTCAACATATTCGAGTACGGCACGTACATTTTTTGCATAAACCAGTTTTGGCTGAATCTGATCCCAGATTCCCATGTTTTTGAATAATTCTTCTGCATACTGGCCTGCAGGCACGTCAGCAGGTTCCCCGATTGCAATTGTTTTTACATCATCGCTTAACAGGGATTCTACATCTTTTACAACGCTTTCTTTTTCAGCAGAGGAAATCAGTGTCAGGTTGTTGCCTAACAGATCTTTTCTGGTATCTTCGTCAACAGCACCCTGTTCCTGTACGGAATCCATTTTTTCCTGGTTGGCAGAAATAAAGATATCGCAATCTGCCCCTTCCAGAATCTGTTTTTCAAGTGTACCGGAGGATTCGTATACCGGTACTACTGTATTCGCACTGTCTTTCTGATACAGTTCGATAATTTCATCCAGGCAGTCGGTCATGCTGGCTGCTGCAAATACATGGATTTCTGCTCCTGCAGGCTGATCTTTCGCTTCTTCAGCAGGTTCTTCTTCCCCGCTTCCGCCACAAGCTGTCAGGCACAATGAACAAATCAAAGCCAATGCAACCAAAATACTTAATTTCTTTTTCATTTAAATCCTCCTATTCCGTCCTTAAACAAACAAGACCAAACTAAAACTAACTATAAACTCAGTATAACGGTTATTTCTGAACCTGTCAACTTGTTCCCTCAGCTTTTTCCGTCCTATTCTTTCCTATTATTTATATGAAAAATAAATCTTTTTTCTCTATTGAAATCTATCGGACATTTCTTTCCTTCTGCTCTGCAGAGTACCTGATCGGCCGAAACAACTCCGTAAAACCTGTTTCGGGAACTTCTGATTCTCTATTTAAGTCTTGTTTTTTTCCCACTGTTTCGACTATAATAAAAGAAACATAAGGCGATCTAAGAGAGATTGCTTCTGAATCCGACAATAATTTGAGGTGATATAATCGTGTCAGAAGAATTTTTTACGCCGGAAGAAGTAGCCGCAAAATTAAAGCTCTCCAAATATACGATTTATGAAATGATTAAACGGGGAGATTTAGATGCCCATCGTATCGGGCGCGGACTGCGAATCACATCTACCCAGCTGGACCAGTATCTGAATAAAACCGGCGGCGACGAAAACATTTTTGATGCCGATCTGATTCGGACAGATACCGGAACTTATGCAAAACTCCTGCATGCAAAACAGGAAGTTCTCTTTCATGTTTCTACCGATCTTACTGGGCCGGTTCGGGTTTCTGTAGAACCGGAAAATATTATCATCAGCCATGCTATGTTAGTCTGTAGTGCCAGAAACATTCATAAAGGAGTGGTCACTTCCATTACGGAAAAAGACTCCTGCTATATGCTAACTCTGGATATCGGTGTTCCTTTAAAAGTTGCACTCACACCCTATTCGGTACAGGAAATGGAAATCAAAATCGGAGACACTCTCTACGCTATTTTTAAATCCATGTCTGTACAAACTGTTGCACGATAAAAAAGACCCCCATTTTTTGATCGACTTTCTGTTTTCCAGAAATTCCATCAAAAAATGGGGGTCCTTGTTGTTTATTCCTGTTTTGGTTCTGCCTCTTCCACGGCCGGTTCTTCTCCGTAATAATTCATAACCAGCTTCATGGCTTCTTCGGCTGTCCCTACATAGAAGACTTCTTTCCCACAGGATATCTGCAGCAGATCATTACCCTCTTTTTTCGTAATATCCGCCTTCACATGTATAATCATTAAGTCCTTACGACTCCGCAAACGGATCCAGTGGAACCGTTCATCATTATCCACAACGAATCGAATTTTTTTCTCCTGCAGCATCTTTTTCAGACGATCCGCCTCTTTTCTTGCAGGCGCACTTCCAAGACCGCCGGTCAACATATTCCATACCTGTTCATCCGGATTTGAAATAATCATGCTCAAAACCTCTCTTTCCTGTTTTGTTTATCCTTTTTATCGTTCAAAGTTCTATTTTCTCCCGATTGATTCCCATTATCCTTTTATTATACACGAAATTGTATAATTTGTGTATATTTATATTTTACTTCTTTTAATTATTTTCCTGTTTTTCCCTTTAAGTTATCCTTCTGATATTTTATAAATGTCCCTCTATGGTGGATTTTTTGAAAAATATGTTTCCTCATGTAAACATCTGTACACACTAAAAAGAATTTATGCCTTCTCTAAATAAAAAAATAGTTCTTATATTCCTCTTTTTTATACACAATTCCTACAAAAATACAAGTTTTGCCCTTCCTTTTTCGTGAATACTGTATTATACTTGAGCATGTGCGAAAGTATAGTTTACTTAAAGGAGGACATTTTCGTGTCAAAAGAAAAGAAAGGGTTAGGGTTAATTACAAAATTAATCCTCGGGATTCTCATCGGTATTTTAATCGGTGCAGTATGCCCTAAAGTTATTGTACAGATTTTAGTAACAGTATCCACTATCTTCTCTCTGTTCCTGAAATTTGTTATTCCGTTTATTATTCTCTCATTTGTAATCGCAGGGATTGCAGATCTTTCACAGGGTGCCGGTAAATTACTCGGTATTACCACAGGAATTGCCTACGGTTCTACAATCGTGGCAGGTTCTCTGGCTTATCTGGTTGCGACAACCGTGTTCCCTAAAATTCTCGGCAATGAATTCGATACCACAATTGGTGATCCAAATGCCGGAATGTTATCATCTTTATTTGATATTCCGTTAACTCCGATGTTTGATGTTACCGGGGCTATCGTATTAGCTTTTATCATGGGGATCGGGATCTCCTATCTGCGTACCTCCGGTCAGGGAGAAACTCTTTATCATGCTGTAATGGAATTACAGATTATCATTCGTAAAGTTCTTGAAAAAATCATCATTCCATTCCTGCCGATTTACATTGCAGGTACCTTTGCCAACATCACCTATGCAGGACAGGTTTTCAGCATTCTGGGTGTTCTGTGGAAAGTTTTCTGCATTGCAATTCCTCTGCAGCTGATCTATCTGACCGTTATGTTCATCATTGCAGGTTCTATCGGCAAAAAGAATCCTTTCACTTTGATGAAAAACCAGATTCCTGCTTATTTAACCGCCGTTGGTACCCAGTCTTCCGCTGCTACCATTCCGGTCAATGTAGCATGTGCTGAAAAGAATGGTGTTTCCAAACAGATTCGTGAATTCGTTGTTCCTCTGTGTGCAACCATTCACCTGGCAGGTAGTATCACTTCCTTAACCTGCTTCTCTATTGCACTTCTTTACATCAACGGCATGAATTATTCTTTATCCATTTTCTTCCCGTTCCTGTTAATCCTGGGGATTGCAATGGTTGCGGCTCCGGGTGCTCCTGGCGGTGCTGTTATGAGTGCTCTGCCGTTCCTTCCAATGATCGGTATTGCTGTAGACAGTCCTCTGGCTACTTTAATGATCGCTCTTTACCTGACACAGGACAGCTTCGGTACTGCTGCCAATGTTTCCGGTGATAATGCAATCGCAGTTGTTATTGATACCATTAATAACAGAATGCGTCATCATGATCAAAGTGCTGCAACAAGCAAATAAAAATTTGATCTTTTTTAAGATCATCAATACTTCACAGAAACAAGACACATAAAAATAGGAGTCGGACAGTTTTTATTAGAAACTGTCTGACTCCTATTTTTTATTTATTCTTTACTAAATACCGCCGAAAAGTCCCTGCCTTTAGGCATGGGGAGCGTCAAATACCCGACTGTCTTTTTTATCCTATACGCTCCCTCTGAATCTGATTGAAGTACCGTCCGGGCGGTTATTTTCACAAGGTAAAAAATACCGTACTCTGCTGATATCCTCCAACAGAATACGGTATTTCTATGCTTTAAGAAATGCTATTTTGTTTTCTGGGGTTCTTCCAGATAGGTCGAAAATAACTCATCCCATTCTGGTCTTACTTTTTTTAAACTGACCGGACGTCCCTTTTCATTTACAAAACAATGACTGGTTTCCCCCGTAGAGCGAAGTTTTCCTTCACTGCCGTAAACAGCGTAACGGATTCTCATGCGCAGTCCCGTGTACTGTATCATGGTTGTTTCAATCGTTACCGTTTCACCGTACTTCACTTTTGACTTATACTTACATTCAACAGAAAGAACAGGACTGATAATTCCCGCTTCCTCCACCACATGATAAGGAATCCCTATCTTTTCCAGGAAATCAGTGCGCGCCTCTTCAAACCAGCGAATATAGTTGGAATGATGCACGATTCCCATCTGATCGGTTTCATAATATTGTACTTTGTGCTGATATGAATGCTGTTCTGTCATAATTCGATTAAACCCGCTTTCTAAAAACTTAGATAATCTCAATCTGACACTGTTTCATAACATCCAGTGCTTTTTGATGGTTTTCCGGTGTTGTACCTGCACAACAGGAGCTGTCTACTTTAATCGGCAGTTCCGGCATATATGCCTTAATTAACAGAGCATTGGATACCACACAGATATCGGTGCAGACTCCGACCAGTTCCACTTCATCATACATTCCGCCGATGATAAAATGTGCCAGGTCCAAACTGCCGAAGGTATCTTTGTCAAATACCATTGCCGCCGGATCACGCAGAGATTTTTCAATTTCCCAGCCTGAAGTATAGCGAATGCAGTGTTCTACCGGCAGTTTCTTGCCTTCCTGTGTATCGAGATAATTTTTACTATGCGTATCTCTGGTGAAAACAACGTCGGTTCCTTCTTCCTTTTTTGCATGGTTTACTTTTGTTTTCACTTTTTTCAGCACTGCTTTCGCTTCCGGTGTTCCCAGACTGCCGTTCACAAAGTCTTCCTGCATGTCAATTACAACTAAAAGTCTCTTACTCATGTTGACACAGATTTTATCAAAAAATCTGTGTACTCACCTCCTGCTTGCCTAAAATAATATTTCTGTTTGAGAGTTTGCTTCCTGATAATGCTTTCCATCTTCGGAAGCCAGATTCCTTTTTCTTGAATCCTCCCAACGGATAGTGTACCACATTTCCTTTCATTTGACACCCTTTCCCGGACAGTCACAAAAATAATCATTTGTTAGAACAGCCTTACATTTTTTAAAAATTTATATTGACATCCTTATCTTTTTATGTGATAATTGGTTCAATTAAGGGGAGTAGCTTAAAAGTAATGTTATCGTCAACCGATTGATAAGCAATCCGGTAACATTCTCCAGATTCGGATAGCAAGACCTTGATATTTGATTCCACCGGAAACAAATATCAAGGTCTTTTTGTTTGTTTATCGGAACTTTTGCTGACTCTAAAAATCACTAGGAGGAAATGTTATGGATCAAGTCACCAAAACAGCTTTTAAAAAGGTTAGCCTTTTAATCGCCCTTGCACTTATCTCATGTGTTGGTATTCATTTCTGGATGGGTCATCAGGCGGCACTGGAATTTTTAGGAGCCTATCTGATTGAATTCAGTCTGAGTATCGACAACCTTTTTGTATTTATTTCTATCTTTACCGCATTCCATATTCCGCTTGCCTACCAGCATCGTGTACTGGCCTGGGGGATCTGGACCGCCGTTGTTCTTCGTTTTATCTTTATCTTTGCAGGGGTTACCATCGTTGAAAAATTCAGCTGGGTACTCTACATCTTCGGCGTTATCCTTTTATTCAGTGCATACCACATGTTTAAAGGCGGAGACGATAAGAAAGATGTGAAAGACAATATTGCCTATCGTTTACTGAAAAAAGTCATGCCGATCACTTCTGATTTTGTCGGCAACCACTTTGTTGTAAAACAACAAGGTGTATGGACAGCAACTCCGCTTTTAGCCGTGCTGTTAATCATTGAAACATCGGATATCGTCTTTGCAATCGACTCTGTGCCGGCTGCATTCTCTGTATCCACCAACCTGTTCTTAGTATATACCTCCAATATCCTGGCTATTTTAGGTTTGAGACAGTTATACTTTGTTCTGGAACACTTACAGGAACGTTTCCAGTATGTAAAATACGGGGTTGCGATTATCCTTGGTTTCACAGGTATAAAACTGCTGAGCGTTATGTTCGGCGTTCACATTTCTATTCCGGTTTCTATCGGCTTCATTTTCCTGGTTCTGGTGGGAAGTATCATTCTTTCCATGTACAAAACAAAAAACGAAGCGAACTAATTCTCACCCCTTTTGAGAATTATAAAAAACCTCTGCCGTTCTTGGCTTAACAGTGATAAGGAACTAATTCACTTATCAACTGTCAGTCAACGGATTTCAGGTGCATACGAAACTCCCGTTTGTTTCACAGTGATGTGATCCAAACGGGAGTTTTCTACATTGTAAGCGGTAAATAAAAGGACGCCTTAAAAGAAAAAGGAAAACATGCCATAATGA
>SAMEA104404097__coassemble_202_pt1 | contig 62537 bp, 55 predicted proteins | sample SAMEA104404097__metabat2_high_PE_061 | metagenome-assembled genome bin SAMEA104404097 (sample SAMEA104404097) | Balaenoptera acutorostrata | reverse complement strand
GACTGTTAATCATGATGTCACTGGTTCGAGTCCAGTTTGGGGAGCCATTTTTTTTTGCAAAATTTCATTATGGAGGGGTTCCCGAGTGGCCAAAGGGGACGGACTGTAAATCCGTTGGCTCCGCCTTCGAAGGTTCGAATCCTTCTCCCTCCACTTCACCGGATATCTTTAATGATATCCGGTTTTTTTATATCATGGATATGCGGCGATACACATAAAAAAGCCTTTGAGAATACCGAATTTCGATAGTCTCAAAGGCTTTTCAGTTTGCTGTTATTAAAAAATGAAGGTATGGCCTGCCATAACACGGTCAATCATGAATTCAATTTCATCATATTCCCGTAATCCGGTAAATTTTTGACACTGCTGCCCACCACGATAAAATAATACGGTAGGGGTTCCCTGAAGTTTTAAACTTTTGTAGAAAGGAGCTTCTTTTATAGCATCTACATAGTAAAAGCTGAAATCTTCATCTTTGTACCCTTTCTCGATTTCTTCTAATAAAGGCTGTAATTCCTGGCAAATTGGACAGGATTCTTTCAAGAACAGGACTAAACCGGTTTCTCTGTTTTCTAAAAAATTTTTGTGGAATGCTTCCGCTGTTAACGCTTCCATGAAAGTCACCTCGTATAATAATAAAAGTGAATTTTCTTGATCATTTCTAATAATAGATTCAAAAAAATCATATTGGCATAAACCAGTAACATTATAGCACAATTATTTAAATGATATAAGTATCAATTTTTCGATTTATAAAATTTTTAGTTACTTCGGATTTAATAAAAATCAAATAACATAATCAATAGCTTTTGTTGTATAATAAAACTGAAAATATAATATTGAGAGTAATAAAACGGGGGGATTTTTTTGAAGTGGCTGAATCATTTAAGAACAGTAAATCATCACAGAAAGCTTGTTAGAGAAAATTGTTTCCGATTGGGTCTTTATTATCAGGGATTAACCCATGACTTATCGAAATATTCTCCGGTAGAATTTTTAAACGGGATCAGATATTATCAGGGAGACCGCAGTCCAAATGATGGAGAGCGAAAGGCAAAGGGCTATAGTGCAGCCTGGTTGCATCATAAAGGAAGAAACAAACATCATATGGAATATTGGATTGATTACGGAAATACCGCGGATCATGCGATGACGGGGATGTTAATGCCGAAACGATATGTTGTTGAAATGTTTTGTGATCGTGTCGCCGCGAGTAAAACCTATCGCAAAGAAAAATATACGGATGCGGATCCGTACAATTATTATGAAATGACGAAAAAAGCATATATTATGCATCCGGAATCACTTGCACTTCTGGAAGAGATGCTTGTTCTTTTGAAGGATTGCGGTGAGGAAGAAGCTTTCCGTTATATCCGGAAAAATATATTAAGAAAAAGATTGAAAAGAAAATAAGGAGAAGAGAACATTCTTGGCAAAGCGGGTATTTGCCGTGGATGTTCTTTTTTTGTGCACCTGAGAAGAACAAACGTATATATATAAAAAGATATCGTATATATTAGAAACAAATCGAAAAATTTTGTAAAAATCCATTGACTTTACAGGCAAATCGTACTATATTTATATTGTTAGCACTCGAGGTGATAGAGTGCTAACAATATAAATGATAAAAACGAGGTGTAAATCATGGAAATGGATAGCCGAAAACAAAAGATTTTGGAAGCGGTTGTACTGGATTATATAGAAACTGCAGAACCGGTTGGTTCCAGAACCATTTCCAAGAAATATGATTTAGGTGTCAGTTCGGCGACTATTCGAAATGAAATGTCAGATCTCGAAGAAATGGGATTGATTGAACAACCTCATACATCAGCAGGACGGATTCCTTCTGATGCTGGATATCGATATTATGTGGATTATCTGATGGAAAAAAGCAATATTAAAGATGAAGCAAAACAACTTATTAATCAGGCCATTCAAGATAAACAGCAACAGGTAGGAGATGTTTTGAAAGATTCTATGAAAATGCTTGCAGAAGCAACAAACTGTACAACCGTTATGTTGCTAGATGAAAACTGGGGCTCCAGATTACAGCTGATACAGTTGTTGCTGGTAGAACCGGGAAAAGCATTAATGGTAATCATTACTGAGGAAGACAAGATTGAAAATAGATTTTTGGAAATTCCGGAGAGTGTAACAAAGGATGATCTTGATATGGTCAGCAAGTTAATGAACCAGAATCTGAAAGGATTAAAGGTAAATGACTGGCAGACCAGTATTCTTGAAAACATCTTCAAGAATCTAACGAAACAGCGTCAGGTGGTTGATTGTGCACTCGGAATGTTATCTTCTATTTTAAATATGGAGGATAAAGATAAAAAAATATATCTGGACGGCGGACTAAACATGTTGTCTCAGCCGGAATTTAAAGATGTTAATAAGGTCAAGAACCTGCTGCATTCCTTAGAACAGAAAGAAATTGTTACACAACTGATGGAAGCGGATGATGAGACAGGTATTACGGTTAAAATCGGCGCGGAAACAGGTTTGGATGAAGTGAAAGATTGCAGTGTAATTGTAGCGAATTATAAAGTCAAAGGGGAAACCGTTGGGAAGGTTGGTTTAATCGGACCGACGCGAATGGATTATGCAACCGCGGTATCTATGCTGGATACAATGGCACAGACACTGGAAGATGCTTATAAAGATAATGAGTAGTGGAGGCATAAGATGAGAGAACAGCGTGAACAAAGAGTTGATTTACTTGATGACAATGCAAAAGCAGTCAAATCTGTTATGAATGCAGTGGAGAGTACGATTGGTCCGAAGGGACTGGATACGATGCTGGTAGATCCGTTTGGGAATGTTGTGATCACCAATGACGGCGTTACAATTTTAAATATGATGGAAACAACACATCCGATTGCAAAAATGCTGGTACATTCCATTAATGCACAGCAGGAGGATGTTGGAGACGGAACAACGACAACAGCTCTGATGGCGGGTGAGATGATCCAACACGGATTGGAGCAGATCAAAAAAGGTGTTCCGGTGGCTCAAATTCTTACAGGTCTTCGTTACGGCGTGAAAGAAGCCGGGCAACTGATGGAAAAAGAGGCCATACAAATTGGAAGCATGGATACGGGTCAGTTATTTAATATCGCATATATCGCCGGCCGGGAGGATGAATCGATTGCAAACCTTATTATGGAGGGAGCGAATCTGATCGGCCAGGATAAATTATTAAATTCACAGTTTCAGTTTTCACAAAGAATCAGAGCTGTGGAAGGAGCTGAAAGTGAGGTCATTGCCGGGGTTGTAATCAGCAAGGACCGTCAGACAAAACAGATGCCGCTTGAGCTGCACGGCGAACTTTCAGTATTAATCGTAGATGATGCCCTAGAACAGGAAGAAATAAATCCTCAGGCTATGGCAACAGAAAGCGGTTTCCGGCAGTATATGGCTATCAAAGAAGAATTTACAGCCAATATACAGAAGTTAATCAAGGCCGGAGTCAATGCAGTATTTATTGATCAAGGAGTTGATGATCAGGCAGTTGAAATGTTGGAAGAAGCCGACATTTTAGTTGTATCGGGAGTTCCACATCAGGAACTGGTTTCTCTGGCTGAATACAGCGGAGCAAGGATGATCAAACGAACAGGAATTCAAAAGAATGAAAATGATTTGAAGCATATGTTCGGAACTGTTACGGAGATAATCGGAAACGAAAAACTTTCTCATATCAAGGTACTGGGTGGTGGCGGAAAACAAATGGCAACCATTCTGGTAGGTGCCGCAACCGGTGAGGTTGTAGGAGAAAAGGAAAGAATTGCGAAAGATGCAGCGTCCAGTTTGCAGACAGCTTTGCAGAAAGGCCTGGTTGCAGGTGGAGGTGCCGCAGAACTTGCGGTGGCGCAGGCACTGGAGCAGAATAAAAACCGACTTTCCGGTATGGCTGTATTCGGAGCGGATTGCGTAATTGCCGCTTTGAAAAAACCGTTTATACAGATGATCACCAATGCGGGATACAATCCGTTGGAAAAGCTTGGGGATGTGTATAAGGCACAACAACTTGAAAACAATCATCACCTCAGTGTGGATTGCGATACAGGAAGAATTCAGGATTTATATATTGCAGGAATCGTGGATCCGCTTTATGTGAAATTACACGGGCTGAAAACAGCAGGAGAAATTGCAGAAGCGATTCTACGTATCAATATTATAGTGAAGAAAAAAGAAATACAGTCAATGTAGTATACAAAGGAGTGTGACTTATCACATGTCAGAACAGGAAAAAGAAAACCTGGAAGAGGAAGTGACCACAGAAACAGAGGAAGAAGCCACAGAAGAAACCGAGACACAGGATCCGGAAAAAATGGCCGAAGAACTGGAAGAACTGAACAAACGGTTCTTACGGGTTTCCGCTGATTTTGAAAACTATAAACGCAGAACAGTACTTGAAAAAGAAGATCTGGTAAAATACAGTAATTCCAAAATGATGGGAGAATTGTTACCGGTACTGGATGCGTTCCAGCTTGCACTGAAAAATCCTGGTGAAAGCGAAGAAGCAAAAAACGTGATCAAAGGCGTTGAAATGCTTTATCGTCAGATCATGCAGGTATTGGAACATGCAGGCATGGAAGCTATTGAAGCGGTTGGAAAACCGTTTGACCCGAATCTGCATGAAGCAATTATGCAGGTGGAAGATGACAGCGTACCGGAAGATACGGTTGTTGAAGATTTAAGAACCGGATATGTACTGAATGATCGCGTGATCAGACCGTCTATGGTTAAGGTATCCAAATAAAATTATTTGTTAAAAATGTTTTAGAAAATAAATTGTGAACATTTATTAGGAGGAATTTGAAATGGGAAAAGTAATTGGTATTGACTTAGGGACTACAAACTCTTGCGTAGCTGTAATGGAAGGTGGAGAAGCAGTTGTTATTCCTAACAGTGAAGGGAATCGTACAACCCCATCCGTATTAGGGATTTCCAAAACAGGCGATCGTTTAGTAGGTCAGGTTGCAAAACGTCAGGCAATCACCAATCCAGATAATACAGTAAACTCTATCAAACGTCATATGGGTACTGACTACAAAGTTACCGTAGCAGGTACTGACTATACACCACAGGAAATTTCTGCTATGATTCTGCAGAAATTAAAAGCAGACGCAGAAGGATATTTAGGAGATACTGTTACAGAAGCTGTTATTACTGTTCCTGCATACTTCACAGACAGCCAGCGTCAGGCTACAAAAGATGCTGGTAAAATTGCAGGTCTGAATGTATTACGTATCATCAATGAACCAACTGCTGCATCTTTAGCATACGGCATGGATAAAGAAGAAGATCAGACCGTACTGGTATTTGACCTGGGCGGCGGTACATTCGACGTATCCATTCTGGAATTAGGCGACGGTATCTTTGAAGTAAAAGCTACCAGCGGTAACAACCGTCTGGGCGGCGACGACTTCGATGAAAAAGTTATCGACTGGATGTTAGTAGAATTCAAAAAAGAAACCGGTATTGACTTATCTACCGATAAAACTGCAATGCAGCGTTTAAAAGAAGCAGCAGAAAAAGCTAAAATTGAATTATCTGCTACTACAAGCTCCAACATTAACCTGCCGTTCATTACCATGAACGAAAACGGTCCACAGCACTTGGATCTGACTTTAACAAGAGCAAAATTCAATGATTTAACTGCTGATTTAGTAGAAAAAACAATGGGTCCTACCCGTCAGGCTATGAAAGATGCCGGCTTATCCGCTAACGATATTCATAAAGTAATCCTGGTTGGTGGTTCCAGCAGAATTCCTGCTGTTCAGGACGCAATCAAAAACCTGCTTGGCAAAGAACCATTCAAAGGTATCAACCCAGATGAATGCGTAGCAATCGGTGCTGCAATTCAGGGTGGTGTATTAGCAGGGGAAGTTAAAGACGTTGTACTCTTAGACGTAACTCCACTGTCCTTAGGGATTGAAACATTAGGTGGCGTATTTACAAAAATCGTAGAACGTAACACCACCATTCCAGTATCCCGTCAGCAGGTATTTACAACTGCAGCAGATAACCAGACTTCCACAGACATCCATGTACTGCAGGGTGAACGTGAAATGGCTCAGTATAACAAAACACTGGGACGCTTTACACTGATGGATATCCCACCAGCTCCACGTGGAATTCCTCAGATCGAAGTTAAATTTGATATCGATGCCAACGGTATTGTAAATGTATCTGCAAAAGACCTGGGTACAGGAAAAGAACAGAAAATTACCATTAAATCCTCCAGCGGTCTGTCTGATGATGAAATCGATCAGATGATTAAAGATGCTGAAATGAATGCAGAAGCAGATAAAAAACGTAAAGAAGAAGTAGACGTTCGTAACAATGCAGACTCCATGGTATTCCAGGTAGAAAAAACTCTGAAAGAAATGGGCGATAAAGCAGATGCTGCTGAAGTTGAATCCATCAACAAAGCAAAAGACGAACTGAAAAAAGCTCTGGAAGGCGACAATACAGAAGAAATTAAAGCAAAAACAGAAGCACTTCAGGAAGTCCTCTACAAATTAACTGAAAAAATGTATGCAGCTGCACAGCAGGCTCAGCAGGCACAGCAGGGTCAGGGACAGCCTGGTGCTGATCAGCAGGCTCCTCATGAAGACGGCGTTTATGATGCTGAATATAAAGAAGTTTAAGAAACAATAGCACGTAACAAGATATTTTAAACGGAAAAGCGCAAAACCTATTGTATAGGTGGATGCGCTTTTCTGTCTACAAAAAGGGAGGACCAGGCAGTGGCAAAGCGCGATTTTTATGAAGTGCTTGGGGTCGAAAAAACCGCCAGCGATGATGAATTAAAAAAAGCATATCGAAAACTGGCCAGAAAATATCATCCTGATGTGAATCCGGGCGATAAAGAAGCAGAAGAAAAATTTAAAGAAATAAATGAAGCATACGAAACCTTATCCGACGCCGGAAAACGTGAACAGTACGACCGATTCGGTCCGGACGGTCCACAGGGCGGTTTCGGAGGTGCCGGTGGTTTTGGCGGCGGCCAGGATTTCGGTGGTATGAATGACATTTTTGATATGTTCTTTGGCGGCGGTTTCGGCGGTGGCCAGCAGCAGAAAGGACCTAGAAAAGGCTCTGATCTGAGATATGATTTAACGATTGATTTTGAAGAAGCTGTATTTGGTGTAAATAAAACAGTTACACTTCCAAAATGGGAAAGTTGTAAAACCTGTCACGGAACCGGTGCAAAAGAAGGTTCCAGTCCAACAACCTGTAGCCGTTGTAACGGGACAGGTCAGGTCTATACTGTACAGCGTACTCCGTTTGGACAGGTTCAGACAGCGAAAGTCTGCCCGGAATGCGGTGGTAGCGGTACAATTATTAAAGATCCATGCCCGGATTGTCACGGGAAGGGTCGCAAGCGTGTCAATAAGACAATCGAAATTAAAGTACCGGCCGGTGTGGATACCGGAAGCCGTCTGCGTATGAGCGGGGAAGGTGACCCTGGAGAACTGGGCGGACCGAACGGCGATTTGTATATTTATATTAATGTTCGCAGACATCCGGTCTTCATGCGTGACGAAGACGATATTTATATGACACAGGAAATTAATATTGCACAGGCTGCTTTAGGGGCAGATATTCAGGTTCAGACCCTGGAAGGCAATGTGAAACTGACGATTCCTGCAGGGGTACAGAGCGGTGCGAAGTTCCGTATGAAAGGCAAAGGTGTTAAGAGTCTCAGAGGATACGGAAAAGGCGATCAGTATGTAACCATTAAAGTTGTGACACCAAAAACGCTGACAAGCGAACAGAGAGATCTGCTTGAAAAACTGGGAGCGACATTTAAGCCGGAGGAGTCAAAAAGCACAACCGCGAACGCAAGTGAAAGTAAAGACAGCAGTAAAAAAAAAGACACAAAAAACGAAGAAAATAAAAAAGGAAAAGGTTTCTTCGGAAAAATGAAAGAAGCGGTAGAAGATATGTTTGATGATGAATAATCATCAAAATCGTTCTATCAGTATAGATTATCGATTTAAAGTAGATAATCGCTTAAAAAAAGCGGTTATCTACTTTTTTTTATTTCTAAATATTGTTATAATATAATGGTTAGTGTTTTTTGTTATAGATTTATACAAAATAGAGAACAAGATTCGTATATATATCATCAAGTTAAAAAACAGGATGAGAGAAAAGAGGAAGTACCAAAATAATATAGGAGGTGAAGGCACATTCTTCCCCGCCGATGAGCGAAATGAAAGGTGAAGGGATTCCTGTGCCGTAAGAATGAAAGAAGGATTTGATGCCAAAAAGTATCTGGAAGAGCAGTCAAAATATATTCTGGAACGAGTAAACCACTATGATAAACTTTATCTGGAATTTGGCGGTAAACTGCTGGGTGACTATCATGCAAAGAGAGTACTGCCCGGTTTTGACGAAGATGCAAAGATCAAATTATTACATAAGCTGAAAGACAAAGTGGAAATTATTATTTGTGTCTATGCGGGAGATATTGAACGGAATAAAATCAGAGGGGATTTCGGGATCACTTATGATATGGATGTTTTTCGTCTGATTGATGATTTACGTGCATGGGAATTGGAACTGAACAGTGTTGTCATTACCCGATATGACCAGCAGCCGGCAACCAGAATGTTTATCAATAAACTGGAACGCAGAGGAATTAAAGTATACCGTCATCAGGCGACAAAAGGATATCCATTGGATGTTAATACGATTGTCAGTGAAGAAGGCTACGGACAGAATCCTTATATTGAAACAAAAAAACCGATTGTAGTTGTAACGGCACCGGGTCCTGGAAGCGGTAAACTTGCAACCTGCTTAAGTCAGCTCTACCATGAATCAATTCGCGGTAATATCGCGGGATATTCGAAATTTGAAACATTCCCGGTATGGAATGTGCCGTTAAAACATCCGCTGAATATTGCATATGAAGCGGCAACCGCCGATTTAAAAGATGTGAATATGATTGACTCTTTTCATATGGATGCCTACGGAAAAGTGGCAGTAAACTACAACAGAGACATTGAAGCATTTCCGGTATTAAAACGTATTATTGAAAAAATTACAGGACAGGAATCGATCTATAAGTCTCCGACAGATATGGGTGTCAACCGTGTTGGATTTGGCATTGTGGATGATGAAGTGGTAAAAGAAGCTTCCAGACAGGAAGTGATTCGCAGATATTTCAAAACAGCCTGCGAATATAAAAAAGGCTATGTGGACAAAGCAACGTTTGATCGGGTTCAGCTGATTATGGAAGAACTGGGGCTGCAGCCAAACGATCGAAAAGTAGTGGAACCGGCACACCAGGCCGCAGCTGAAATGGAAGCACGCCTGGCCCTGAAAAACCAGTCGGATAAAAATCATCCGTGTTTTGCACTTGCAATTGAATTGGACAACGGGGTTATGGTAACCGGAAAATCTTCCGATCTGATGACAGCAACTTCCGCTGCGATGATTAATGCGATCAAGGAAATGGCTCATGTAGCAGACGAAATTCATTTGATTTCACCGGTTGTACTGGAGCCGATCCGCAAATTGAAATCCGAAATTCTGGGGAGTCAGAACCCTGCTTTAAGCTGTGAAGAAATGCTTGTGGCACTGACAATCTGTGCGGCGACCAATCCGACAGCACAGGTATGTTTGGATCATCTGAGCAGTTTACGTGGCTGTCAGGCACATGCGACCACAATTCTCAGCAGAAGCGATGAAGAATGTCTGAGAAAACTGGGGATTGATGTGACTTGTGAACCGGTTTATCCATCTGACAATCTTTATTACAACAGTTAAACAATCTACACGGGATAGTGAATATAGAGAGAAGGCCGTTTGGCTTTCTCTTTTTTTATACTTGGATATATACTTATTGATATGACACCCATATATCATAGGCATATCTGATTCATATGTTTTTTCTATATGTTTTTCAGAGATGAACAGTTGCACGTTGCAGAGAGAAAGTCTATAATGAAATTGAATTGAGACAACAAGTTTTGTTAGGAGGAATGAGTTATGGGATTTTTAGAAGGTAAAACATTGATTCTGACAGGTGGCGGTAAAGCAACATTAAAAGATGGTTCCTGCGGATCTATCGGTTATGGGATTGCGACTGCATATGCAAAAGAGGGTGCAAATCTGGTTATCACAGGGCGCAATGTGAAAAAGCTGGAAGCTGCAAAAGAGGAACTGGAACGTTTATACGGCATTGAAGTATTACCGGTTCAGGCAGATATTAATGCCGGTGCAGATAATGCGGCTGTTGCACAGAATGTTGTAAAACAGGCAATTGATAAATTTGGACGTATCGATGTGTTAATCAATAATGCACAGGCATCTGCTTCCGGTGTAACCTTGGCAGATCATACAACCGACCAGTTTAATCTGGCTATGTATTCCGGCGTTTTTGCAGTATTCTATTATATGCAGGCATGCTATCCATACCTGGCAAAAACACACGGTTCTGTTATTAATTTTGCTTCCGGTGCTGGTTTGTTCGGAAACTACGGTCAGTGCGCTTATGCTGCTGCAAAAGAAGGGATTCGCGGCCTGACACGTGTTGCTGCTACAGAATGGGGGAAAGACGGAATCAATATTAACATCATTTGCCCATTAGCATGGACAGCACAGCTGGAACAGTTCAAAGAAAAATATCCTGAAGCATATGAACAGAATGTTCACATGCCGCCAATGGGACATTATGGCGATGTAGAAAAAGAAATCGGCCGTGTTTGCGTTCAGCTGGCTTCTCCAGACTTTAAATATCTGACCGGTGAAACATTAACACTGGAAGGTGGACTTGGCCTGAGACCATAATTCAAAATTTATATGATATAAAAAATCTGTCCTGTTTTTAGGGCGGTGCTCATAAAACAGTAACAGAAAACGCCTCGGATACCAAAGTATCCGGGGCGTTAGTCATATATATAGATTTTTACGGGATGTATTGGTTGGGGACGAAACCGTTGGATTCCTGGTTCTGTCAGATGAAGAAGGCGGTGTAAAAAAAACGGTATCAGAACTGACTCTGATACCGGCCTTTGTTTGTTTTGCTTAATCCTCTTTCGGAACACGGCCGTATTTTAATTCAGGCTGTTTTTCCAAAGCGTCCATATGAATGGCATCTTCTAAAGAAATATTCAGATGAATCTGATATAAACTGAGACTGTCGGCAATCCCGCCGGGCATGGTAATACTTTTTTCTAAAATTTCTCCGTTCCCTATGGCAGAGATTGCGATTGGATTCTGCAAAAGCTGTCCGTCTACCGTCAGATAGGTTTCTGCAAGAATCTCCTGATAAGAAATTCCGGATGTCTGAGAAATGCGGTGTCCGTTGACAGAAACGGCTTCTGCACCGGCACCCCAAAGTTCATTGACGACAAGCACCAGGTCAGAGGCAAGCATATTTCCTTCTACGTTGATTTGAATACCGCTTCCGGTTGCTTCCAGATTTCCGTTGATCAGCTGGAGTCGTTCCAGTTCCTTATCGACACGGGTTAAAAGAGCAGAGTCATCTTTGTAGTCATTCTGATAGGTAGCCAGATTGCTTTCGGCTTCCTCGATCTCTTCTGTCAGTTGCCAACGTTTATCCGTCAGATTTTTAAGCATAATACTTAAATCACTGGTGGACTGCATGGACAGGTCGGAAGCGAGTCGGTCCTGAGTTTGAATCTGCATAGAGATCATGAGTCCCAGAAGAATAAATGTAACGGCGAGGTAAATTTGCCAGCCGTGAATAAATTTTCGTTTCATAAAAACCCTTCTTTCCTCTGCATCAAGAAATGACAGACTTTTGCATCAGCGAAAGAATCATTCCTTGTTCTGAGTGGCATGGAGATTATGTCTTTTCAGAAACTTTTCAAGAACATAATGACGAATGGAGGAAAGATTCTGGAAAATACGGATACCGAAAACAAATACCGCAGCCAAATAGAGGTCAACATTTAGCTGGTCGCCTAAAAAAGCAAGGAATGCGGCTAAAAGTGCATTACTGATAAATCCGGATAACAGAATCAGACCGTTGAAGTTGCTTTCAAAGATGCAGCGAATACCGCCAAGAGCGGAATCCAAAGCGGCTAAAACAGCAATAGAAAGATATTTTGCCATTACAAGTGGTATTTGAAAGGTTACGATCGAACCGAGTAAAATACCGAAAATCAAACCGAAAACAGGGATTAACCAGACCATAGTTATTCAGCCCCTCCTTTTACGACAGGTGTCAGAGTTTTAGTAGAAAAACTACCGGTATAAGCAGGAAGAACGATCTTCTTGCCGTGCAGTCCTGTTGTTTTATAGCTGACAGGAAAACCGGTCAGTTGCAGCTCCTGATAAGTGGCACTTTTTTTTATGGCATTCTCCAGATCAGACGGATTGCCGATTGCTGAAATTTCAAACGGAGGTGCCAGACGCGTTGTATTGACAAGTGTTACATTCCCGACACAGCGGATTTCGGAAGAAACCACAATACGCTGTCCGTTAATGCTGATGCCCTCTGCACCGGCATTGCGCAAATCATTCACAATATACAGAATATTTTCGTAGTGGATGACATAGTGATTTGGGTCATCATTTGGTGCATTGATCATACCGGTTGAGTTATCGTCAAGAGTCACGGTAATGCCGGGACCTTCTAAAGCGGTGATACCTGCCTGAATCTGCTGATCGGACAGCTGTTTCTGCCGGTTTGTCAAATGAGATACGCCGCTGCTGGATTCAGATACCAGCTGTTCGGTTTCCTGACGAATCTGAGCGAGATGATCTTCAAGAGCTCCTGTTTCTGTTTCCAAATTGGTAATCAGAGAAATCAGCGTCTCGGATTTCATATTGGAGCTGGAAGAACTTGCTGTATGCTGAATATGCTGTTCCTGTACAAAGAAAAAGCCAATAATAAAACAGAGCAGCGTGATACAAAAGACCCAGTTCGGCAGTTGTCTTTTTTTCATAGAACCCCCTCCAGATGAATCGATTCATCAATCAGTTTTTATATATTTTGCAATAATGATAAATATATTTTAGGTAAAATACAAAAAAAAAATTGATTGAACATTATAAAATAGGCTATAATAATAGGTACAACTTATTTAGAAAAGTAAAAACAGTGCCTTTTCGGTTCCCGATTTTTTCGGGAGGGAACGATACGCTTCTAAGGAAAAGTATCGGGGCGACTGTCTGTAGCAAATCTGTCCGATTTCGTGATTTCTTGATCCGAAAAGACAGGGTTTCGGAAAACGGAAAACATGGTGGTTTTTCCACACATTGTTCCGTTATGTTTGTGTGACAAACAGGAAAGAAAACAGTTTGTTTCCTTTCACTCCAAGATATTATTATAACAATAAACCGGCAACAATCAAACATAATATTTGAAAGAAAACAGGAAAAAAGAGAAAAAGTTTTATCCGAAAATATTTTTTTACGGAAGTTTTTTAATAATTTTCAAAGAAAGAATGATTTCTGTGAAGAAACAGCGAAACAAGGGATAAGACCTAGATTTTTTACAGAAAGGAGCGGGTTTTATATGGCAGATATCAGTGAATTATTAAATCCGATTAATATTCTTGATATTTCAATTGTGGCAATTTTTATTTATAAACTGATTACGATGTTAAAGGGAACCCGTGCGGTACAGTTGATCAAGGGGCTGTTACTGTTATTGGTCTTAAGTGCAATCAGCAGCAGTAATATCCTGGGTCTTACAACGGTCAACTGGATTCTGGAACAGATCAAAACCATGATGTTAATTGCCATTCCGATCGTATTTCAGCCGGAATTGCGTCGCGCACTGGAACAGCTCGGAAACAGCAGTCTGATTCCGGGAAGCAAACGGAGCAGACAATCCGAACAGATTACATATATTGTGAACGAACTGGTTCCTTTTCTGAAGGAATCCAGCAAAAGCAGAACCGGGGTTTTACTTGCTCTTCAGAGAGAAGTTGGTTTAAACGAGTATGTGAATACCGGAATTAAAATTAACGGTCATTTATCCAGCCAGCTACTGGGTAATATTTTTATTGTAAATACACCGCTTCATGACGGTGCTGTAATTATAGAAGATGATAAAATTCTTGCTGCAAGCTGTTATCTGCCGCTTTCGGAAGATACAACGATCAGCAAGGCATTGGGCACGAGACATCGTGCGGGAATCGGACTTTCCGAGGTCAGTGACGCGCTTGTGATTATTGTTTCGGAAGAAACCGGTGCAATTTCTATTGCGGAAGGCGGAAAACTGGAACACAATATCGGAGAGGATTCTCTGCGACAGATTCTCATGGACCGTTTGGAACCGGAAATTCCGGAAACCATCTTCCAGAAATGGAGGGGAGCGTATGAGCAAAAAGCCCTCAGACGAAAATAAAAATGATTGGGCGTTGAAAGTCCTTGCAGTTGTATTTGCGATTATGCTTTGGTTTTATGCCGATGCAGAACAGAACCCGACGATCGGGAAACAGTTTGATGTGCCGATTGAGTATATTCATCAGGCGGATGATATGATTGTTGCAGGCAATCAGCAGAGTATCCGTATTACGGTACGCGGTAAGGAAATGGATTTATCCGGTCTGCGCGGGGATGACTTTGAAGCTTATGTGGATCTTTCCGGTGCACGGGAGGGAAAACATGAATATGATGTAATCGTACGCGCGGCAAATGTATCGGAAAAATTTTCCTACACACCGAATAAAATCACATTGGAAATCGAGCGGGTAGAGAAAAAAGAGGTGGCGATTCGTGTAAAAACAATCGGAACACTTCCGGACGGGTTTGAGTTGGAAAAAACAGAGGCTTTGCCGGATAAAGTGCTGATTGCAGGTCGGAAAGAGGATCTGAAACGAATTACAGAGATTGAAACAGAACCGATCGATATCCGTCATATGAAGGCAAGTATCACAAAATCGGTAAGTCTGAAAGCGATCGAAGATGTGCATATTATGGGGGATCAGCAAATTACTGTTGCCTTTACCGTTAGCACCGGTGAAAGCAGCGATACACATGAGGCTGCAATCAGTCTGGTTCATGTCGGAAACGGATTGCATGCACAGATAAATCAACCCAGCGCAACCGTGCATATAAGCGGGAGCGGTGCACTGATTGGAAATAAAAATGAACGAAACAAAATTCAGCTTTATGTCGATTGCAGCGGCCTGGGACCGGGTCAGTATGAGCTTCCTGTAAAAGTAAATTATAGGGGAGAACTGACGATTGGACAGATTCAGCCGCATACAGTTGTTATAACCATAGAAAATACGGATAATCCAAACCCGGAAGAACCGGAAAACGGTTCGGAAGAGAATGGAAATCATGAGGGGGAAGAAAATTGAATCTTTTTGGAACAGATGGAGTACGCGGAGAAGCGAACACCGTAATAACAGCAGAACTGGCATATCAGTTGGGACGGGCGGCAGCCTATGTCTTAAAACGTGACGGTCTGCCGGATAAGGAAAACGCAATTGTTATCGGAAAGGACAGTCGTATTTCCGGAGATATGCTGGAAGCGGGACTGATTGCAGGTATTTGCTCAACAGGAGTAAATGTTTATCAGGTTGGAATGGTTCCAACTCCGGGAGTTGCTGTTTTAACCAGAATGTTAAACTGTATGGCAGGGGTTGTTATTTCTGCATCTCACAATCCATACGGCGATAACGGGATTAAATTCTTCAGTCCTTTGGGAAGAAAACTGAATGATAATACAGAAGCTATGATTGAAAAAGTGATAGCGGACGGCCTGAAAGAAGTGCCGCATCCGACAGGAAGCGAATTGGGAAGAGTCATTGCATATCCGGAAGGACAGGAACGTTACCGTCAGTTCATCCAGTCAAAAGTGGATGGTGATTTTTCAGGAATTCGTGTGGTTGTGGACTGCGCAAACGGCGCATCCAGTAAAATCGCACCAAACCTGTTGAGATCCCTGGGAGCAGACGTGGTACCGATTGCGTTTGAACCGGACGGTATTAATATCAATGAACACTGCGGTTCCACTCATCTGGAAAGTCTGCAGAAAGCCGTTGTAAAAGAACAGGCAGATCTTGGTGTTGCCTATGACGGAGATGCTGACAGACTGCAGGCGGTTGACGCGGAAGGGAATGCTGTTAACGGGGATCAGCTGTTATTCCTGTTTGCAACCTGGCTCCAGGAAAAAGGTCTTCTGGCAGAAAATACTGTAGTGGGAACCGTGATGACCAATATGGGATTAAAAATTGCACTGGAGAAATACGGAATTAAAACCATGGCGACGAAAGTCGGAGACCGTTATGTTATTGAAGGAATGGAAAACTCCGGAGCCGTTTTAGGCGGAGAACAGTCCGGACATATTATTTTCTCTTTGGATAATACAACCGGAGACGGTATGTTAAGCAGTGTAAAACTCTTGCAGATCATGAAGGAACGGAAACAGCCGCTGGCGGAACTGATTCGTGAAATGAAAATGTATCCGCAGGAACTGGTAAACGTAAAAGTGAAAACCAAAGAAGGCTGGGAAGAAAAAGCGGATATCCAGAAAGCGATTCAGGCCGGTGAAGAAGAACTGAAAGATACCGGACGTATCCTGGTTCGCGCATCCGGAACGGAAAATCTTTTACGTGTTATGGTAGAAGGACAGGACTATGAACAGTGCAAACGCATTGCACATGAAATTGCAGATGTTGTAAAAGCGGTGATGGTTTGAGCAGTATCATAGGCATTGGAAGTGATTTTGTGGAAATTGACCGTGTCCGGAAGGCGATAGAAAAAAACCAGCATTTTATGGAAAGAGTCTTTACGGAAAACGAAATTTCCTGTTGTAAACGAAAAGCAAATCCCTGGCAGTCTTTTGCCGCAAGATTTGCTGCAAAAGAGGCAGTCAGCAAGGCATTTGGTGTCGGTCTCGGCGCCATGGGTCTTACCAATATAGAAGTTTTAAATAAAGCAGGCGGGCAGCCCGTTGCAACACTATACGGAACGGCGAAGGCGCTTGCGGAGGAAAAAAATGTGCGGAATGTACATGTCAGTCTCAGTCATTCTGAGATCTATGCTATGGCAACCGCAGTAGCAGAGGGGGATTAAAATGTATCTTGTAACAGCAGATCAGATGAGAAGAGTAGATCAGAAAGCAATTAATGAATTCGGAATTCCGGAAATGGTTTTGATGGAAAACGCGGGGAAAGCCGTTGTAGAATTTTTAAAAGAAACGTTTTCAGATTTACAGAAAAAAGAAGTTACAATCCTGGCAGGCTCCGGAAATAACGGGGGCGACGGATTGGTTGTTGCCAGATACCTGCACGGCATGGGAGTATCGGTAAAGGTATTTCTGATTGCAGACCGTGAGCTGTCCCCGAGCGCAAAACTGAATTATAACATTCTGACGAAACTTCCGGTTAAGATTTATCCGTTAGACAGTGAAAACAGCATGCATCTGCTGAAGGTTACACTGAATTACAGTGACATTCTGATTGATGCGGTACTGGGAACGGGAATCAGCAGAACTGTTTCCGGAAGAGTCGAGCAGATTATCGATATTGTAAATAGAAGAAGCTGTGTAAAGGTGGCAGTTGACACTCCGTCCGGACTTAACAGCCTGAATGGGGAAATTTGGGGAAGATGCTTAAAAGCAGATTACACAGTTACACTGGCACAGCCGAAAAGAGGTCTTTATCTGAATAAAGGACTCAAATATTGTGGAAAAGTCGTGGTTAAAGATATAGGAATTCCGGAAGAAGTTTATGACGGAATGGAACTGAATTGCGAAGTGATCGAACCGGATTGTCTCAATCCGTTAAGAGAACCAAGAAATCGTTCCAGTCATAAAGGAACGTACGGCCATTTGTTAATTGCGGGAGGCTCTATGGGTATGAGCGGTGCAGTAACAATGGCGGCGCAGTCCGCACTTCGAAGCGGCGTGGGTCTTGTTACTTGCGCGGTTCCGGAAGCAATTCAAATGCACGTTGCGGTAAATGTACCGGAGGCAATGGTTCAACCTGTTTCCGGAGGCAAAAACTTCAGCGTGGCGGGCGGATCTGAAATCAGGGATCTGTCGCGCAATAAAAAAGCAGTTGTGATCGGGCCTGGGATGGGTGTATCCGAAGAAACCGGTTCGATTATTCTGAATCTGATTCAGTCTGTAAAATGTCCGATTGTTATTGATGCAGACGGACTCAGCTCAGCTGATTTCTGGCTGGATCGGATAAACGATACTGTGAGCCCGGTTATTTTAACACCGCATCCGGGTGAAATGGCACAGCTGACCGGTTTGGAAACCGGATTTATTCAGGATAACCGTTTGGAAGTTGCAAGCGATTTTGCGCAGAAGCATGGGGTCTGGTTGGTATTGAAGGGCGCAAATACAATCATTGCAACACCGGACGGAAAATTATATATGAACACAATCGACAGTCCTGCACTTGCTGTTGCAGGAAGCGGTGATGTTCTGGCAGGTATTTTAGGTGCTTTCCTGGCACAGGGAATGACACCGGATGATGCTTGCTGTCGGGCAGTCTGCCTTCATGGTATGGTTGGCAGATCTGTTGCACATGAGGTTGGGGAAATATGTAGCAAGGCTGGAGATATTATTGAAGGAATTTCAACAATCTTAATGGGGTGATAAAAATGAATACGTACCGTCCATCATGGTTAGAAATCATGCCAGGAACGATTCAGCATAACTGTGAAACAGTTCGAAAACTGGTAGGGAAAGATGTGCATATCTGTGCGGTTGTAAAAGCGAACGGATATGGTCATGACGCAGTAGAAACAAGTAAGGCCTGTATTGCCGGAGGCGCGGATTATTTAGCTGTAGCGATGCTCAGTGAGGCCGTGGAAATCCGAGAGGCAGGGATCGATTGTCCGATACTTATACTGGGATGGACGCCGGAGAGAGGTTATGAACACTCAATCCGATACGGGATTTCATTAGCGATTTACGATGCGGATGAAGCAGAGAATTTGAATCGCAAAGCAAAAGAAATGAATCAGAAAGTGAAAGTACACCTGAAACTGGATACCGGTATGTGCAGAATCGGTTTTCAGCCGGATGAAGAAGGGCTGAAAACGGCAGCACGGATTATGGATCTGGATTGGTTGGAAGTGGAAGGTATTTTCAGTCATTTTTCCAAGGCGGATGAATATGATAAAACTTTTGCATTACATCAGTTAGAGGTTTTTAAAAAATTCTGCAGTGATCTGGAAGAACGTACGGGAAAGAAAATTCCGATTCGACATATGGCGGCAAGTTCCGGGATTATTGATATTCCGGAGGCACATATGGAAATGGTACGCCCGGGAATTATGCTCTACGGTTATCAGCCGTCCGCTGAAATGCACCATGTAGCAGAAATCAAGCCGGCATTACGCTGGAAGGCCAGAGTGGCCAGAATGCAGATGCTTCCGGAAGGAAGTCTGATTGGGTATAATGGAACTTACAGACTGGAAAAGGATACGCTGGTAGCAACCATTCCGGTTGGATATGCAGACGGTTATGACAGACTGTTAAGCAATTCGGGATATATTATCTGTAAAGGGAAAAAACTCCCGATTATCGGACGAATCTGCATGGATCAGTTCATGGTGGATGCATCGGAGCTGCCTGAATTAAAACAGGGTGACGATGTGATTCTGATCGGTCAGGACGGAGATGCATCTTTAACAGTTACGGAAATGGCACAGATGCTGCATACGATTGAACATGAAATTGTATGCGGAATTGCCGGAAGAGTACCGAAGTTTTATTTACAATAAAGAAAATGGGGATTATTATTTGAATAGTAGAATTGAAACGGAGTAACCGGATTCATTCAGAACAGAGTCCGGTTTCCGTTTTCTTCTATGGGAAAAACAGGGATAAAGAAAACGGGGAAACCTATCTCCTGTCGGGAAGGATTTACCAGTCATCGGTAAGGCTCGGCAGGTCTAAAATGAGAGGACAGCCATTTTACAGTACGGATAGGGAAATGTGTACTTTGTTGGAGTGTTATTATGACAAAAATTAAACGGGGAGATGTCTTTTTTGCAGCGCTTGATCCGGTGATCGGGTCCGAGCAGGGCGGAGTAAGACCCGTTCTTATCATTCAAAATGATATTGGGAATCAGCATAGCCCGACAACGATTGTTGCGGCAATTACCGGTCAGGTCTGTAAAGCAAAACTGCCGACGCATGTCGATTTGGCGGGAAGAGAAAACGGATTAACAAAAAATTCGGTTGTTCTGGTTGAACAGGTCAGAACAATTGATAAACAACGTTTAAAAGAACGGATATGCAGTCTGGATAAGACAATCATGGAACAGGTGGATCGGGCCCTGGAAATCAGTCTGGGACTAAAGCTGCTATATACACGGGAGGAGGAAACATCTCGTGACAGAAATCATGACCGAAATGACGAAACGTCTGGCAAAAGAGTGTAATTGGCCGGTCGAAAAAATTAGAAAGACAGTAGAGTTACTGGATGAAGGAAATACGATTCCTTTTATTGCACGTTACCGTAAAGAAGTTACCGGGGAAATGGACGAGGTTGTATTACGACTTTTGGAAGAACGGTTGCAGTATTTGCGAAATCTGGAACAAAGAAAACAGGATGTGCTTCACAGTATTGAAGAACAGGAAAAATTAACGGATTCCCTGGAAAAAGAAATCCGCAGGGCAGAGACATTACAGGAAGTGGAAGACCTATATCTTCCGTATAAACGAAAAAGAAAAACCAGAGCAGGGGCAGCCAGAGAAAAAGGGCTGGAACCGCTTGCAATGCAAATTTTGGAAGGCACGTACCGTTTGTCGGTCAAAGAAAGTGCAAAACAGTACATAAATGAAGGGTTGGGTGTTCATACTGCGGAAGAGGCCATAGAAGGGGCAAAAGACATTTTGGCGGAAATACTCTCGGAAGATGCGGAGTTAAGAAAAAAAGTCAGAACGGTTTCCTGGGAAAAGGGTCTGGTTTCCAGCAGTTTGAAAAAAGGTGTTTCGGAGGAAGAGACAACACCTTATGAAATGTATTATGAGTATGAGGAAGCGGTGAAAAAGATTCCGCCGCACAGAGTCCTGGCAATTAACCGCGGGGAAAAGGATGAAATCCTTTCCGTTAAAATTGTTCAGCCGGAAGAAACGATTCTGGCTATGATGGAAAACAGGTATGCTAAAAAACGTCCAAAGGACGGAGCAGAGATTTTTTCGGCTGCGCTCCAGGACAGTTGGAAGCGGCTTTTGGGACCGGCTATTGAACGAGAAGTCAGAAATCAACTGACCGATCGGGGAGAGGAACAGGCGATCAAGGTCTTTGCCAGCAATCTGCACAGTTTGTTATTACAGGCTCCTGTGAAAGGAAATACCGTACTTGGAATCGATCCGGGCTTTCGAACAGGATGCAAGCTGGCGGTTGTGGACGAAACAGGAAAAGTATTGGAAGTAGGCGTGATGTATCCGCATCCTCCTCAGAAAAAATATGAAGAAGCAAAACAGATTCTGAAGAAACTGATCGATAAGTGGCACGTCAGTATTATGGCGATTGGAAACGGTACGGCATCACGCGAGTCTGAACGGCTGGCGGCAGATACGATCCGAGAACGTGAAGACGTGCATTATATTATTGTATCAGAGGCAGGTGCGTCGGTTTATTCGGCCTCTCCGCTGGCACGTGAGGAATTTCCGGATTATGATGTATCGATGAGAAGTGCGGTATCGATTGCAAGAAGACTGCAGGATCCGCTGGCGGAACTGGTGAAAATTGAACCGAAAGCCATCGGAGTCGGACAGTATCAGCATGATGTTACGCCGAAAAGACTGGATGAAGCTCTGGACGCGGTGATTGAAGACTGTGTAAACGGTGTGGGTGTTGAAGTAAATACGGCATCTGCCGCGCTTTTAGAACATGTGGCGGGATTAACGCATGCCACAGCATCCGGAATTGTGGCCTTTCGCGATAAAAACGGAAAGCTGACAAACAGGAAACAGTTGTTAAAGGTTCCGAGACTGGGGCCGAAGGCCTTTGAACAGTGCGCCGGTTTTATCCGGATTTCGGACGGAGAAAATCCGCTGGATAATACTTCAGTACATCCGGAATCTTATGCGGTAACAGAGGCACTGTTAAAAAAACTGGGATACAGCAAAGAGGATTTATGCGATGAGGGTTTGCAGAATCTGGTGCCCGAGTTAAGGAAACTGCCTTTGAAAGAAACTGCAAAAGAGCTGGAAATCGGGGAACCGACCCTGAAAGATATTCTTGCATCGATTCAGAAACCGGGACGGGATCCGAGAGAAGAACTGGATCCGCCTCTTTTAAGAAAAGATGTATTATCGATTGAAGATCTTAAACCGGGGATGGAGTTGGTCGGAACCGTTCGAAATGTAGTGGATTTCGGTGCCTTTGTGGATATCGGGGTGAAGCAGGACGGACTGATTCATATTTCCCAGTTTGGAGATAAGTATATTAAACATCCTATGGAAGTTGTTTCCACAGGGGATCAGATAAGAGTGAAAGTTCTGGATGTAGATCTCAGACGTGAAAGAATTGCATTAACACGCAAACAGATTGGAGACTAGAAATATGATTGCTTTAACAAACGGAAAAGTTTACACAATAGAAGACGGTATTTTAGAAAACGGAACCGTACTGATAGACGGAAGAAAAATTGCGGCAGTCGGAACAGATCTGGATATTCCGGCAGATGCACAGGTTATCGATGTGGAAGGCAGAATCGTGACTCCTGGTTTTATCGACGCGCATACACATATGGGTATTGATGAAGAGATTCATCAACCGATTGGGGATGACTGCAACGAAATGACCGAGCCAAATACGGCGGAACTGCGTGCAATGGATGCCATTAATTACAGAGATCTTTCCTTTATCGATGCAAGAGAAGCCGGAGTGACCACGGTTATGATTACCCCTGGAAGTGCGAATGTTTTTGGCGGTTTGGTTACGGTTATGAAGACTTACGGAAAAACCTATAAAGATATGCTGATTAATGGGGAAGCCGGTTTGAAAATGGCTTTTGGGGAAAATCCAAAACGGGTTTACGGCGAAAAAGAAAAGAGTCCGTCCACCAGAATGGCAACGATGGCGATTGCAAGACAGGGTTTTTATGAAGCACAGGAATATATGAACAAAGCAGGAAGAGACCGCGAATTTGATTTACAGAAGGAACATATCGCAAAAGCACTCCGGAAAGAGATTCCGGTTCGTGCTCATGCACACAGAGCAGATGATATTATGACCGCGATTCGTATGCGTGACGAATTTGACCTGGATCTGGTTGTGGAACATTGTACAGACGGTCACCTGATTGCAGATGAACTGAAAGAATCCGGGATTAATATCACCGTAGGGCCGAGCTTTGCAAACCGTGCAAAAGCGGAAATGGAACATGTAACTTTCCGCACCCCGGGTGTTTTGGCCAATGCGGGGATTCCGGTTGCAATTATTACAGACCATCCGTGCACACCGATTAAGTATCTGCCGATTTGTGCTGGCCTTGCCATGAAGGAAGGTATGAAAGAAGAGGATGCTTTTAAAGCATTAACCATCAATCCTGCGAAAATTTTAAAAATTGATGATCGTACCGGAAGCTTAAAGGCGGGGAAAGATGCCGATGTGGTTGTATGGAACAACCATCCGTTTGAAATCAAAGGTAAACCGGAAATGGTATTTATTAACGGTGTAAATGTGATAGAATAAGGATGTTTTTTGCAATAATTGATGGAAGAAAGCAATATTTTACTTGATATCTAACAAGTGTTATGATATTATAAAACTAACCGAAAAGATTTTTACAAGAAAGAGTGGGATTTTCCCGCTCTTTCTTGTTTATATCGGGCAGGAAACTGGGTATCCGATATATACCTGTGTTTGAAAAAGGTAAGCGGATTGCTCACTTTCTGATATGGGAAAAGTGTAAAAATACAAACCGGAAGAAACCGGTGGTATTTTTTATAAAAGGTTTTGACACGAGCCTGTAGCGGTTCTGGTTGCTTTATAGCTCAGGATTGCAAAAGTCTTATAGAAACGGATGGGATTGAGGTATATCAGAAAGTCTGTGTATATAAGAACCCGACTGTTATATTGTTGGAGTGTCGGTTAATGGATGTTTTACTTCTTTGATAGACGGATCAAGGGAGCGGTAAGGCATTCTGTCATATCAACGGTGATATGGGACTGTGCGTGAGTTGCTTCTGCGTGGGTCCCGTTTCTTTTTTATTAGGGATTTTTTTGTTCCCGCTTGGTAGGGATAATGTTTTAGGGATGAAAATCTCAAACGAATAACGGAAGAAAATAGCGGCAGCTATTAGGATTGGAAGGAGGCATTTATGGGAAAGATCGAAGAAACAGTCTGGAAATTGGCAGATCCTTTAATTGCTGAAAATGGATTGGAGTTAATTGAAGTTGAGTATGTAAAAGAAGGTGCAGAATGGTATTTGCGTCTTTTTTTAGATAAAGAAGGCGAGGAAGGCGTAGATCTGGATGACTGCGAATTAATCAGCCGTAAATTAAGTGATGTATTAGAGGCAGAGGATCCGATTGAAAAAGAATATCGTCTGGAAGTATCCTCACCGGGAATTGAAAGACCGTTAAAACGGACCAAGGATTTTATCCGTTTTGCCGGAGAAAAAATTCAGGTGAAAACTTTTGCAGAGGTAGAAGGAAAAAAACAATGGATCGGAATTTTAGGTGAAACAACAGAAGATACCGTTACACTTGAAGTAGAAGAAAAAACAATCAGCATTCCAAGAAATAAAATCAGCAAGGCCAATCTTGTATGGGAGTTTTAATTAAGGAGGATTTACTGAAGTGAGCAAGCAGGATGGTAATAAAGAATTGATGCAGGCACTGAGTGACCTGGGAAAAGAAAAAGGAATCGAACCAGATGTGATTCTGGATGCGGTGGAAGCAGCATTGATTTCCGCATATAAAAAGAATTTTGGTTCCACACAGGTTGTCAGTGTAAACATGAACAGAGAAACAGGAAGTTTCCATGTATTTACTTGCTATAACGTAGTGGAAGAAGTAACCAACAATAAGACTGAAATTTCATTGGAAGATGCCAGAGCAAAAGACCCAATGTATGAAATCGGAGATGTTGTTAAAGAAGAAGTAACACCTAGAAATTTTGGACGTATTGCTGCACAGACAGCAAAACAGGTTGTCGTACAGAGAATCCGCGAGGCGGAAAGAGGAATGATTTACAGTGAATTTTCCGAAAGAGAAAGTGATATCGTAACCGGTACCATTCAGCGTATTGAAAACCGGAACTATTACATCGATCTTGGAAAAATCGAAGCTGTATTGGGACCGGCTGAGCAGATTCAGGGTGAAAAATACGAAATGTTTGACCGTATCAAAACCTATATTGTAGAAGTACGTAAATCTGCAAAAGGTCCACAGATTATGGTTTCCCGTACACATCCGGGACTGTTAAAACGTCTCTTTGAAATGGAAGTTCCTGAAATTCAGGACGGTATTGTGGAAATTAAATCTGTAGCGCGTGAAGCGGGTGCTCGTTCAAAACTTTCTGTATATTCTAATGATGAAAATGTAGATTGTATCGGTGCTTGCATTGGTGCAAAAGGTGCACGTGTACAGGCAATTGTGGATGAACTGCGCGGTGAAAAAATTGACATTGTAAAATGGAATGAAGATCCGAGCATTTACATTGCAAGTGCATTGAGCCCTGCAAAAGTAATCGATGTGCAGGTGAATGAAGAAGAAAAGAAAGCACGCGTAATTGTTCCTGATTATCAGTTATCCCTTGCAATCGGGAAAGAAGGTCAGAATGCACGTTTGGCTGCAAAACTGACCGGATGGAAAATCGATATTAAGAGTGAAAGTCAGGCTCAGGAAGCCGGGATCGATTATGAAGATCAGGAATATGAGGAAGTAGAAGATTATCTGGAGGACTAATTATGCAGAAAAAAGTGCCGCAGAGAACTTGTATGGGTTGTCAGGAAAAGAAGAGTAAGCGGGAACTGGTACGCATTGTTAGATCACCGGAAGGAGAAATTTCTGTAGACCTTACCGGTAAAAAACCAGGAAGAGGTGCTTACATCTGCCCGAATCAGGATTGTCTGGCGAAAGTAGTAAAAAGCAAGCGTTTGGAACGCAGCCTGGAAACAACAATTTCAGAAGAAATCTATGAACAATTAAAGGAACAGCTGTCATGAATGAAAAAGGAATTTTAACGTTACTGGGCTTTGCTCAGAAAGCAGGAAATATATGTGCAGGGGATGCTGCAGTAGAAAACTTTCTAAAAAAAAGAAGAATAAAACTGCTGCTTGTTTCCTCGGAATTTTCAGACAGCAGAAAATCTTACTGGAATTTGCAGGCTGCAGATTACGGAATAGATTGTTTAGAATTAGACATTACAAAGCATGACCTTGGGCTGGCAGTCGGTATGTCACCCCGCGGAGTAATTGGAATACTTGATCAGAAGATGGCGGAAGCTGTTGTAAAGAAAGTGAATGAGTGATAATTTTTTGGAGGTGGTTTAATGAGTAAATTTCGAATTTATGAGATTGCCAAAGAATTGAACGTAGAAAACAAGCTGATCATCGAAAAATTGAAAGAAATGAATATCGAAGTCACAAACCATATGAGTTCGATTACCGAAGAACAAAGCAACAAAGTAAAGAGAGCATTACAAAAACCGCCTGTTGATAAGATACAGACGGAACAGAGAAACAGTAAATACGGATCTGACCAGAAACAGGACAGTTCCAGTCACTATAGAAATTTGAGTGGTAGGGAGAATGGGAAAAAAGATATGACACAGAAAAACGGTCAAAAACAACAAAGCAATCAGTCGAAACCATCCGGAAGCGAAAACAGAGATAATCGCCCAAGCCGTGATAGCAGAGACAACAGAGACAATCGTGGAAGCAGAGATAACAGAGATAATCGCTCCAACAGAGATGGCAATTATCGCGACCACGACAACAACAACAGATATCATAAAGATAACAGAGGCGACTACAAAGGCGGCCAGAACAGAAAGAATAATCAGGACAGCCGCAGCAGCCGTGATAATCGTGACGGAAGAAAACCAAACCGTGACAATCGTGACGGAGGATTCCGTAAAAACAATAATCAGGAATCCGCAAGCAGCCGTAAAGTAGGTGCAAATGCAAACCGTGCAACACCGTCTGCACCGGTTAGACAGCATACACCGAAACCGGCACAGCCACATAAAAATAATAATGAACAGTTTACAAAAGATGCTGTAGAAGAACGTTATCAGGACTGGAGTGCACGTAACCAGAACTCCAAAACAAAACCGGAACAGGTTTCTCGCTCCAAACGTAACGAAAACAGTAATTTCCAGAGTAAATATAACAGAAACAATCGTAACAAAAATAAACGTAATAAAAATGTGAAGAAAGAAGCACCAAGAGAATTTGCGGAAGTTCAGCATCATGTAGTACTGGAAGATACCATCACCGTACAGGATTTGGCTTATCAGATGGGTAAAAAAGCTACAGATGTTATCATGAAACTGATGAACATGGGTGTTATGGCAACTATTAACCAGGATCTGGATGTAGATACTGCAACCATTATTGCGGAAGAATTCGGTGCAACCGTTGAAGTAAAAGTATCAAAAGAGGAAGAATTATTCGCGGACATTGAAGAAGACAGACCGGAAGATCTGGTTTCCCGTCCGCCTGTTGTAACCATTATGGGTCACGTTGACCATGGTAAAACCTCTCTCCTGGATAAAATCCGTTCCACCAGTGTAACCAGTACAGAAGCCGGCGGAATTACCCAGCATATCGGTGCTTATCAGGTTGAAGCAAAAGGACAGAAGATCACTTTCCTGGATACTCCGGGTCATGAAGCATTTACAGCTATGCGTGCTCGTGGTGCTCAGATCACTGACATTGCAATCCTGGTTGTTGCTGCCGATGACGGTGTAATGCCACAGACTATTGAAGCAATTGATCACGCAAAAGCTGCCAATGTACCAATCATCGTTGCAATCAACAAAATCGATAAACCGGAAGCTGATCCGGATCGTATCAAACAGGAACTGATGAACCACGGTCTGGTTCCGGAAGAATGGGGCGGCGACGCTATCATGGTTCCGGTTTCCGCAAAAAAAGGCATGGGGATCGATGATCTGTTAGATATGGTTCTGCTCGTTGCGGAAATGAGCGAACTGAAAGCAAATCCAAATCGTAATGCAAGAGGGAAAGTTGTAGAATCAAAACTGGATAAAGGTCGCGGTTCTGTGGCAACTCTGCTGGTACAGACCGGTACTCTGCATGTCGGTGATTTCCTGATTGTAGGTACTACACAGGGTAGAATCCGTGCTATGTTTGACTACAGAGGTCGTGCTATGAAAACAGCAGGTCCTTCTGAACCTGTTGAAATTTTAGGGTTAAATGAAGTTCCTGAAGCCGGGGATGATTTTATTGCAGTAGATAATGAAAAACTGGCAAAACAGGTAGCATTGAAACGTCAGCAGGACAAACATCAGCAGGAAATTGCACGTAATACAAAAGTAACCTTAGAAGATCTGTTTGCTCAGATTAAAGAAGGCGAAATCAAAGAACTGAATATTGTACTGAAAGCAGACGTACAGGGTTCCATTGAAGCAATTAAGCAGTCTCTGGAAAAACTGGGCAATGATGAAGTACGTGTTAATATCATTCGTACCGCAGTAGGCGGTATCCGTGAAGCAGACGTAATGCTTGCTGCTGCTTCCAATGCTCTGATTATCGGCTTTAACGTACGTCCAGACAGCGGTGCACGTAAACTGGCTGAAAAAGAAGAAATTCAGATCAACACTTATCGTGTCATCTATGAAGCAATCGAAGATGTTAAAGCGGCGTTAAGTGGTATGCTTGATCCGGACATTAAAGAAGTAGAACTTGGTTCTGCTGAAATCCGCAGTATCTTCCGTGTGCCAAAAGTCGGTGCAGTTGCAGGTTGCTATGTAACAGAAGGTAAAATTACCAGAAATGCACGTGTTCGTGTGGTACGCGACGGTGTTGTTATCCATGACGGTGACTTAGGCTCCCTGAAACGTTTCAAGGATGACGTAAAAGAAGTTGCAACCGGTTATGAATGCGGACTGAGTGTAGAACGCTTCAACGATATTAAGGAAGGCGATATCCTGGAAGCGTATACCTTTGAAGAAGTAAAACGTGAATTATAATAAAGGTCTGAGAGGTGAGTGGCATGAAAATTCGCCCAAATCGGATTGGTGAAGAAATAAAAAAAGAACTTGTCATGATGTTGCGTAAAGACATCAAGGATCCGCGTGTGGACAGCCTGATTTGCATTACAGGTGTGGAAGTAACCGGAGACTTAAGTTATGCAACGATTTATATCAGTCGTTACGGTTCTGAAAAACAGCGTCAGGATGCGCTTGAAGGTTTGAAAGCTGCTGCGGGATTTATCCGCAGACAGCTTAGCAAACGTTTAAAACTGAGAACAGTTCCGGAACTCATTTTCAAACTGGACAATTCTCTGGAATCCGGTGCAAAAATTGAAAGTCTTCTGAATCAGATTCATAAAGAGGAAGAAAAGGTAAATCCAGAACAGTAACCATCTGATGTTATGATGGAGGGACCAGAATATGCAACAGATTATGGCGCAGTTAGTAGATATATTACATGGTCAGAAACGTGTCGCAATCTTTTCCCATAACAATCCCGACGGAGATACTCTGGGTTCTCAGCTTGCACTTGCGGCAGCGCTGGAAGAATTCGGGACGGAAACGATTCTGATTAACAATGATGTGATATCCGAAAAATATCACTTTATGGCGGGATCCGATCGGATTCAGCCGTATAAGGACGGAATGGATCTTCCGGAGGTTTTGATTTTTGTGGATTGTGCAACACTGGAACTTGCAGGATATGATGAATCTACAGCATTTCTGCAGGGAAAAACAATCTTAAATATTGACCACCATGCTAGTAATCGAAATTACGGCACAGTGAATTATGTTCGTTCTGAAATGGCAGCAAACTGCCAGAATATTTATGAAATCATAAAAGAACTGGGACAGACGATTACGGCTGATATCGCAACAGCTCTTTATGTGGGATTAAGTACGGATACCGGAAACTTTTTATTCGATAATGTCACTTCGAAAACATTACGAATTGCCGCAGATCTGAAGGATCTCGGTGCGGATACCAATACACTTCGTTTAAATATGTATGAAAGCTGTTCCCATAAACGGATGGAACTTATGAAAGATATTTTAAACGGATTGCATATTTCCGAAAATGGTTTATATGCGTGGAGTGAATTGAGTTATGAAAGAATGCAGGAAATTAATCCCGCTAGTACGGATATTGATGGACTGATTAACCATATTAAAGACATTGAAGGCGTGGAAGTCGCAGCATTGTTCCGCGGTGTTAAAGAAGACCGCACAAAAGTTAGCCTCAGGAGTAAAGTTTGGTCTGATGTAAATCATATGGCCAATGAATTCGGCGGCGGTGGGCATAAACGTGCAGCCGGGTGTACGATTCAGGCAAGTACGCGGGACGCAGCGAAACAGATGGAACCGGTTGTTATGAAATTTTTAGAAACGGAACAGCAGTGACTATGGATGGAATTGTAAATGTATTAAAACCGGCAGGTATTACATCTCATGATGTAGTTGCAAAGTTACGCAGAATCTATCACACAAAAAAAGTAGGGCATACCGGAACTTTGGATCCGGATGCCGTTGGTGTGTTACCTGTTTGTGTAGGACAGGCGACGAGACTGGTGGAATATCTGACGGATAAAGAAAAAGTATATAAGACAATCCTGCGTTTTGGAACAGAAACCAATACACAGGATGCATCCGGAGAGGTGACTAGAACAACAGAACAACCGACGGTAACCAAAGACGAATTCTGCAAAATTATAGAATCGTTTGTAGGAGAAATCCAACAGGTACCGCCGATGTATTCTGCGATAAAAAAAGACGGACAGCCTCTTTATAAGCTTGCACGACAGGGTATCAGTGTGGAAGTGGAACCGAGAACAGTACAGATTCATGAAATCAAAGTATTAATGTATAATACGGAATCAGCAATGCTTGAGGTTCGTTGCGGGAAAGGAACTTATATCCGTACATTGTGTCAGGATATCGGAAGAGCCTGCAACAGCAGTGCACACATGCAGTATCTGATGCGTACCGCAAGCGGTCGGTTTTTGATTGATCATGCAGTTACGCTGGAAAACCTTGAAAAAATGGAAAATCCGGAAAGCGTAATTGTGGATATGAATACAGCATTGGATACAATGCCTGCACTTACTGTGACCAATGCATTAATGCAGACAAGAGTTCAAAACGGATTATCTCAGAAAATTGCAGGTGTAGAAAAGCTTTCTGACGGAACAGTTTGCCGGGCAATCTCACAAAAAGGTGATCTGCTGGCGATTGGTACCGTCACCGGTGACAGTTTTCAACCGGGAAAAGTGTTCAAGAGTGGTGAATAAATTGACCGAGCAAAAGAAAAGAACCGTGGTCATGGGCAATTTTGACGGATTGCACAAGGGCCATAGAAAGTTGATTCGATTAGGTAGAATAATAGCAGACAAAAACGGAGAAGAACTGGCAGTATTTACGTTCTATCCTCAGATTAGAGAATTAACAACTCCCGGCTTTCGTTATCTTTTAACAGATGAGCAAAAACATGAGGGTCTTCGCAGACTGGATGTTGACGTAGTGGAATCAGTACCTTTTTGCGAGGAAATTGCGTCTTTGCCTCCCGAAACGTTTGTAAAAGATATCTTAAAGGGTCGTCTGAATGCTAATCACGTTGTAGTAGGTTTTAATAATTCCTTTGGTTACAAAGGAAAAGGAACACCGGATCTTTTGGAAGAACTGGGGGAAAAATACGGTTTTAAAGTAACTGTTATGGAACCTTGTCTGAGAGATACAACGGTTATCAGCAGTACCGCAATCAGAAAATACCTGTGCGAAGGTGATGTTGAAAAAGCACACGAATTTCTTGGATACCCTTATGGAATAGAAGGGAAAGTACAGTATGGAAATCAGATTGGGAGAACCATTGGATTTCCAACAGCCAATATTGAACTGAATCCGAAAATTCTTCTGCCGAAGAACGGAGTGTATGCGGTAAAAACCTATGTTGACGGTAAGGAATATATCGGTATTTTAAACATCGGTCGCAGACCTACTGTAAAGAAAGGCACGGCACTGACAGCAGAGGTTAACATTTTTGATTTCGATCAGGATATCTATGGAAAAGAAATTCGCTCTGAATTTTACTATTTTCTCAGGGATGAAGTGAAGTTTGACAGTCTTGAAGAGCTGAAGGCTCAACTGGAGTATGATGAAAACAGAACCAGACAGCTTTTTGCCGAAGAATAAAATGGTATGATAAAAATCTTTAAAATATGGTATTTTACACTTGAAAAATATATGGTTATCATGTATAATTTTCAAATGTGAACCGTCCACTCAGTTTCTCGCACTCCAGCAAAAACTTAGTTGGCGGCGATTATAAATAATTATTTACAGGAGGTGCCTTTCATGGCATTAGATGCACAGACAAAACAGGCTTTAATCAAAGAATTCCAGTTACACGAAACAGATACTGGGTCTCCAGAAGTTCAGATTGCAATTCTGACAAACAAAATTACTTATTTAACAGAACATTTAAAACAGCATCCAAAAGATCATCATTCTCGTCGCGGACTGTTAAAAATGGTTGGACAGCGTCGTTCTCTGCTGACCTATGTTAAATCCAAAGATGTTGAAAGATATCGTAAAATTATTACTGTACTGGGTATCCGTCGGTAGTTATAAGAAAAGAGCAGCCCTGTGCTGCTCTTTTTGTGGTTTATTGTTTTTCTGAAACTGTTTCGGGGGTGTAATTAATAAACAAGAGGTAACCTAAGAAGGCTGGTTCTTGTTTGTTAATTGCTCCGCCGAATCTTGAGAAGTTGTTTATGTTATCATGAATTATTTCTGGCAGAGTCGGAAAAATGCAAGAATAAAAAACAATCACAAACAAAAATAAAATCCGTAAAAAACGGATAGGTTGAAAATTTTATTCGAGGAGGAGAATTATGGGTAACATTTTAAGAAAATCAATCCAGGTTGGCGGTCGTGCTTTAACACTGGAAACCGGACGTATGGCAAAACAGGCAAGCGGTGCAGTTTTTTGTACTTATGGTGATACCGCTGTTTTAGTTACTGCTGTTGGTGCAAAAGAACCAAAAGAAGGGGTAGATTTCTTCCCTTTAACAGTAGATTATGAAGAAAAATTATATGCTGCTGGTAAAATTCCTGGCGGCTTTTTAAAACGTGAAGGGAAAGCTAGCGAAAAGGCTATTTTATGCAGTCGTCTGATTGACCGTCCGATTCGTCCGTTATTCCCGAAAGGATATCGTAATGATGTTCAGATCGTAGCAACTGTTTTATCTGTAGATATGGATAACACTCCTGACGTTCTGGCAATGGTTGGTGCTTCTGCAGCATTGCACTTGTCCCAGATTCCGTTTATGGGACCAATTGCAGGTGTTGTAGTCGGTCTGGTTGACGGTGAATTTGTCATCAACCCAAATCAGGAACAGGAAGAAAAAAGCATTATGCATTTAACAGTAGCAGGTACTGCAGATGCTGTTATGATGGTTGAAGCGGGTGCACAGGAAGTTCCTGAAATGACCATTTTAGATGCGATTATGTTCGGTCATGCCGAAATCAAAAAGATTGTTGCCGCAATCGAAGAATTCCGTGCAGAAGCACTGGAATTAGAACTGGCAAAAGAAAAAGTAACACCGGAACTGAAAGTCATTCCGGAAGAAATTGAAGCAGCAGTAAAAGAATATGCGTATGAAAATCTGCTGGAAGCAATTCGTATTAAAGAAAAACATGCAAGAGATGCCGCTGCAGATGCAGTAAAAGAAGATGCAGTAGAACATTTACTGGAACAGTTCCCAGAACAGGAAGATGATTTAAGAGATGCATTAGATGCATTGATGAAATATATTGTACGTCGCTTAATTACCGTAGATAAAATTCGTCCGGACGGAAGAGCGATGACAGAAGTTCGTCCAATCACCTGTGAAGTGGACATTCTGCCTCGTCCACACGGAAGTGCATTATTTACACGTGGACAGACACAGATTTTATCTTCTGTAACTTTAGGTGCGGTTCGTGAAGAACAAATCTTAGACGGTTTGGATAACGAAGTAAGCAAACGTTACATTCACCACTATAATTTCCCACCTTACAGTGTTGGGGAAGCTCGTCCAATGCGTGGACCTGGTCGTCGTGAAATCGGTCACGGTGCACTGGCAGAACGTGCGCTGGAACCTGTTATTCCTAGTGCAGAAGAATTCCCTTACACCATTCGTGTGGTATCCGAAGCATTGGAATCTAACGGTTCTACTTCTATGGGTAGTGTATGCGGCAGCACCATGTCCTTAATGGCTGCAGGTGTTCCTATCAAACGTCCTGTATCCGGTGTTGCAATGGGCTTAATTCGTGAAGAAAATCAGTTCAGTGTTCTGACAGACTTACAGGGTTTGGAAGATGCTTTGGGCGATATGGACTTTAAAGTTGCAGGTACCACAGAAGGGGTTACTGCAATTCAGATGGATATTAAAATTGCAGGTATCAGTCGTGAAATCCTGGAACAGGCTTTAAAACAGGCACATGACGGTCGTATGTTTATCTTAGGTAAAATGCTGGATGCAATTCCTGCAGTACGTGAAGAAATGTCTCCATATGCTCCGCGTGTGATCCAGATGAACATTAATCCGGATAAAATCCGTGATGTAATCGGGCCTGGCGGTAAAGTAATTAAGAAAATTGTTGAAGATACCGGTGTAAAAATCGATATTGAAGATGATGGTCGTGTAATGATTATGTCTACCGATGCGGAAGCGTCCGGCAAAGCTGTAAAAATCATTGAAGATATTGTCCGTGAAGTAGAAGTTGGCGGTATTTACAATGGTAAAGTTGTACGTATTACTGATTTCGGTGCATTTGTTGAAGTATTACCTGGCAAAGATGGTTTGGTACACATTTCTCAGTTAGCTCTGGAACGTGTAAAATCTGTTGAAGACGTTGTCAAAGTCGGCGATGAAATTATGGTAAAATGTATTGAAATCGACAAACAGGGTCGTGTAAATCTTTCAAGAAAAGTTTTATTGCAGGAAGAAAAGAAAAATAATAAATAATTAAAGTACGAGGGTACTTAAAAAAAAGAGGGCAGTCTGAAAAGATTGCCCTTATTTTTTTTGATCTGCTCGAGAATTGAATATTCTATCTGAAAAGATAATGAAAATGGAAGAGATATATTTGTATTAAAAGAACCGGAAACCCGATTAAATTGAAAAATAGATAGTTTAAAATTGAATGTGTACAGAACGGATGATAAAAAATGGCTTCGAAAGGAAAAGTAGTCAGTTACTTTTGACAAATAGAATTATAACATGTATAATATACACAGTTATTATTAAATATATATATTTTATACTTATGAAAGGGGGATGACAGGGTCTTACAAAAAGTAAGAGAATCTGTCGGAAAAATTATGAAACAGAAAGAAAAATTATTATTTGAATTATCTTATCTCAATACATCTGCATTACTGGCAATTCGTGACCGTATGTCATTCGTACAGTTTCCGGAACGTGTAGGAGATGCTTGGCAGAATATGCTGATGAAATCCAGTGCACGTTTACGTAAATAGCTAAAAATAAAGGAGCAATCAGAAGTAAACTGGTTGCTTCTTTTTTTGTTGCGGCAGATGTTCCGTACGAAGGGAAGTCCGTAAAATTAAATAAGCTCTGCTTCGAAGATTCGAAGCAGAGCTTTTATTATCTTATTTTAAGTTGGATTGCTTTAGTGAAATATTATAAAAGTCTTCATAAACAAATTACTTGTTGGAAGCCTTTTTGAAATAATCTTTTGTCAGTTTTACAACAATACCGCTCAGACCGATAACACCAACCAAGTTCGGGATTGCCATAAGACCGTTCATTGTATCGGAGATAGCCCAAATCAGATCCAGGTCACCGATAGCACCGACAAATACCATACCTACATAGAAGATACGATAAACTAATACAGCATACATATTTTTATGGAACAGATACTCAACAGCTTTTTCACCGTAGTAAGCCCAACCCAGAGTTGTGGATACTGCGAAGAATACAGTTGCAAGAGTAACACCGACACCACCGACACCAGGAAGAACCTGATTGTATGCAGCAATACTTAATGCAGAACCCTGTAAGTCGGTTGTCTGCCATAAGTCAGAGGTCAGAATAACCATAGCGGTTAATGTACAAATGATGATAGTTGTGAAGAATACTTCAAACATACCCCATAAACCCTGGTCAACCGGGTTTTTGTTACTGGATGCAGCATGGGCAATAGGAGCACTACCTAAACCGGCTTCATTGGAGAATACCCCACGAGCAAAACCGTAACGCATAGCTAACATAATACCATAACCTGCAGCACCACCGGCAGCAGCCTGGAAATTGAATGCTTCACGGAAAATTAAAGCAAATGCAGCAGGAACATCTTTAATATTTAAGAATAATGCAATTACTGCACAGATTACATAGAATACAGCCATGAAAGGAACCAGTTTTTCATTAACAGCAGCAATACGACGAATACCGCCTAAGATAACTGCACCAATGATAACGGTTAAAACAATCCCTGTTGCAACAGGTGGAATATTTAATGTAGATTCCAGTGCAACGGAAATAGAGTTGGACTGTGTTGCGTTCCCTGTACCGAAACAGGTCAGAGCGGCAAAGATTGCAAAGAAAACAGCAAGCCATTTTAAGCCGAGACCGTTTTGAATATAGTACATTGGACCGCCGACCCACTGTCCCTGATCATTTTTTTCACGGAAGTGGAGAGAAAGGATGATTTCAGAGTACTTGGTAACCATACCTAAAAGTGCACTGATCCACATCCAAAATACTGCACCAGGACCACCGGAAACAATTGCGGTTGCAATCCCTGTGATACTACCGGTACCGATTGTACCCGCCATAGCAGTAGCAACAGCTTGGAACGGACTTACGCCGGAGGCATCCGCATGGGAATGTTTTCCGGTAAAGAGGGTACCAATGGTATTTTTCATTACAAATACAAATTTAGTGAACTGAGGAAACCCCATTCTGATTGATAACAACAGTCCTGTACCGATTAAAAGTGTTAACATGATTGGACCCCAGACAACGCTGTTCACCGCGGCATTGACCTGAGTGATGATTTCAATAAAGCCTGACATACTAAAAATCCTCCTAAAGACAAAATATGGATAAGATCTGCTGATTTAGTCGGGCAAGATACGAAAAAATATTATGCCACATATATAATCATAATTGAATGATTGATATATACTAAATGAGCAATGCTTATCATCTAGGAGTATTATAATACAAAATAATACTGTTTGCCAATATTATTTCAATATAACAAATGATAAAAATTTCTATACACTATTTTTTTAGGGGAAATAACGAGTTCAAAATGAATAAATACAAATAAAAAATGTATATTAAGAGCACTTACAGACATTTTATTGAATTAAAATACACCTGTGTGTTTAAAATATCAATTTATAAATTAGAAATTTTTATGAAAAATGAAGAAAAATTTCTCACGTGGATAAATATTTTCCTGGGATAGACACAGTAAACGGATTGTTTTTACAGAAAAAACAATTGTCCACACTTGGTGGAGTAAATGAAAGGGTGTTCGTGTGAGGATCACAAAAGAAGATTAAGCGGATAGGAATAGGATATCGTGAAAAAAGACACATAATTAAAAAATAAGAGGCTTATTATCTGTATGTGAGTGTGAAAATTTCCAATAAAAAGGGAACAAGGTATAAAGATTTATATATCAATTGATACCTTGTCCCATGGAGAATTCATTAGATAAAGGCTATAAAGTCATCTGATGTTCCTTTATACTGTTTTCGAGGCGTTCTTTTTCTTTTTTCATCTGTTTCCAGCGGTAACGTTCCTCTTCGCTGAAAATACAACCGCAGTATTTTTGCATGTAAAGTCCTAATTCTCTGGCCTTTGCCTGTCCTTCTTTAAAACCGACACGAAAATCTCTATAAAGAAATTTAACGCCGTATTTTTCGGCTGCGGCTTCTCCGGCTGCAATTAACAGATCGTGTTTTTGATAAGGACTGACCAACAGAGTCGTTGTAAAAGAGTCGTAATGGTGCTCTGCTGCATATTGTGCAGTTTGATCCAGTCGCATTTTATAACAGACAGGGCAACGATGTTCTAAATCGTCGATTACTGCTTTTGTAAATTTTCTAAGGCCGTAATCGTTGTCAATGATCAGTTGCATATCGATCTGTTTTGAATAGTCTTCTAATGTTGTTTTTCGCATCCGGTACTCGGTGTATGGATGGATGTTGGGATTGTACCAGTAGGAGACAGGTTCAATATCTTCAGAACGAAGACTTTCCACGCAATAAACAGAGCAAGGAGCACAACAGGTATGCATTAATGTTTTCATAATTTACGCAAGGACGCTTGTGATTTTTGTGATAAGCAGAACTATGTTATACAAAAGATCCGTCCTTACTTCTCTCCCTTCTAGATTGGTTCATGTTACTGTTCAGATATTTTTGCAAATAAGATATTTCGATCTGGTGAGACACGATTTGTTTAGTATCACGTCTCTCATGTGAATGAGGGCAGACTGCCCGCCTTAATTGATCGGATCCGGATTTTTCTGTGATGCATTTTGAGTCTGATTTGTAGGGTTGACAGTTTCAGGAGATGTCTCATTCTTTTTGCTCGCGGTTTTCGGGGAGGTCTTTGGTGCAAATTCCATCCGGAAACTCACGTATTTTTCACCGGGTTCCATATAGAAAATCCCGTTGTATTTATTTCCTGATTTTGATGTCAGATTGTTAATTTGTATTTTTCCGTACTTTAGAAGTGCGGAGGCCATTTTGGCAGTTAGTGTAATTCCCCGAGCTTCAAAATATTTATTGTTTTTCCATATTGAAAAATTACACTTATGGGGCTGGCGAAATCCGTCACAGTAAAAAGATTTTTCACTTTCAATTACATTGCATCCGCATTTTGGACATTTCCCGACGACACGGCAAAGATTTCCTTTTCGGCTGACCATAGAAACGTCTTCCATAGAACGGTTTTCGTCAACGGTTTCTTTTACATAGGTTTTGATTTCCTTCATAAATTGTCCAGGATTGCCTTTCCCGTCACAGATATCCTGCAGTTGGAGTTCCCACTGTGCAGTCATCTCTACCTGACGAATTGAATCCGGTACGAGCTGTATGAACATGGTACCCTGTTTCGTAGGAAGCAGGTTTTTTTTCTTTCGTTCAATATATCCGACGGAAATAAGTTTTTCAATAATGCCGGCTCGTGTAGCGGGTGTCCCGAGTCCTTTTCCCTTCATACTTTCTTTTAGGGATTTATCATCTAACTCCCGGCTTGCTTTTTCCATTGCAGTTAAAAGGGTCGCTTCCGTGTATGGTTTTGGAGGTGTGGTCTTTTTTTCAATCAATTTGATTTCATCAAGATGCACACGTTGTCCTTTTGAGATACCGGTCAGATTTTGCTGGTCGGTATCTTTATCTGTTTCACTCTCATCTTTCTTGTGTTCATCAGAGGCTGCAGATTTTCCTGTAAGAGCTTTATCAACAGCGGTCCATCCTTCATCAATGATGATACGTCCGGTAGCTTTAAAAACATCTTTCTGATTATCCAGAAGGATTTCTAGTTTAGTCTCATCATAGACCTTTTTTGGAGAAAGAGAAACAATGATCCGATTCATAATCAGCTTCAGAATATTATTTTCTTTTGGCGTGAGACGTTCTGGCTGATAACGGTGAATCTGATTGGTTACTAAAAGTGCATGATGGTCGTTTACTTTACTGTCGTCAAACAGGCGTTTATCCAAAAGAAGTTTTTTCTTTGCAATTTCTTTAATATGTGGAACAGATTCCGGATAGACAGAAGCGATTTTTTTTAAAAGATCGGGAATTTGAGCCTTCATGTCCTCGGTCAGATAACGGCTGTCTGTTCTTGGATACGTAATTAATTTATGTTTTTCGTAGAGATTTTGTGCAATACTCAGTGTTTCCTGAGCGGTATATCCAAATTTCCGGTTACTTTCGCGTTGAAGTTCTGTTAAGTCAAACAAAAGAGGGCGATCCTCTGTTTTTCTGTGAGTGTCCAACTTGCTGACGGTACCGTTCATGCCTGTAAGTTCTTTTTTCAGTGCCTCGGCTTTTTGTTTATCATCCAGTCGGTTGGTTGTTCCGCGATGCCATAGGGCATGAATAGTTCCAAAAAGTCCGTCTAACTGATAATACAGGGAAGGTTCAAAGTGCTCGATCGCATTTTGCCGGTCGACGATTAGGGCCAGTGTCGGTGTTTGTACACGTCCGACGGTCAGCTTTGTACCGTATCGCAGTGTAAAGAGACGGGTGAAATTAATACCGACCAGCCAGTCTGCTTCACTGCGGCAGCGTGCGCTTTGATACAGACGCTGGTATTCAGAGTTATTTTTTAAAGAAGAAAATCCGTCACGAATGGCTTCTTCAGTCATGGAACTGATCCATAAACGTTCGATTTTACAATTATCAGGAGGCTTGGAGAGTTTCAAAACGTATTCGAAAATCAGTTGTCCCTCGCGTCCCGCATCGGTTGCGCAAATAATATGATTATTTTGGCTAATGAGCGTACTGACAATCTCAAACTGGGATTTTGTAGAAGGGGAAACTTTATGTAAAAATTGTTCCGGGATAATCGGGAGAGTATCCAGTTTCCAACGATGAAACTCCTCGGAATATTCATCCGGAGTTGCAAGTTGCACAAGATGTCCGATGCACCAGGTCACCTGGTAGTCATTTCCTTCCAGATATCCGTTTCTTTTTTTAGTTGCTCCGAGTACGGAAGCAATATCTTTTGCTACGCTCGGTTTTTCGGCAATTACCAGTTTCAAAAACGGTTCCTCCTTAACATGAAATTCAAAATTTGTTCAGACGAACATAAAAGAACATCAACTATTAATTATATCATCAGAAAATAAGATCTTCAACAAAGACAGATTGAAATTCCGAAAGCACGGAAAAGCAGGTTGATGAAATTAAAAATTCTATTTTTTAAAGAAAGAATGCAAATGGTTTCGCAAGGATTTTTTACACAGATCAGGAAGTTTGTATCAGATCTTCAGAAGATATATACGAAAGAAGTAAAAGAAATATTTAAGAAGACATGTTTTTTTGATAAATTTTTATGTTTTTCAGAAGATAGAATTTAAAAAAGATATTAAAAAAAACTGTAAGAAAGAGAGTGCATTATGATATACTATAGACAAGTATATCTATGAAAAATCAGGAAGTGGAAAATTTCTGTAAGAATTATTTAATTAAAAATTTTCCGCAACCGGAGTTATTTATTTAGAATATGGGAGGAGTGTGTTGCTGGATTTCAGCAACCGGTGAAAATTATGAAATTTACAAAGATGCAGGGACTGGGAAATGATTTTGTAATTTTAGATTGCATGAATGAAACGTTTGATTTAACAGAAAAAGAGATAGAAACACTGTCTGTTAAAATGTGCGACCGTCATTTCGGAATTGGTGCAGATGGTATTTTACTGGTGCTTCCGTCTGAAAAAGCAGATATTTGCATGCGAATAATTAATAGTGATGGCAGCGAGGCAGAAATGTGTGGAAACGGAATCCGATGTTTTGCACGTTTTGTTTATGAAAAAGGAATTGTAAAAAAAGAAGTCATGACAATCGATACCTTAGCAGGAATTATGGTTCCGAAAATTCTGACTGACGAAACAGGTACTGTTACAGGAATTGAAGTAGATATGGGAGAACCGGTCCTGGAAAAACCGGATATCCCAATGATTGGAGAAGGCAGAGCGATCGGTGAAACCATTCAGGTTGAAGACCGTGAATTTACGGTGACAGCAGTCAGCATGGGAAATCCGCATTGTGTTATTTTTATGGAGGATTTAAAAGATTTCCCAATTGAATACTGGGGACCTCGTATTGAAAAAAGTAAATATTTCCCAAGAAAAACCAACGTGGAATTTGTACAGGTTCTGAATGATAAGGAAGTTATTATGCGCGTATGGGAACGTGGTGCAGCTGTTACACTGGCCTGCGGAACCGGAAGCTGTGCAACCACAGCGGCATGCATTTTGAATCAGAAAACAGGACGTGATATTCTGCTCCATCTGGATGGGGGAGATTTAAAAGTACGCTGGGATGAAAACAGTAATCATCTTTTCATGACAGGTCCTGCCGAAGAATCCTTTACAGGAACTTATAACTGGGGGGATGGTGAAAATGACTGAGGGAGATAAAACAAAGCTTTGTGTAGAGATATTCGGACAAAACTATACCTTAAGAGTCAGTCCGGAAGAAGAGGAACAGGTTACAAAAATTGCGGAATATGTAAATAATATGATGCACAAAACGGGGGATGATCAGCCGAGATTAGACTACCGTGATGTGGCTGTTTTATCGGCTATGAATATTGCTGAAGAGTATTTTAAACTGCAGCAGGAATATCAGGAATTATTAAATATAATAGATGAAGAAAAATAAATTATCTTATGCATTTTTAATTCGTTTAGTATAGAGTTTCATGATATTTCATGATATACTATCATAATATGAATATTTTTGAAATGGAGCGTTGTAAATGTTAAAAGAACAGGTTGTTAATTTTCTCAAAAAGAACGAACGCATTCATGAAGATTTCAGAATGGGTGTAAGTTTCGGTCATTTTTTAGTAAACCGTGAAGATTTAAAGGCAGTTCCGTTTGACGGTGAAAACGGAATTGAAAGCCTCCTTGAATATCTGACAAGAAATGAATGGGAAGGCGTATATGAAGAAGATGCATTAATCGGAGCACAGAAAGGTAATGCAACTGTATTACTCGGTGCCGGCGGACAGGTTGAATTCCATATTGCAAAAACAGATAGTCTGAAAGTTGTTGACAAAACTTATTTAGATTTCCTGCATTGTCTTGGGAGTGAACTGGAAAGCAGAAAACAGTTACTGTTATCTGTAGGGTATCAGCCTGTAAGCAAAGTTAGTGAAATTGAAACAGTTCCAATGGCGAAAGCAAAACTTTTGGAAGAAGCTTTAAAAGACGACCCTGCTGCATTACTGCAGTTAAAAGGGAGAGCAGAAACTGTTGTAACACTGGACTATGCACACAGTGATGACTTTGAAAAGAAATATCGCGTTGTACATGCATTAGCTCCTGTATTTGCCGCATTGTTTGATAATATTCCTACATTAGACGGAGAAGATTATAACAACTTCGTTGCAGGAATCAAATTATCTAATGAAATGAAAACTCCGCTGAGTAATGTAGGACAGGTTGTAACTGCACACAGTTTCAAATATGCACAGTATGCAAACTTTGTTGGCGAAACTCCTGCAGTAGCAGTTGTAGAAGGCGATAAAATTGTTGCAACTGATAAAACAACATCTGAAGTATATGATGATATTGATGTGACAGAGGATCAGATTTGCGGTGTTCTCGATATGGTTATGCCGGAAATTAAAGTTACAAAAGAAGGTATTGAACTGCATTGCGTTGACGCGCTGCCATATCCTTTGAACATGGCTTATGTAGGTCTTGTAAAAGGTTTAATTTACAGCCCGGATCACTTGAATGCGTTAATCCAGTTTGTAAATAATATTTCTACAGAAGCTCAGAGTCAGATTCGTAACGAAGTTGTTGAAAAAGGTATGGAAACCAAATTCAATGAATCTACGATTAAGGAACTGGCGAAAGATCTGTACTTCATGGCTACTCCAGAACTGCCAGAAAATGAACAGCATTATACACAGCCTTTAGATGCAATTATTTTTAAAGATGTGTGCCCAAAAGAAATTACAAAACGCCAGCTGGCTTCCATGGTTGTAAAATGGTAACTCATAAAATAGACTGGAAATAATACGAAAGGCTTCCGCATAGGATTTATTCTTATGCGGAAGCCTTTTTTTTGAAATTAAGAAGTATGATGTGCATAGAGTGCGACATGATCGTAAATACATTTCCAACCACTGTAGGTTTTTACCGTGACAGCAATATAAGGTGTCCCGGAATCGGAAATAAAGTAACTGGCCGCACAGTTTCCGGATTCATCAACAAAACCTGTTTTTGCACATTGCACGTGGCCGCAGGATTCTTTATCTTCGATTCGGCGCAGAAACCAGTTGGAGATAGTGATACCGTTTGGGTGTTCCGTTGTAGAGGCTGTTGTATAGGTATGAGCGGCTAAAACTTCGCGACACCAGTCATTTTGAAGTGCAGCTTTCAAAATCATAGCCATATCGTAAGTTGTACAATAATGATCTTCTTCATACAGACCCACAACATTCGTGAAATGAGCAGTATCAGAAAGTCCGAGTTCATCCAGTTTTTTATTCATTTCATCCATAAAGTTTTCTAAAGAACCGCAGCTGTAAACAGCAAGACCGACAGCTGCATCAGCACCGGATTTTAAAATAGTACCGTAAAATAAATCTTTTACAGGAACGGTTTCCCCATCTAAAAAGCCCACTGCACTGCAGTTATGTTCATAGGAGTAGTCGGTAATTTCTCTCGTTATCGTAAAATCGTCATTTAACTGTTTTTCCAGATTATCCATATGTTCGGTTGCCACGAGAATTGTTAAGATTTTTGTCATGGAAGCAGGACAGATAATCTTTTGTGAATCACGTTCGCAGACAACTTTATTTGAGTCCAGATTGATTAAAATTGCATTTTCACTGGATATATCATTTTCGCTAAGTTTGATCGTATCAGGCGTAAATTCAGCGTCATATCCGCCAGGCACCTTGATATCTCCAATTGAAACTTTTTTTACAGGTAGAAGCGAGGATACTGCAGAATCGGGGGATTTTTGAACCGGGCAGTGCCGAAAGAAGAAAATTCCTCCAAAAAGTATCAATATTATTAGAATCAGAAAAATAAATCTTGCCCGAAATCGTTTGCGTTTCAGTTTCCTTTTTTTACTTAAACGTTCGTTACGCTGTTGTTCGTATAACCGGATTCGTTCTTCTTGTGTTAAATCATAGCGTGGTTCTGATGCCATAAGAAAGGTAATCGTTTAGAATTAAAGATTACCAATACACCTCCTTTTGCATCAAATGATATGCGGGATTATTCATGATCATATGATAGATATTTATATTTTGATAAGTGTGAACTAAATCATATTGTACAATATGGGACGAAAAATTTAAAGTGTCAAATAAAAGAAGAACAGGGGGAGACAAAAAAACTCCCTGTCAATAAAAGACAGGGAGCAAAATACTTTCTAAATCGTGAAAATTAGAAATCTTCGCGTAAGAATTCCATATATGGAGAGCTGTATTTTGTCATTGCGTTACAAATCAGTTCAACCAGTCCGCCGTAATGAACGTTGAAACGATCCAGTTTATAATGATCAATGATATCACGCATAGCACCTTTACAGTTGGAGCAAGGGGCACAGATATATTTTGGAACATCAGTGTTTTCCATCAGTTCAGGACCGAATGCTTCGAGGATCTGTGCAAATTTCTTTCTGTGTGCAACATTATCTCTCCAAGCAGGGAAGTTCATGGTGTTCATAACAGCGAATCCAGAACCACCACCGCAGCAGTAGTTGTTAACGCCGTGTTCTTTCATTTCGTAGTATGGGAGGCCCATATTACCATAATGACCAGGTTTCATGATATATTTTAAGATATCACGCTGTGGTTTAACAATACCCATCTGACGAACATAGTTACATGGGTCATGCAGAACTACAGGGAAGTCATTGCGGTTTGGATCGATATCGAATTTGCCTGCTAATACTAAGTCACGCATTAATGGCAGGAAGCTCTGTACTGGAACACGATCACTACCTGGATACATACGGTCTGCGAATACAGCGGCAGCTTTGTGAGCGTGACCGCATTCAGCGATAACAATACGTTTAACACCCAGTTTTTTAGCAACTTCGTTCTGTTTTACAGCAACTTTTCTAGCCTGAGTATCATCATACCAGATACCGTAGTTTACGTTATCGTAACCACAGATGTCACTGGATAATGTCCAGGATAAACCAGCTTCCTGGAATAACATGGTAAATGCCATTGGGTTTTCTGGCCAAGCGTTGAATTCACCGGCATTGTGGATTAACAGAATATCTGCACCTTCCACGTCCATAGGTGTTTTGTATTCAACTTTACCTTCACCGAACAGATCAGTAGCATCTTCATCTAAGAATTCTACTGTATCCAGGAAAGGAACTTTGGACATACCGGTGGAAGAACCGGTTTTTAACTGTAACTGAGTACCTTTCTGGTGTAATGGTTTTGGAGCGAAGCCCATTTCCTGGCTGAAGATTTTACGGATTTCACGAGCGATTAAGCCGTTATCCAAAGCCAGTGGACATACCTGAGCGCAACGACGGCATAAGTTGCAACGATAGGATAATTCACCGAGACGAGCAACAGTCTGCCAGTTTAAGTCAATGTCCCCACCGATAAATTTAACAACTACGTCAGATTTACCACCTGGGATTAACTTACCGTTTTTATCGAAGTATTTTTTTACGATCATGCGGAGAACTTCTGCACGATAGGTTGGGCGATACATTTCATTCCCTTTTGTTGCTTCGAAAATATGACAGGCATCAGAACAAGTATTACATTTTGCACAATATTCCATAGACAGGTTTAATGCCTGCATGATACCGCTGTTTGTATCTAAGGACAGCATTTTTTCAACGCCGTGTAAGAATTTCTGAACGAGTTCATCTTCTTCTTCTTTTGTTGTTGGTCTTTCAAAGTTATCAATAGCAATGAAGCCATCTAAGTCACTGTTATAACGTTCCAACCATTCAGGTTTTGGATCTTTAAAACCTGGTTCCATTTCTGGTTTATCGAAAGGAGCAGGAAGTGTCATTAAATCATCAACAGTGAGTTCTGTTAACTGACCACCGAGAATACCAAGATCACGAGGTCTTAAATCTTTACCTTTAATCACAATAATTTCCTCCGTTCCTATATTATTTTTTCTGTACTGGAATTTCGTCTTCTACTGGACCAGCCATATGAGGAGCAGACCATTTCAGATCACCTTTTGTACGTTTGGAATCTCTGATAATGTTTGCTTCAACTTTACTACCTGGTAAGTTTGGTTCATTATCCCACAGAACTTTGTGGAATGTGAAGTATTTACCAACGTAATGGCTCATTTTTGTCAGAGGGATATAAATACTGATGAATCCCAGTAAGATAATGAATACAGTTAAAATTGTAGGAACTTCTCCGTTAGGATAGAAATTTCCTAAAGGCTGGAATGTAAACATAGCTCTTGCAATGTTACGACCAAATTCAAACTGCATATCTCCTAACCAGTTCATTAAACCGGTAGCAGAAACAGATAATAAAGCAACCAGGTTGAAATATTCCTGTGGAGTTGTGTAGATTTTGAATTCTTTACAGAAAATACGTTTGCAAAGAAGACCGATAGCACCTACAGTCATTAAGAAACCAGCGCAGATACCTGCGATAGTAGCTAAGAAGTTAACAATCATAGCGAATACAGAAGCTGCTGGCAGGAATGCACCGATTAAAATCAGGAAGCTCCAGGCGATAGCAATGTACATACCTAAATGTAATGAATAGGACAGCCACCAAAGTTTATTCTGGTTTACAAATAATTTTTTGATAAACAGCATTTCTACCATCATATCAAGGATTTCACCTTTCAAGTTGTGGTGACGTTCTTTTTCATACCATTTATCATCTTCCATGTAAGAACCACCGTAACGATGTTTTTCATCACTTTCCAGTGGGATTGGATATAAATCCTGTCTGCCGTGCTGAGGAAGTTTTGCAAAATACATTGCTTTTTTAAGAGACAATGCAATAAAGCAAATCAGAGCAACCCAGCAAAATAGAGTTAAAAGCATACTAGTACCTCCTTGGTTTGGTTATTAAAATGTTTTGTATGCGTGTTCCTGAATGTCTTGTACAAGCTCTGCCGCCTGATTCAGAGTAAATACAACGAACAGTTTAACGCAAAATCCTACTTACTAACATTATACTGAATTATAAAGCAAATTCAAATGCTTTTTTCTGATAGAACGCATAATTATAAATAAATATTAGTTTCAAGCACTATTAGTAATAATTATAAGTTAGATAAAGATAACTATAGATAACTAATAGAAACAGCTAAGAATGGAACAGCTGTGTACTGAAAATTATTCCTTTACAGTAAGGTATTGAATCATCCCAGGACCTAGTTTTTCTGTAGGCCGTGAGATGAAACCATGTTTTTCATAAAAGGATTCCCGCCCTTTGGCGCACATCAGATCCATCATGATTGTGGAGTCGGGTATTGCCATTTTTTTTACCTGCAGAATCAGTTTTTCCATTAACATGGAACCGATTCCGCTGGACTGGATATCAGGAAGAACAATCAGATCCTGTACATAGCAGATGACAGCACCGTCGCCCACAAGACGTCCCATCCCGACGAGTTCTCCATCATGGAGGACGCTAAGGATGTACAAACTGTTTTCCAATGCTTTCTGGGCCTGTTCTTGGGAGAGAGCAGGCCAATCTACTTTAGAACGTAAGCTCAGATATTCCTGAACGGTAAGATTATTTTCTGTAAAGGTAAGCATGATAGATACTCCGTTAGAATATAGTAGTTCATTGAATTCCGGAAAAGATAAATTTCGCATAGCCGATCTGACCATCTGTTTTTAAATGGATACCGTCTTTGTAGAACCATTCTGGATGATAAGGGGCAATGTTTGCCCAGTCAATAATTTTTACATTATCATATTCCATAGCAAGTTGATGCAGGGTAGAATTTACGCTGTTCTGCCAGGAAAGTTTTTTACCATAAGCTGTAATTAGGTAGATGGAACGATTCGATCCGAGATAATCCAGAAAGGCCTCAGCATCCTCTTTATTTACAGGACCGTTGGTACCTAATCCGATGATTACAGTATCACCCAGTTGAGCCTGCATGGCCATATTTTGAGAAATTTTAATTCCATCCCGGAATTGACGGGATTCTTTTGCATTGATGATACATCCCGGGATATATTCTTGTAATTTTGGTACAGCACCCAACATAACAGAGTCACCGATTGCGGTAATTGTTCCGGCAGGTGCTTTTGGTGGCAGTAACGGCTTTGTCAGAAGCCATTGCTGCTGCATGAAATCCTTAGGCATAGAAACAGGACCTTTTAAAGTAGCAGGAAGCTGTTCTACCGGAGGCTGCATAGCCTGTTGCTGCAACAGTTCCTGATTTTCTTCCAGTTCACTTTCTAATTGTTGCTGATCTTCAGTCACATTACTTTCCGGAAGAGAGAATGCCATAAAGAATGTCAGGAAAAGAATAAGGATTGTAATAATCAATCTGATTTTTTTTGGCAGTTTCAGTTGATATTGTCCAAAGGTTACTTTTGGACGACGCAGATCCACAGTTAAAAAATGGATCAGGCATGCAAAAAGCAATGTTAAAAGAATAATTACGAAAGGACTGTACCAATGATCCAGCATGTACCCTTTTGCATAATACAGAAACATAACCGGGTACAGACAAAGATAAATTTCGTAACTCCGCGCACCAATCCAGGAAAATACCGGATTATCTAAAAGGTAACCGATAGAAAGCTGATCGTTTGTAATGAAATGTAATAAAACAATAAAGAAAAGAGTACTCAGGAACAGACCGCCCTGGTAGGTACTTGGATTTTCTCCGTTCATGACAAAGAACAGAATTACAGTAATAATTACCATTAGAAGAGATACAATATTTAAGGTTGTTTGATTTTTTGCTGTTAATGTTTTACGGTTGTAGTTTTGATGGAGAATTCCAAGAACACTCCCGAAAAGAAGAGCAAAAATTCGTGTATCAGTTCCGTAATAAACACGAGAAGGATCTTCTCCCGGTACATAAATCATGAGCATTAAAAGTCCGGACAGGAATGCAAGTACAGTTATGATACCGGTACGAACCAGTTTACTTTTATCGGTTTGAGCTGATTTATAAAAGAAAAACAGTAAAGGCCAAATAAGGTAAAACTGAATTTCTACGGATAAGAACCACAAATGAGTAAACGGTGAGGAACCTGTGATTTTTGTAAAGTAAGAGGCGTTTTGACCGATTTGCCACCAGTTATTATATCCGAAGAGAATACTTAATGTTTCGCCGCGTGTACTAACAATTGTTTCCGGAACTAGTACGGTGGCAATTGCTAATGTAAAAATGATCGTAAGGAGAAGAGCCGGATAAATTCTTGAGATCCTTTTTTTGTAGAATTCTATAATCTGAAACTGGTTTTTTCTCCATGCAGATTCACACGAGACTACCATTAAATATCCTGTAAGAATAAAAAACAGAGATACACCCAAAAAGCCACCCTTTATTGCATTTGGAAACAAATGATAAAAAAAGACACCTAGAATTGCTATGGCTCGCAACCCATTTAATCCTGGAATCATGTTGTTTTTTGGGGGAGTCGAAACAAAGTCTTTCATAATAAATATACCTCTCTTTTCTGTAAATAAAGCAATGCTAACACAGGTAAAAATAGTCGGACTATGTAAAAGGAATCCGACATTAAAATGTGTTTACAATATTGAAACTCCCAAATCAGAAGGTAGGGAGTTTGCAGGAACAGTTTATTAGAATAATTTCCGGCATATGGATTATTTTAAAATAAAATAATCCGTAAAGAGCCATGTTTATTTTACAATATACATTTTACAATATACAATGTTAAGAAGCTGTAAAGTAAAGCAACACTTTAGAAAAAATATATGAATCAGATACATTTTCAACATAAATAATATGATAACATACTAGATTGAAATAGCAATATGGAAAAGTATCAAATTTGAAATCATTATAAAAGATTAGAAAGATATGCAGGATGAAACAAACAGCATAGCTTTTTTATCGAAACGATAGGAGGACACAGTCGGGTATATATGAACAAAAACTGGAAAAGTCTTGTCTTAAAGATGATTAAAATGAAAAATCCGAATTTAAAACCAAAGGTTTTAAATTCGGACAATACTCAAAATGGTGGACGATCAGGGATTCGAACCCTGGACCTGCCGATTAAGAGTCGGATGCTCTACCAACTGAGCTAATCGTCCAAAATATGAATTAGTAGTAACTGAGAACATTACAACTACGGTTATAAATTATACAGTATTTATATAGATAATACAAGAGCAATTTTTAAAAAAATTTGAGAAATTTTAATATGAGTTAAGTATAGATTATAAATAATGTAGGAATATAAAAAAAGATCTCTGCAAATTTAAAAACGGAATAGTTTATATCAATAACAATAATTAGCAGATACTAAAATATAGTTTTTATAGGTCAAAAAGGCTTGCAATTCTCAGTAAATTCGTTAAAATAGTATAGTAGGAAAAAATGGAAATGGATTGAGACTCTCTTAAAACCCGAAGAATAGAGTGTTATAATTGATATTTGGCAGTTTGGGGAGAAATATCTGTACAGAACTAGCTATAATACAGATAGACTTGATTCAAAAAAGATTTCCTAAAAACATGATTAAGGAGTGTTATTTTTGCATAGTCGAATTAAAAAAGCAACTGCAGCAGTTGTGGTTGCAGTTTTTACAGCGACCTGTACGCTTCCGGCAGCCAGTTTTGGTGCGGGAAGTATTGGTGATTTGCAGCAGGAACAGCATCAGGTACATAATAAAAAAGATGATGTAAAAAAAGATTTAGCAAACAAAGGGAAAGAAAAACAAAGTTTGACTGATCAGCTTACTTCTATTAATAAAGAAATTAATTCTGTAGAACATTCTATCAATGGATTAAATAAAGATATAGACAGCGTTCGGGATAAGATCGGGAATAAAAAGAAAGAAATTCAAAAAAAACAGGCGGAATTTGATGACAGAATGGAAGTCCTCAATCAGAGAATGAAACACATGTATCAGTATGGGGATGTCAGTTTCTTGGATGTATTATTGAATTCCAGCAATTTAACAGATTTTTTAACCCGTTTTGAATATTTGACTTATGTTTTACATAATGACCAGGAACTTCTTGACGAAGTTAATTCTATGAAAGTATCTTTGGAAAGTGAAAAGAAGAGTCTGGATTTAATGAAAGACGGTTTAGAGGAAAAGAAGCAGGAGCAGCAGTCAAAATCAGAAGAACTTGCTTCAGCAGGGAAAAAGAAAGAAAAGCTTGTAGCTCAGATTTCTGAGGAAGAAGATGCATTATATGATATTCTTGCAGATCTGGAACGAGAATCCAATGCATTAAGCAGTCAAATAAAAAAATTGCAAGAAGAAGAAGCAAAACGCCAGGAAGAAGCTAATAAAAATAATGGTGGCAATGCAAATAACGGCGGGCATCATAACAATGGAGGTAACGGCCAAAACGGGGGTAATGGCGGAGGAATTTCCAATGGTGGAAACAAGGCTCCAGGCGCTTATTTATGGCCATGTCCAAGCAGTCGGGTAATTACGTCAAACTTCGGATACCGAATTCATCCGATTACAGGTAAAAAAAGATTACATTCCGGAATGGACATTGGGGCTCCGAAAGGTTCTCCGGTAGTTGCTTCTGCAAATGGAACTGTGATTATGTCGCAGTATTACGGTTCATACGGTAATTGTATTATCGTTGACCATGGTGGTGGAATGGCGACACTTTATGCACATATGTCATCACTAAATGCCTCAAAGGGACAACGTGTTAAAGCGGGTCAGACGATCGGACGTGTTGGTTCTACTGGTGCTTCGACTGGAAACCATTTACACTTTGAAGTAAGGGTTAACGGGACACCTGTAAATCCGGCAGGATATATTTAAAATTAAAACTGAAAGAGTTTCAAAATCGCTATTTTGCCATTAAGGGAGAGTAGCGATTTTTTTTGGGAGAATTTATTCAAATATTATACATTAAAGAATGATTAGTAAATGATTAATTATTAAGAAAGAATGATTAGTAAATGATTAATTATTAAGAAACCTTCCTTTATAATTAAATTATAACTTATCCTATATAATAGGTAGGAAATAGATAAGTATTGTACTGAGTGGACGGGAGTATGTACAGAAAGAATAAGCATGGTTTTTTCATAAAAAACAAAGTATAATGGAAAAAAGGGAATTTTGTATAATGAACAGAAAAAATATTTAATCCATAATCTGCCGACAGAGAAATCAAAGATTTTTTGTCGGAGTTTTATAAAATGTAGGAGGATTTTGCCATGATGGAAAAAATGAAAATGCTTGCTTCAGACAAATCAGTGCTTCATGTAAATTGCTGGCGCGCAACACAGCCAAAAGCAGTTATTTTGCTTGCACACGGTATGGCAGAGCACAGTCTTCGCTATGATCGATTCGGAAAATATTTGAATGAAAATCAGATTTCACTTTATTGTCATGATCAGAGAGGACACGGAGAAACAGGAACTAAAGAACTGGGACATTTACGCAAGGGAATAGACTGGAATTTAATGATAAATGATCTATTTACAATTAAAAAGAAATTAATTGACAAGGAAACAGAATGCCCTGTTTTTTTAATGGGACACAGTATGGGATCGTTTTTAGTAAGGAGAACGGTTCAATTGCGCCCGAATATGTTTGATGGTCTGATTTTATCCGGAACAGGTGACGGTCAGGGGATTTCGGGAAAAGCAGCGGTAAAATTAGCGGAAGCGGGTTGCGTTTTATCAGGTCAAGAAAGAAGAGCAGTACAATTACAGAACATTATTTTTGGTGGGTTTAATAAATCGATTGAAAAACCTCGTACGAAATTTGATTGGCTTTCAAGGGACATTGATGAAGTAAAAAAATATATGGATGATCCACTTTGCGGATTTATTTGTACAAATGGATTTTATTATGAAATGCTTGAAGGTACCCAACTTGCAAATGATGAAAAAAATATTGCACTTATGAAAAAAGATATGCCGGTTTATATTTTTTCGGGGGATCAGGATCCTGTGGGAGGACTTGGAAAAGGAGTCCGTCATGTATATGAAATGTTTAAAGAAGCCGGAATGCAGGATGTTACATTACAACTTTATCCAGGTGGAAGACATGAAATGTTAAATGAAATTAATCGCGAAGATGTTATGGAAGAATTAGTTAACTGGCTGGAAATTTATTGTACAGAAGTATAAAAACTAGAATTTTCGCATGTTTTTAAGCATGGAATTACGTATTTGCAGGATAAGTAAAATAGAAGTTGAAAAAAATATTTACGCAAAGTAAAGAAAAATAGAAAAAATATGATATAATATATTCATAGGGAGTTGTTAAAGTTATATTTCAAAAAATATAACAGAAGGATTCTCTGAGAAACATGAAGTCTGTGTAATCACAGATATACGTGTTGAAAAATGTTTTCGGATAGTTTCTGAAAGTATTGATGTGCTGATAAAATGTAGTGAAGACAGTTTATGCTATCTGTGGCGTTCATTACAATGTGGCACAGAATGGTTTAAGTAATTTATTTTAATGGTGAATTTATGAAGATATGTGGTGATGAATTGAAGATAGAGATTCCTCGTGTCTTAATCGGGGCAGTGCAAGGCCGCTCGGGAAAGACAACATTTACCTTGGGGCTGTTAAAGGCTCTAAAAGACAGAGGGCTTAATGTGCAACCGTTCAAAAAAGGCCCGGATTATATTGATCCAAGTTGGATGACATTTTCCAGTGGTGAGCAATGCCGCAATCTGGATTTGTTTATGATGGGAAAAGAACGTGTTCGTCAAAGTTTTGTGGAACATTCCCTAAATCATGATATTAGTGTCGTGGAAGGGGCGATGGGTCTTTTTGACGGACTCGATATTGAAGGCAGCAACAGTAGTGCCGAGTTGGCATATACGATTGATGCACCTGTTATTCTTGTTGTAAATTGTACAAGGCTTACAAGAAGTGCGGCTGCGTTGATTAACGGGGTAGTAAATTTTGATCCGCGTATTCGTATTGGTGGGGTAATCCTGAACCAAGTTGCCAGAAAAAGACATCATAATATTCTTTTGGGAAGTATTGAAAAGTATTGTGATGTACCTGTTTTGGGGATGCTTCCGAAATCTGCAGAAGTAGAGATACCGGATCGACATCTTGGATTGATTCCGGCTGGCGAGCAAGATCAACTTAAAAATCGTATAGAGTTGCTTGGCAATCTTGTAAAGGAAAATGTAGATTTGGATCAAATTCTCCAACTGGCTCATTCTGCAGAACCACTGTCACATGAAGAAACCAAGCCAATTCATGTAAAAAAAGAAGAACCTGTGCGTATTGGAGTTTTAAAAGACAAAGCTTTTAGTTTTTATTATCCGGAAAATCTTGAAAGTCTTAAAAAAAGAGGAGCCGAGCTGATTATTGTGAATTCAATGGAAGATACACACCTTCCGGATATTCATGGACTATATATTGGTGGTGGCTTTCCGGAAATGATGGCGGAACCAATTAGTAAAAATATTTCTTTGAAACAAGATATAAAAAATTGTATAGAAAATAATATGCCAGTGTATGCAGAATGTGGTGGGTTAATGTATTTGACAAAGAATATTCTGACAGAACATCAGGCATATCCAATGGTTGGTATTTTTGATTGTGATGTTCAAATGCAACCAAAGCCACAAGGAATTGGCTATACGATTCAAAAAAGCCAGGGAAATAATCCTTTCTTTGCGGAAGGAACAGTTATCCGTGGACATGAATTCCATAACTCAAAAATTATCAATCTTGATGCTGAAGCTGACTTTGCTTTCAAAACCGAAAGAGGGAAAGGTATTGCAAACAAACAAGATGGGTTGGTTTATAAAAATACCTTGGCAGGGTATAATCATCTGAATGCAATAGCTACCCCAAAATGGGCGGAAAGTATGATTGTTAAGGCAAAAGATTATCGTTCAAAAACAGAAAAAAACGAATGGTAGAATGAATTATAGAATTTTCTTATTTTAAAAAATCCGAAACGTTATTGATAATAACATATTTTTCACACGTTTTTTTGAAAAAAATATTGCAAAAAGTTTGGGAATATGTAATGATAAGGATGTGTTTGGTTACTCGATTATTTATTGAGTTAAATGTTATGTCGAGATTATCAATTAGTGAAGCTGGTTAAATTCAACCTGAAAGGAGTTGTTTAGGATGTTTATGCCAAGCGTAGATGCAGAAAAATGTGTAGCATGTGGTGAATGTGCAGGCGCTTGCCCGGGATCCGTATTCGTTGTTAATGAACACGCTGAAGTTACAGAAAACGAATGTCTGGGTTGCCAAACTTGTGTGATGATTTGCCCAGTAGGAGCTATCACATTAAACGAATTCTAATTTTGATTTCAAAAAGGGAAAATTAATAGCAGACTAATTGCTAAAATAATTATGGAGGTGTATGGATTTGGCAAAAGCTAGACCAATGCTGGACGAATTGAAAAAAGGTCAATGGCCTTCCTTCGTCAAAGAAATCGAAAAAAGTGCAGCTAAAAATGAACAGGCTGCAACTTTATTGGATTTATTAGAAGATTCATATGAAGAAAAACGCGTACACTGGAAACATGGTGGTATCGTAGGTGTTAGAGGTTACGGCGGTGGCGTAATCGGTCGTTACACTGACAGCCCTGAAAAATACCCAGCTGTAACAGAATTCCACACAGTACGTGTTAACCAGACTTCTGGTTGGTTCTATGATACCTCTGATATCCGTACTCTGTGCGATATTTGGGAAAAACATGGTTCTGGTTTAACTAACATGCACGGTGCTACTGGTGACATCGTATTCTTAGGTACAACCACAGAACACTTACAGCCTATCTTCAATGACCTGTCTTATGCAGGTTGGGACTTAGGTGGTTCCGGTTCTGACTTCAGAACACCTAGCTGTTGCGTAGGGCCTGGTCGTTGCGAATATGCATGTTTCGATACTCTGGATTTCCTGTACAACATTACTCAGGAATATCAGATGGAACTGCACAGACCAATGTGGCCTTACAAATCCAAAATCAAAGTTTCTGGTTGCCCTAACGACTGTATTTCTTCTCAGGCTCGTGCAGATATCTCTGTTCTGGGTACCTGGAGAGACAATATGGAAGTAAACCAGGAAGAAGTAGCTAAATATGCTGACGCTGGTTTTGATATTCAGAGTCTGGTTTGCGACTATTGCCCAACCGGATGCTGCACATATGATGCAGATAAAAAAGAATTCCATGTAGACAACGCAAACTGCACCAGATGCATGCACTGCATCAATGAAATGCCAAAAGCATTACACATTGGTAAAGAACGCGGTGCTACAATTCTGATGGGTGGTAAATCCACAATCGTTCAGTCTGCATTCTTATCTTGGGTTGTTGTTCCATTCATGCCAATGTCCAAAGAAAACGATTATGCTGAATTTAAAGAATTAGTCGAAAAAGTTTGGGAATGGTGGGACGAAAACGCAAAAGTTCGTGAAAGACTTGGTGAATTAATCTACAGAAAAGGTATGGCTGAATTCTTGAGAGCTGTAGACTTAGATCCTATTCCACAGATGGTTAAACATCCTCGTGAAAACCCATATTACTTCTGGCGTCCAGAAGATTTCGAAGAAACAGACGGAGGTGCTAACTAATGATTTCTCAATTCGCTCCTACAGATATCGGACCTCCTCATTACTGGGATAAAATGCCAGAAATGAGTAAGAAAAACTATGGTCAGTGGCAGTACCATGAATTCCTGAAACCAGGTGTTATGAAACACGTTGGTCCTGCAGGTGCTCTGTACACAGTACGTATTGGTTCTCCACGTTTATTATCTATTGAATCTTTAAGATATTTCGCAGATGTTGCAGATAAATATTGCGACGGTAAACTGCGTTTTACTTCTCGTCACAACGTAGAATTTATGTTAGAAGACGAATCCAAAATTGATGCTTTAATCGCTGAACTCGAAGGCGAAGGTTGGCCAGTAGGTGGTACTGGTAAATCCCTGAAAAACATCCTGCATACACAGGGTTGGGTACACTGCCACTCCGCTGCTACAGATGCTTCTGGTACAGTTAAAGCTGTTATGGATGATCTGTTTGAATACTTCAAAAAAGATGATCTGCCAGCTAAACTGAAAGTTTCCATGGCTTGCTGCCTGAACATGTGCGGTGCTGTACACTGCTCCGACATTGCTTGGGTTGGTATCCACAGAAAAATTCCAAGAGTTAATGATGAAGAAGTTGCACATAGCTGCGAAATCCCTAACATCATTGCTTCTTGCCCAAAAGCTGCTATTAGACCAAATCCTAAAGCAAAATCTGTAACAATCAATGAAGAAAAATGCATGTACTGCGGTAACTGCTTCTCTGTATGTCCTGCATTGCCAATTGCTGACCCAGAAAATGATGGTATTGCTATCTTCGTTGGTGGTAAAGTATCCAATGCTCGTACCGCTCCAACATTCTCTAAATTAGTAGTACCATACATTCCTAACGAACCACCAAGATGGGATACTCTGGTTAAAACAATCAGAATGCTCGTTGAAGTTTGGGTTGAAAATGCTCGTAAGGGTGAAAGATATGGCGAATGGATCGAAAGAATCGGTTGGGAAAAATTCTTTGAACTGACCGGTCTGGAATTCACCGATAAACACATCGATGACTTCACATTCTCCGTTAAAACCTTCCATACTGGTAATGGCTTCAAATTTACAAAATAAGTTTGTAGCCTGACGCTCTCGTCAGTGTAGGAAAATTATTTTGATCGGGTGGTGTGCAAAAATGGCTGAATTCACACATGAAGAATTAATGGCTAAAGTTCTCGAAGTATTAACAACTAAAGACAAAATGAAAAACAAAGAAATCGCTACAGTTTTAGATGTTAAAAAAAGAGACGTTGACCAGGCTGTTAATGATTTAGCTAAAGAAGGTAAAGTAGAATTCCTGTACTTAGGAACTTCTTATGTTACTTTACCAAAAAACTAAGCTTTTAATCTGTTTGCAGGGTAGTTTACTACCCTGCGGGCAGTAAAAGATTGGGGGATAAAAAAATGTCGTTAATGGATGATCTGAACGGGTATGTCGATTTTTGCTACGATCTTATGGTCGAGATGAAAAATACTAAATCTGGAGAGTATAAGATGGGTGTAGCAGACGGTATCGAGCAAACGCTTGAAATGCTGTATGACTATCTGGAATGCTATCCAGGCTTTGTTGACCCCAGACATAAGTACGATAAATTTAAATTGTAGAGGAGAAATTTACTATGCCAAACATTGAAGTAAACGGCCAGGAAGTAGAACTGGACGAAGACGGTTTCTTAGTTAAACTGGATCAGTGGAACGAAGATGTAGCTGTATTCTTAGCAAAAGAAGAAGGCGTTGATGAACTGACTGAAGATCATTGGAAAATTATTAACTACCTGAAAGGCTATTTCGCTGAATACGGTATCGCTCCAATGGTTCGTAAAATGACTAAAGAATCTGGTTATTCTTTAAAAGAAATTTACGATCTGTTCCCATCTGGCCCAGCTAAAGGCGCTTGCAAAGTTGCTGGTCTGCCAAAACCAACTGGTTGCGTTTGATTTATCATTCGTATCGGATATAAAACCCGGCTTTTTAAGCCGGGTTTTTTTATATGCTTTTCATTATTCAGAATTAACTTTATAATTCTTTGTAAAATGTTATAGCTTTAATTGTTAAACATCATTATACATAAATGCATTTGTAGTAAGGCATTGAAAAACATAGTGAGCTAGATAGTTTTGATCTAGATAAATTTAATGAGAGGAAGTAAAAGTATGAAATATCTTGTTCTTTATCAGAGTAAATACGGCAATACAAAACAATATGCGGACTGGATAACAGAAGAACTGAATGCTACAGAAATGAATTTTAAAGAAGTTTCAGCGGAAGATTATAAAAATACAGACGTTATTATTTTTGGAGGTGGCTTATATGCAGGGCGTATGAGCGGTCTTAAAAGATTTGTTAAACAGTATCATTTGTTAAAAGAAAAAAAAGTTGTTTTTTTTACTTGTGGTCTTTTGGATCCATCAGATTCTAAAATGGTTAAACATATAGAGAAAGGCCTTAATCAGATGATGCCATCAGATATGCAGAAAAATGTAAAACAGTTTCATTTCAGAGCGGGTATAAATTATTCTAAATTATGTTTTCTGCATAGGGCTATGATGATGTTTCTAAGAAAATCAATTTTAAAAAAAGATAACGCAGAGCGAACAAAGGAAGAAAAATTTTTGCTTGAAACATATGGTGAGACACTTTCATTTCATGATCGGAAGGCTATCAGTAGCCTTATAAAATATGTACAAAGGTAGAAATATTTTTTTTATTAAAATTTATAGGTACTGGAAATACACTAGTAATTGAGTATTTCCGGTATTTTTTATCCCAAAATACTGTATACAATATTTTGGGAATTGTGATTAATTATAATAAAATATAAATAAATAATACATCTTTGCTATTTGTGAAAATAATTGTATAAATTTTATCAAAGACTATTTTAATTTATCTTTGAAAGTGTTAATATAAAGTCTATAAATATTTTTTTGTTGGAGGAGAGTGTATATATATGAGAAGCCATGAAGTGACAAAAGGAATTGCGCGTGCGCCGCATCGTTCTTTATTTTATGCAATGGGCTATTTGCCAGAAGATTTGGAAAAGCCAATGATTGGAGTTGTTTGTGCACACAATGAAATCATTCCAGGACATTTTCATTTAAATGAAATTGCTGAAGCCGTAAAGAAAGGTGTTCTTGCTTCCGGTGGTACTCCAATGGAATTTCCTGCAATAGGAATTTGCGATGGAATTGCAATGAATCACAGCGGAATGAAATATCCTCTTGCTACCAGAGAATTAATTGCCGATTCTATTGAATCTGTGACTATGGGTTATAAATTTGACGGTTTAGTTTTAATTGGAAACTGTGATAAAATCGTGCCGGGTATGCTTATGGCTGCAGCACGTTTAAATATTCCTGCAATTTATATCAGTGGAGGTCCTATGTTAGCAGGTTCTCATAATGGTGGAACATCTGATTTAATCAAGGGTCCTTTCGAGAGTGTAGGACAATGTACAAGTGGTAAAATTACAGAAGATGAATTACATGAAATTGAAAAAACAGCCTGTCCTGGTTGTGGTAGTTGTGCAGGTATGTACACTGCTAATACAATGAACTGCCTTGCAGAAGTATTAGGAATGGCTTTGCCGGGTAATGGAACAATTCCAGCTGTTTATGGTGAAAGAAAGGCACTTGCTAAACGAGCAGGAATGGAAATTGTAAAAATGGTAGAAAAGGATATCAAACCAAGAGATATCCTGACATTGGATTCATTCAGAAATGCAATTGCAGCAGATATGGCAATCGGTGGATCTACAAATACTGTTTTACATCTATTAGCAATTGCAAAACAGGCACAGGTAGATCTTTCACTTGAAGAGTTCGATAAAATTAGTGAAATCGTACCAAATATCAGTAAACTGAATCCATCTGGTAAATATCACATTCAGCAGTTGTATGCTGCAGGTGGTATGAATGGTGTGTTAAAAACATTAATGGATGGTGGTTTAATTCATGAAGACTGCATTAATGTTACCGGAACAAAATTAAAAGATAGACTGGCGGATGTTAGCGTTAAAGATAGAGAAGTTATTAGAACTTTAGATAATGCATATTCTGCAACAGGTGGGATTGCTATTTTACGTGGTAATTTAGCACCTGATGGAGCAGTTGTAAAACAGGCTGGTGTATCTTCCGAAATGCTAACACATGAAGGGCCGGCACGTGTCTATAATTCTGAAGAAGAAGCATTTGCTGCAATTACAGGCAATCAGATTCATCCTGGAGATGTTATTGTAATTCGTTATGAAGGTCCAAAAGGTGGTCCAGGTATGAGAGAAATGCTTAGTCCTACAGCTGCAATTATTGGGGCAGGCCTCGACAAAGAATGTGCCTTGATTACTGATGGTCGATTCTCTGGAGGAACTGCTGGTGCAGCGATTGGACATATTTCCCCTGAAGCAGCGGAAGGCGGCCCAATTGCATTTATTGAAGAAGGAGACATTATTTCTATTGATATTCCAAATCGTAAAATCAGTTTAAGAGTTTCTGATGATGAACTGGAAAAAAGAAAAGAAAACTGGACTCCGAAAAAAGTGGAAACATTCCCGAATTCTTATTTAAAACGCTATGCTCATTTAGTTACATCAGCTAGTACAGGTGCAACAATGAGAGATGATTTTTAATTTAATGAAATGATCCTATACAGCCTCACCGTTCATAAAGAAGGTGAGGCTGTATTACCAAGGAAAAGCAATAAATGTGCCATTAAAATTTGTATATATTTATTGATCTAAAAAAGATTGTTTAATTTGTACTTTTTGATAAAAAAGTATTGACAAGTATTTTATAAAGTGGTATCATAACAAAGTCGTCTTTTTGAGACACATCTGAAAATTAAAGTTGTAATAATTGAATTTATTGACGCTTTAATAAGATAAAAAAAGATGTTGACAAAGAGTTCAAAAGATGATATTATAATAAAGCTGTCGCAAGACAGTGCAAGCTCTTTGAAAATTAAACAGTTGAAA
>SAMEA104404097__coassemble_155_pt1 | contig 71558 bp, 60 predicted proteins | sample SAMEA104404097__metabat2_high_PE_061 | metagenome-assembled genome bin SAMEA104404097 (sample SAMEA104404097) | Balaenoptera acutorostrata | reverse complement strand
CTAGGACGGTGACCTTCAGTTCCTTTCCGGAGCACTGCGGTTTTTCACAATGCCCGTCTTTGGAAATCTGAACCGTTCTGGTGCCACCCTCCCAGTTTCCAAACACACCCACGTTTTCCGATACAACTCGAATCGGCACCATCGTTCGGCTCTGAATAATTTTCGGAGCAATCCGCATGGTCTGCTGCTTGCCGTTTACCAGCACATCCCGTTTGTCCACGGTCAGCAGAATATCTGTCCCGTTCCCCTGAATGGAAACCTGCCGGGTTGACGGATTCCAGGCCACATCGGCACCCAGATTTTCCGAGACAATCCGAAGCGGCACCAGGGTCGTTCCGTTTTCGATAACCGGATCCACATCCGGCTGTACAATCTGCCCGTTAATTTCCAGTGTGATATCTGATGCAAGAGCCGGCGACACCATAAGAAACATGGCGAACAACAGCACGAGCAGCAGACAAGCTTTCTTTTTCATTTTTCCCCATCCTTTCGTTTTTGTTTTACAGTTCTCCGATACAACGATCGAAAGACAGTTCCTATTATACCATCAGAAACCTGTTCCGAGTATCCCGGAATCGCCGGCTTTCTCTGTTTCCCGACACTTTTTCTTTTTATGTCTCTTTTTCTGGGTTTTCTCTGAAATCCGGTTTCGTTTTTTTCCGAAAAAAACAGACCGCACTCGGAATTCTCCTCCGTTTAGCGGTCTGCATAGATTTGTGTTTATTCGGTTATCTGATTTTATCGTAGTGCATAAAACTGATCATAAAGAATACTGCCGGTAAAACCCCTTCCTGCAGTGCCAGGTAATACACTTCGTTTAAAATATGTTCATCCACAGCGGTTTCCGCACCGGCCGCGTCCATCTCTTCCCTGATCATTCGGCAGAATCTTGTAATATCCGCATTAGTGAACTGATTGTATTCTCTTAAGAATTCATCCTCCGTCAGGTAGGATTCGGCATACTGATTGGCCTGTTCCAACAGTTTTCCCAGTCTCCCGGTATTCAGCTTTTTCTTTTCTACCCGTTTCCCGCCGTCTTCCATACCTTCCCACAGTTTTTTAGCACTTTTCAGACGGAAACGTTTCTTGTCATAATGGGCTTCCAGCATCTGTTTTTCATCTTCCCCGGAATAATAAACCACAATCTTTTTGAGTTTTTCATTGCCGGCTAAATGTTCAAACAGAGGACCTTTCCGTACCACGGAAATTCCTGCAACATGCACCTCATCTTCCAGTTCATCCAAAAGATCCGGAATCACTGCCTTCTGCATATCATAAGCGGCTGTTTCGGATTGCATTAAATCATCAAAAGTTCCGTAGAGATGAACAATCTTCTTGGAAAAAAGATGTTCCGGGTTCTGATCATAATTTACGGTATAGAGTTGATCAAAACGTCCCATAAAGGTCTTTACTTTAAACGGAATCTGTTCATGTATGGTTTCAATGCGTCCGCTGTTACTTAACGCATCAATCAGCATTGTGGCAAATCCGCCTAAAATTGCATCTGCTGCAGGTTTTAATTCTTCATGTTTTAAGAAAAACAGGCGTAAGAGTAAAAACCAGTCTTTCGGCATAACGTCGTACGCTTCCTGAACCGGATTCGGATACTGGTTTTTAAACGCATACAGATCCTCTTTCATGGTTTCGGCTTCAGCACCCTTGAACAGAGTCACCACATCATCGTATGTTCCTTCCTTGACGTCGGTCGCGATACTTGGCAGCTCGTCTAAAATGCCTACCAGTTCATCCGGCGCAACCTCCTGGTTTAATAACGTGAAATATCCGCCCATCTTCGCTTTCTGACGCATTCTTAAAAAGACAAATTTATCGCTGTAGGCCGCCCCGCCGAACTGCATGTTAAAGGCACCGCCCAATAATAATGTTTTCATTTGCACATCTCCCATCCTGTAATTCCATGCGGCACTGCCGCTTCAAAAGTCATTGTATGTATTATACCAAATTTTGATTGACACTTTCAATCGGAAATAGTCTGCAGAAGGACTTTTTGCGAAATGCCTTCCTCCCGACCGGTCAAAAAAAGCCTCCGGCTTCAGAAACCGGAGGCAAAAAGCGTTTAATCGTCAATTCGTTCAAAAATCAGGTTGCAGACCGTGCGGTCACCGCCCGCAATCCCTACCGAGCCTGCTGTCGACTGAGCAAAGGTATGCAGTCTGTATCCTTTTTCAAACTGTTCGTTGCAGACATCTTCAATTTCATCCAGATTGGTGGCACCTTTTCCGACAAACTTTTCTTTTAAAACCACCTGTACCACACGATACTTTTCCTTCTTATTCCATAAGCCTAACAGTCCCATACAAACTCCTCCTTATTCTACGCCGATTGTTTAATACGGACGCGGATTATGCGCTCCGTCTTTTGCACTTTCATCATAGCACGGTTTCATTTTTTTCTCAAGCATCCTGCACCGTCAGACACTTCTCTTCCGTGTCAGAGGAATTATCACGGCACGCCGGTAAAGTTCCCCGGAAACCTCCACGTAGCATTCGTCCTTGCCTACAAACACACCCGGTCCGCAATGACAACGAAATCCGTTACTGTTTACCACAAAATCATGAAGTAAAAAGCGTTCCCGCATGTGAAGCGGCATCGGCAGTCGGAGTTCCGATCCAAACTGCTCCTCCAGTTGTTTTCGCATTTTTGGATCCAATCCTTCCTCCGTTAAGAATCCAACCGCTTCTCCGTCTGTCAGATCCGGCAGATTGGAGTTCTTCTGAAACCAAACGGCTTCCTCTTTCAAAAGTTCCTCGATCCGCATACACCCGGAAAAATAGCCGGCTCTCCTTTTCTGTGCGTGTTCCGCCCGATTTTCTTCACATCCGTAAAAAAGTCCTTCCCACATGTCAAACGGGTCCTGAACTTTTGCATAACGGTCCTTCGGCAAAGCCTCCGGCTTTTCTCGAGCAAAAACAAGCGCGCCGGTTTCTTCCGAAAGAGAAAACGGCTTTATAGCAAACGAACCGAACGATCCGAGCGCTTTCCCCCGATAAGTCGTACCAAAACCGTAAGTAAGGTCCTCGATTAAAACCGCCTGATGTTTTTCCACAACCTCTAAAAGTTCCTCCATACGGGCAGGCACTCCGTTCAGATAAGTCACAACGGCAATACCTGTATTTTCGTATCGGTCAAATGCACATTCCAGTGCCTTCGGATCCATATTCCATGTTTCGTATTCCGCATCAATAAAAACAGGAATCCCGCCTTTTTCCGCAATCTGTTCCGCAAAGGTTTCAGATAAAAAATCCGGGCAAAACACTTTCATTCCCGGACGAATCCCCGCAAACTCCAAAAGATCCCCATAAGCCTTTTTGCAGTCTGCACAAAAGAAGGCGACCGTATCCTTTAAGACCGGAGAAACCGTATCCTTTTCTGTCGGAATCTCATTCCCGTTCTGTTCTTGCTGTTTTTGCATCATTTCTTCCTGGTTAAGCATTATGAAAACCCCTTTCAGTGCACTCGGCACATTCCACTGTTTCACGCATGCTGTCTGCCCCGAATATTTCGGAACGTTCTTTTCCCTGCAGTCATTACCTCTATTTTATTACAGGAACGAATGAACATCAACACTGACAGTTTATTATTTACTCTTTCTATCCATCAATTGTTAAAAAATTTTCTTTTTTCTATTCTTTTTTTCCTATTCTTTTAGGAAGCCTTCCGTATTTTTTTGTAGGTGACGTTTTACTCTGAAAGCGTCCTGCCTTTTGCCGCTTTAAAACCGTTTGCCGTTTATCCGCAGAGTGTTAGAAATCTGTTTTATCCCCTTTCTGTTCCAAACAAAAAAACGGTACAGAATCACATCAAAAGATGATTTCGTACCGCTTTTCTTCTTCCCCGTTTTACTGACTGCAGCATTCCGCTGCCGCTTCGTCCGTCTGTTCCCGTAACGTGACACTGTTTTTCTTTTTAAAACAGAATCGCAGGACATCGATCGTTTCATTTCCGTAAAGTTTTTTCATGACACAGGCCCGCTGTTTTCCGTCCCGTACGATCATTTCATTCTGATACAGAACCAGATAGTGCTGATCCATCGGATAGCCGAATTTTTTGATACTTTTCTCAATTTTTTTCAGCCGTTCCCCGTCGGTTTCAATCAGATGCGTACTCGGGGAGATTTCCCCCTCCGCGAAAGATTCCTTTCGCTGCAGAATTCTGTAATATCTGGAATCAGCCAGAGGAACCGCCTCACCCGCTTCGTTCAAGACCTGCAGGTCGTCAATTTCCACCCGATCCCGTTTCACCAGAAAAAGATCCGAAAGTCGCAGACACAGTTCCTCTGAAAAAAATACCGGGTCTAACCGGTCATACCGGATGTTTTTCGGATAATACATCTGAAACAGCTGGTAAGCCTGGTCACTGAACGCAATCAGCTCTCCGAAGGAAAGAGCGATCTGTTCCCCGTATACATTCGCTTCTATGACAGATCCCCGCTTCAAAAATGACACTCCGTCCCCGTCTGCAAGCATCACGACATCCAGCGGTTTTTTCTTCCGAATCATATAAGTCAGCTCGTGCGCGGCTCTGATTCCAAGTCCCAGCACCCTTGCCACGCGAACTTCCTCCTTCGGTTCTCCGTTGATTTGGAAGATACCGTTTTGCTTCACAATCCGGTAACTTTTCGGTCCCAGTTTAAATAAATATGACATAACATAAATCCTTCCCCCAAATGCCCGTGCAGAACCGTGCATCCCTTTTTCTTTTTAGCCCTTTTCATCCATTCCTGTTCCGTTCTTCTGCGATTTTTATGTATCTTGCGAATATTTATTCATTATATCATATTGATTTTAATTGTGCTACTTTTACTTTTCCCGTATAGTTTCATCTTTTATCGGCAATCGCTCCTTATTTTTTACTATTTATTCTATTTTTTTAAGATTATTTGGAATCCTGTCGGGAATAGGTCCTCGCCCTTGTCTGTTGTGTCTTATACACAGTTTATACATATTATACATTTTTTCTTATACGCTTCTCAAAATTCATCTCACTTTTCGGTAAAAACGGGCTACGATCTTTACACTTCACCTGAAAAACATAAAAAAAGCATACCTCACAAAGGAAGTATGCTTTTTCAGGTCACAGATTCCTTTTGGGAATCGGGATCCTTGTTTTTGTAAGAGTCTCTCACACTTCCGGGAAAAACACATCTTACGGGCGAAAAGTAACCTTGTTTTTCTGTGGAGCAAAGCTTTTTCAATTTCCTGCAGACCCGTCTGTGGGCTTTGAGGGGTCTTTTCTTTTTGGATCTGCATGAATTCGATCCCCATTTGCCCGTTCGATGAAAGGGATTTCGGGCGAAAGGGGTTTTTTTACGGTGTCAGTCCGTTCGGCTTTGCTTTTCCGTGTGAAAAAATCTCTTCATCACACAAATACGAACTCCCCTCCTGGATTATTAAAAAAGATTTAAAAAAAGAAAAAAATTTTTAAATCTTGAAAACAAAATCATCCGACTGTGTCCCCCGCAAAAATAACTTTTTCTCTTTTTTATACTGATACGGTACGGATGTTGATTTCGGGCGTAAAAAAAAGACGCAGCCGTAACGCTGCGTCTGTCTGCTCTTGATTCTGTTTTTCGCAAAACTTCTTTTGCGCTTGTTTTTTCCTGAAGCACTGCCGGCTGTCAAAAAACCGGGACTTCCTTACTGAATTGCCAGTCGTTCCACACGTGCGGAAATACCGCAGATAATTTCATAAGGAATCGTTCCGCACCAGTCTCCAAGCTGTTCTGCAGTTAAGGTTTCTTCCCCGTCTCTTCCGAGCAGGACCACTTCGTCGCCGATTTCCACATGATCGATTTCGGAAACATCCACCATCATCTGGTCCATACAGATACTTCCTAAAATCGGGGCACGTTTTCCCTTTAACAAAACATATCCGTCTCTTGCAATCTTGCGGTTATATCCGTCCGCATAACCGGTCGGCAGTACCGCAATACGCATGGTATGTTCTGCCCGGAACGTGCGTCCGTAACCGACGGTATCCCCTTTTTCAATTTCTCTTACCATAGAAACAACCGTTTTCCAGGTTAACACCGGTTTGATTTCATCACACAGAGTAATGTCCTTACTTGGGCGAATCCCGTATAAAATAATCCCCAGTCGGCTGAGGTTGGTATATTTCGAGGTATACTGCACGCCGCCTGCCGAGTTCATGCAGTGAATGTATTCAAAGTTTAAATCTGCCAAACGTTCCACCAGTGTTTCAAAACTTGCAATCTGCTGCTTTGTAAACGCAATATCTTCTTCGGCTGTACTATCTGCCACGCAGAGATGCGTAAAAATACCGATCAGATTTAATTTTTGGGCATATTCTCTTATTTTCTGTTCACATTCTGCCAGCTGTTCCGCGTTCAGTCCGATCCGGTTCATCCCGGTATTAATGGAAACGTGGAATCGGATTCCGTCTGTATTGATATCGCTTTCCAGAAGCTGGTCACAATAATCTGCACTTAAAATAGTCTGTGCAATATCATATTCTTTTAACAGATGAATTTCTTCCATCGGTGTATAGCCAAGTACCAGAATATCTCCGGTAACTCCGCTTTTTCTCAAATGAATACCTTCGTACAGGTTGGATACCGCATAGTGTTTTACACCCATTTCATGCAGTGCTTTTCCGACCAGCAGTTCCCCGTGTCCGTAAGCATTGGCTTTTACAACCGCCATAACATCTTTATTTTCTACGTATTTTTCCTGATATGTTTTGTAATTCTGTTTCAATTGAGGAATACTTACCTCTATCCATGATCGTTGCAATTCTATTACCCTTTCATTTGTATAATATCATTACTTTTCTTCAGACTGTCGGACAGCATAAAACATTCGGTTTCATGAAACCATAAAACCGAATTGTTGAATTTTCTGTATCGATTCATCTGAATCCTCTGCCGCCGTTGTTCCGTTACGTGAAAAAGAATCGGTAACCGATCCGCAGCAGAAACATGTATTTAAGTTTTACATTATATTTTAACATTTTTATAACAAATATGAAAGAGTATTTGTCGTAATTCTACCAAATTTATTTCTGTCCTTGAGTGAATATCATTTTCTTTATAAATATATAAATCATTTCGACTATAAGAGTTGTCATCATCTTTTGAATTTATCTTACTTACTTGTGCTATACAACGACAATATCCTATATATTTTCTTTCAAAAACAACCTATAAAATTTATAGTATAAAATTGATTTCACTTTTATATTATAAGCTTAAGACAGCACATTACATGCCATTTTTTCCAAAAAAGTTTCAATACATAATTCTATTGCTATTGTTTTCACTTTTTTTAAGCCTTTTCGTAACATATACATTCTTCCTTTCTTTATGCTAATAAATAATGTTAATTGAAATTCTACATAAATTAATATGCTGTATATGAAACTTATAAAGGGAATGACACTTACACCTACTGTCTCCAATTGTGTTGGCTTAAACTTATAACTTATTCTATTTGTAGACTTAAAACTATTCTGATAAATAAATTAATAATTATTAGCTAACAGATAATTCTTTATAGGATCTTAAGTAATAACTAAAAATGGTTCTATTACGAACTTTTTTACTCCTTTATAATGAATATTTCCAACCTCTTTCCCATTCCATTGTCTTAAACTTTTTAAAACAAATCGGAATATAAGTCTTTTGAATAAATACCCTTTTCAATCAACTGTCGAAAACTGTTTACCGCTACACTTTTATCTTCTTTATACGTAACACCAAACCACTTGTCTTTTGTTTCCAGTACTGTAACACTGCACTGATTCTGCTCCAGCAAATTCCCAATGTGAATCGGCAGTAAATACTCCTCTTTCAGTGGATTGTTTGGAAGTGTGTCACGGAAAAAGACCGCGAAATCCGTTTCTAATTTATTTAAATATTCCGGTGTCATATCGTTTTTTGTTGGAAATCCCCAGAAATTCATCGATACATAACTTTTCGGATCCAGCTTCTTTCCATCGGCTTCAACGCCGTTTCCGGTTTTCATAATGTTTTTGGTTTCATTGATTTCGATTACATGGCTACAGTCCTCAGAAACTTTACATACTCCTCTGGTAACCCCTCCATGATCTGAAAGTGTGTTTTCTAAAATAAATCCAGCCATCGCAATAGCATTTTTTTCATGTTCTTCGACAAGCCAGGTATGCATGATACAAAATGCTTCTTTTCCGTAATAATCGTCCGCATTGATAACTGCAAACGGTTCCCGAATCAACGCTTTTGCAGCCAGGACTGCCTGTCCGGTTCCCCAGGGTTTTACCCTGTCAGAAGGAATCCTTGTACCGTTTGGCACATCGTTTAGATTTTGAAAACAATATTGCATCTCTACGTTTAACCGATCACATACCTGTTTGATTCGATTCCCGATTCGTTCTTTAAACTCATCTTCAATCTCTTTTCGGATAATTAAAATAATTTTGTTAAAACCTGCCTCTATTGCATCATGAATCGAATAATCCATAATCATTTCATCATGTAATCCAACCGGTTCCAACTGTTTGATTCCCTCGCCAAAGCGGGAACCGATGCCGGCAGCCATAATCACCAACGTGGTTTTCATAATATCCCCCATTAACAGCATAATCTATGCATAACATTACCGTTCCACTATATCATTCGTTGTTACATCCCGAGCATCCCTGAATTGTATAAAATTCGATATACAATAAGGTATTCCAGAATGCTTTACTTTGCTAACCCATTTATAAAATCCAGTTTCCTTATTTTCATATATAACAATGCTGATAAAACAGCTTCTGACAACATTGGAGACAATGCAGCTCCCATGATCCCCCAATATTTAATGAATATAATATTGAAGAAAATCGTACATATTACACTAACTTGAAAGCATTGACTATACTCTTTTGAATATCCACCTGCCAGCAATGTTTGTATCCCCCAAAAATTATTGTTGATTCCCAGGAGCAACCATACTAACAACGGATAAATAATGTAAAACATAGAAGAGTATTCTTTACCAAATACAAGCGCTATAATTATTTTAGCATTTGCTCCTATTACAAAACATCCCAGAGTCATAATCGCTAAAATAACTACCTGAATTTTTTTTACCTTTTTTCTTCCTGTGACATATGAACTTGTCATCCAAATACTTGCCATAGGATAAAGAACTTGACCAACCGGAGCGAAAGCCATCTGAGCTACCGAAGGTATTTTCTGTATTGCTGAATAAACGCCCACCTCATACGCTGAAAGCATAATACCCATAACGGTTACACCGAAAACTGCTAATATGCGCGCACTGAATGTCGTTGTAAAAACATACCAACCCGCTTTAAATTCTTCCATAATCTCATTTACTGTAATCCGGCAAAAACGTATACCAAACCTAGACAAAACAAAATAGATCCCGATGACACCAAGAAAAACATCTGTCAGAGAATATCCAATACAATATAGGTACAAATCGGAAGGTTTTTTTACAAAAGAAAAAATAAAGATTAACGATAACAATCTCGCAAAAACACTTGTAATCGTTATATATTTCATCTTTTGCAATCCCTGGAAGACCCAGGTCTGTTGCAATACCGTCCCGATCGGTATGATAAATAAATACAGCAAACAAAATAATTCTGTTTTCCCATTCTCACTAATTCCTATGTATAACAACATAAACAAAAAGCAGGCCATACACAGGAGCATTTTTGCAAGGAATATCGTTGTGAATGCTTTATTCAAATTTTCTTTATTTTGGTTTATGCTGATTTTTCTGACACCTGACATACCAAAGCCAAACTCGACGATAACCTGAAAATAGCAAATTAAGTTAAAGGCAATAGAAAATCTACCATACTCGCTGGCTCCCAGGACTCTCGTTATATATGGTAACGTAATTAAAGGTATCGCTGTATTAAATATTTGTAACACATACAGCCATGCTCCATTTTTTATTTGACTATTTTTTATTATTTGCTTAAAATTTATCATACTATTACTCTCTTATATATTCTGTACAATATCCTCGATCTGTTTTCTACAGTCGGTATTCTTATACAACTCAATTGCGTTATCCGAATACTCGTCATAATGATAGATAATATCCAGCAGCCCGTTCTTAATAGCCGTCACATCTTTAAAATTGAGACATTTACCTGCATGATATAATCCAACCGTCTCTGTTAAGCCTAAATTTTCAGAAGCAATAATCGGAATTCCATATCTGGAATACTCATAAATTTTATTTGGTGCACAAAATTGATTGTTCAGGTTAGCATCATCATAAATCGCTATTCCAATCATCGCCATTTTTGTGATCAATAAATGTTGCGGAGCCGGTACATATCCCGGAAATACCGTGTTTTCGTAAATCTTTTTTATGGATTCCTGATATGAATTATTGGCTTTTCCCAAAATAACCAGATAGATATCCGAGTCCCCTATTTCCTTAAGTGCACGCGCAACATTATCAACCGGTCGATCCTTTCGGATGATTCCCTGATACAGCACAAATTTTTTATCCCCATAGCTACAAATAAAGTCTTTTACGGATTGATCCTCTTCAATCTGAAGATTATGATACGGTTTATTCGGAATAACAACAGGATACCTTTCCATACCGTAACGATCTTTCATGATAACCGCCCGATGTTTTTCACAACAAATAACACATTCTGCATAATTAATAATTTTTCTAACCAGTCTATCATACAAAGAATTTAATTCATACAGTTCCAATACAGATAATACAAATCTGTATTTTTTTATATGTTTCCCCAGCATAATTGCCGATTCACAGTTTCCAAACCAAAATATAACATTGTGATCATATCTCTTCAGGATCTTTTTTAATTCTATTGTATAAGTTATAAAGTTAGCGTAACTTTGCAATTTATTATTATTCTCTTTATCTGTCTGAAATGTATGATGTTCTATATTTCTTTCGTCCAGCATAGAATTAATATAGTCGGTATTTTTACCATGATATACCGTCAAATCAACACCGACATCATCTAAATGTAATACCTGTGCTAAACAAGGAGGATAACATTGCAAACCTTTTTTTAGAATATATACATATTTCATTTAAGTCTCCATTCTATCCGAAACGATATTTTTCCCTTCTGAATATTCATCATCGGGTCTTAAGTTAATCAAAAACCCAATAAACAAAAATAATGTAATTAATTGTTGCGGCATATAAATCGGATTTTCTGATAAGGAATATGCTGCAATAAAAAAAATCTCTAACATTGCAACATTGCAATAGATAGTCTTATTAACTGCAGTCGTACGAGTAAATTCCAATGCTCTCATAATGCTTAACTTCATCGTGCTAAAAAGAGCTAGCATAAATAATACAATCCCAATCGTTCCTGTTTCAGCCAACATTTGTAAATAGGAATTATGTGCACCTGCAAAATCATATTTAATTGATCGAATACCCGCATTATTAAAATATACGTCATAACTGTTAATTCCCGTTCCAAAAATCGGACTATGATTAAACAGATCAATTGCAAGCTGCCAAAATTTTTCTCGACCGGAAAGGTAAATACTCTCATGTCCTTTTGTTAAAAGCATATTTATAATAATCATAATATTATCGATTTGTAAAAGTACAACCATAACAACCAAAAGTACACCTAATATCTTCCACAATGTTATCTTACGCAAATTATTAATGCTCCAAAAGAGCAGGATTAAAAATGCTACTATCAAGGTTGTACTTCGTTTTCCGGTTAAAACAATTGCAAAATACATGATAAGAAAAAATGCATAATTCCATACTCTTTTTTCCCGTTTAAAATATCCTTCGATAAAACATATAAAGCATCCAATAGAAAGTATAAATGATGCCTGGCTGACTTCATAAAAGATTCCTGAATATTGATGATTTACAATACCCATATTATAAATCAATTCAAATTGACTGGAATAATAAAACCATCTTTCCGCAAAAGGATAAAATAAATTTGGAAGAAATGCCTGAATATAGATACTTATTGATAAAATAATCGCAAATATCTTAAAAAATGAAACAATACTTTTTATTTCCGGACAAGTGGTCTTTCTTGACATAATCAATATTCCTGCACCTAAGAGTACTAAGTAAAATACCGACCGGGGGAAACTGAGAATCCCGTTAAAACATAAATATACAAAAAAACACTTCCATAAAAAAATCGTTCGATTTTTGCTTACACTTTTTATATGTTTCAAGATTATTCCTATAATAAAACTTAAAATTAAAAATAAAGCTAATAGAGTGCATGCCTTATATCCTGCTAATATTCCAACATATGAAATTGTAAGTAGTATCGTAAGTAGCTTTACGAATCTATTAAAACTAAATTTTAATACCATTAATTTATTCCTTCTATATTTTATTATAACAAAACCACAATATCATTGTTTCCAATACACCAAAATATAACTTACCATATCCAAACTATTCATATTTTCTACAATAAAGTTTCATATTTTTGAATTGTTTCATATGCAATTTTTTCCCACGTGAAATTATCCTTAATCAAGATTCTTGCATGCCTCCCCTTATCAAGCCATTTTTCACGCTGTTCAACAGCTTGTTTTATTGCGTCGGATATACAGTCTATATCCGTTTCCGCCACCCATCCCGCATCATATTCTTTTACATAATCACCTAAAGCAGTTCCTTTTGTAACTACACACGGCATCCCATAACTCAACGCTTCCAAAATACCCATCGGCATGCCTTCATATCGCGACGTTTGAATAAAGATGTCTGCATCCAGCAGCTTTTTCTCTTTTTCTTTCCCAAATACTTGATCATTAATTCTGACAATATTATTTAAATTCAATTCATCAACCATATTTTGAATTACTTTTTTTCTTCCGTGTGAATCCGGTCCGTACAATTCAAAAACAGCATTATTTTTTTCTAAAAATTCCTTTGTATTTTTTATCGCCTGTAATAATAAATCTATTCCCTTCGCTTTCCATTCATATCGTCCAATATACACAAATTTTATCTGTTCCCCGTTGTATTGTTTTTTATACAGCGTCGGCATTTCAACTCCATTGGTTCTTATGAAACTTTCTACTTTCAAATTTGTACTCTGAAATTCTTCATTTGACAGATACTGGATCGCTTTTGCATTTTTTATCATAGAATTAAACAAAAGTAAATTTGCTAACTTCTTTTTTATGTACTTTCTATGCTGAGCTTCCACTCGTAGTTCTCCATGCGGAATAATAATATACGGAATCTTATTTTGTTTTAAATATCTTGCAATCTTTAAATATTCAATTCTGTAACACTCATTAAATACAACCAGATCCGGTTTATTAAAAGGTTCTTTTAACTTATCAATTCTGAACTCTTTATTATACTCGAACTGATTATCTACAGCGTCGATTTTAATATTCTTTATATTTAAAAAACCTACTTCTGCATATTGCTTTTGAGCCTTAATGTATTGCGGAACAACTACACAGACTCCATTATAAAGAGAGTTTTTGATTGCTGCCACTTGCAAAACTATCATTTTATCACCGTCTTCTTTTATTTGTTCCAAACCATAATACTAATATAGTTTAACCTTGAAAAAACCAAGTAGAGATCCTACTCCATAAGTCAAATGGAACAAAGGATACAACCACAGCAGAACTGCACTATAACTTATCTTTTTACTTGAAAATGAAAAAAACAAATCTAATGAGAGATAAACCAACAATTCCAAATACATAATCCACTTAAACAACGGACATATTATAGAAATTGCTGGTAAAACAATGACCGATAACAAAAATAAAAACGGGATAAAATGTCTTAAACTCGTTGCGCCCGGATTTTTTTTCATTGTATAAAACAATGCATTCCCATTTTGCAAAGCCATTTTTAAAATTGCACTAAAGGTATCGCGACAATAATATTTAAAGCGAATATCACTTGCAAGCCATATTTTTCCCCCAGCTTTTCGTATCCGCGCATTCATCTCATTATCTTCACTACGTAAAAGATCTGTATCAAACAACCCCACTTTCTCAAAGATTTCTTTTTTAAATGCACCGTACGGTACTGTATCCACATACTTATCTGCATCGCCTATTCGAAAATCAGAGCCTCCCACTCCAAACTTCGTAGATAGCATAAATGATATTACTTTTCCTCTGAATCCACGGGAAATGGTTTCTGCAACTCCTCCCACATTAGCCGAATCAGTATGCTCCAAATAATAAACACATTTTTCAATATAGTCCGGGTAAAATTCGGCATGAGCATCCATACGGATAATATATTTGCCCTTGGCTTCTTTTATTGCCATATTCAACGCAAACGGTGTCTTTTTCTTTGTATTTTTCAGGAGCAGAATGGGATAACTGCTTATATATTTATCAATAATTAAAACAGTATTATCCTCGGATTCTCCGTCCACAAAAATCCATTCCATTTGTTCCATTGGATAAGTCTGATTGATTAATGATTTTATAAAAATCTCGATATATTTTTCCTCATTGTACAATGGTACAATAACTGAAACAATTGGATTTGTTGTATTTTTTTCTTTTACAGAAATTTCTTTCACGTTTATCATCCTTACAAGTAAATATCCTGACTTTTCACACATGCATCTGTTATGCTTATTTTTAAAACTCTTTTCCCAATACCGCACAAATCGTCATAAACATTATTCTAATATCTCCCCAAAAGCTAAATTCTACAATTTCCTGTAAGTTATAGACCATTTTTTTAGGTAGTACTTCTTTAATATATATTTCATCTACATTGGAAGTTTTTAGTAACAAGCAGGATTCATCTTTAAATTTAATACTTGCCAAACTGGTTACGCCTGCAGGAAGGAGGAGTGTTGCCATCATCTCCGGTGTATATGCATCAACATATTTTTTCACCTCGGGTCTTGTTCCAACAAAACTCATATCTCCACTCAATATATTAATAAGCTGTGGAATCTCATCTAACCGTAATTTACGAAGAATCTTTCCGCTACGTGTAATTCGACTGTCTTCTTTTACAGTAACCTGGCTGCTGATTTTCTCAGCAGCCACAATCATAGTACGAAATTTTATAATTCTGAACTCTCGTCCATATTGTGTAATTCTTGTCTGTCGAAAAAAAACCGGTCCCGGTGAGTCCGCTTTTATTACAATAGCAATGATCAAAAATACCGGTGAAAGAAAGCCTAGCATAATAAATGCTAATAAAAAATCAAAAACTCTTTTAAAAAAATAGCTTAATCTTTTTTGTTTCAAAAGATTATAATAGGGTTCCACTTCTTCGGTTCGTAGAGTATCAGGTAATTCATCCCAGTCTTTAATCATCTTACATAAACTCCTTTAATACATCTACATAGTTCTCAATAATATACTCGACATCCTCTTCACTAAGTTTCGTGTGTAACGGAAGTGTTATTTCATTTGCAAAATGTTTATACGCATTTGGAAAATCACTAATATCAAAGCCAAATTTTTTATATGCAGTCATCATCGGTAACGGCTTATAGTGTACATTACACGAAATACCTCTTTTTGCCATTTCCTCTATAATCAAATTCCGTTCATCGATGGTGATATTAGGTATCCTCGTAAGATATAAATGCCCTGAAGAACTCTTGTTTTCTGTAAAATGCGGTAACACTTCTATTCCAAGTGGAATAAATGCCTTATTATATTTCTCAATAATTTGCTTTCTTTTATTTAATAATGCTGGATATCGGGAAAGTTGACCGAGTCCTATAGCAGCCATTATATCCGTCATATTGCATTTGTACCAAGGACCTGCTATATCATATTCCCAGGTACCGTTTTTATTTTTTTCCAAGGCATCTTTGTTTTGTCCATGTAAAGAGTACAACTGAATTTGGCGGTAAATCTGCTCATCCTCAATATCTGGTATTGTTCTCCAGGTAATTGCGCCACCTTCGGCAGTGGTAAAATTCTTAACCGCATGAAAGGAATAAGTTGTAAAATCAGCAATAGTACCCGCCATTTTTGTCTTTCCGGCAACTTTTATCGAAGCGCCTAAAGCATGTGCACTGTCACTAATTACTATAATCCGTCCAAATGATTCCTGAATTTTCTGACCAAGTTCTGTATTTGAATGTGCCTTAAATAAATATTTTTTTCTTTCAACGATGTCAAAAATCTTAGTATAATCGCAACAGATTCCTGCTATATCAACCGGAATGATCGCTTTTGTTTTTTCTGTGATCGCATTTTCTAAAGCTTCATAATCCATTTCCAGGGAATTATTTTGGCAATCAACCAGCACAATTTTTGCTCCAACATGCTCTATCACTGCTGCCGTTGCAGTATAAGTGTATGCACATGTAATCACTTCATCGCCCTGTCCAATCCCCAATAATCTCAAGGCTGTTTCACCGCATGCAGTTTGGCTGTTTAGACAGGCTACTTTATTTGTGCCAATATAATTAGCTAATTCTTTTTCTAATTGTTTTGTTTTAGGTCCTGTAGTAATCCATCCTGATTTTAACACTTCTACAACATTTTCAATTTCAATATTTGTAATGTCCGGTGGACTAAATCCGATATTTCTTTTTGACTCTTTATTCATTTTTTTCCCTTTCTGACATATATTTTATCTTTAATTTGTTACCTCAGTTTCGGTTAACACATCTTGGATTAAATCCGAAGCCTCTTTTACGGTTTCCGGATTCTGATACATCACATACGCCTTCATTCCCGGCATAGAATAAGTGTATTCTGAACCACCGGTTCCCGTAACAGCATACGCCTGAATGTTCCAGTTATCTTGATCCCCTAAATAAATACGTGCAAATTTTGCTATATCACCAATCTGCATATTTGTTCGGAACATACCTTCCAAACTGGTTAAAATTTCATTATAATTTGAAAAACTTATCTCTGTTTTTGTTTTTTCCGCAATTGCCTGAATCACCATCATCTGATGTTTGCCACGCGCATTATCCCCTTCACTGTAACTATAACGTTCTCTGGCAAAATCCAGGGCAACTTCTCCGTTCATCTGGTTGGCACCCTGCTTTAAAAACACACCATCATCTATATCTGAATAGATTGTAATACCCCCCAGCGTATCGATTAATGTTTCAAAACCGGAGAAATTAATCTGTGCGTAATAATCTACATGACATTTATATAATTCTTCTAACGCTTTTATCGAACAGTTTATTCCATAAATTCCACAATGAGTAAGCTTGTCCAGTTCCCTCGTCGGAGAGTTTGGATTAGACACATAATAATCTCTTGGTGTATTCACAAGTAATACCTTCTTTTTCTCTGGATTAACAACCGCAAGAATATTCACATCACTTCTGCTGTTTTCTTCAATTTTCTCATTTCTGGTATCGCTTCCACTCAAATAAACAATAAAAGGTTCTGCCTCAATTTTCTTTTCCTCGGTAGCAACTTCTGGTGTTTCATCTACATGAATAACTTCATTGAGCTGACGGTACAGATTGATACTGACAATTTCTCCTGCAAATAATAAACAAAGTAATAATAGAATCACCAGAAGTCTGATCTTTCCCTGTTTTTTTCCGTATCCTCTGATAAGAGAAAAAACAAGTACATGCATTAAAAGAATTCCAACTACGACAGCAGCAAATGCAGATATCTCTAACAGATTTAGATTCCATAAATTAAATACAATAATTCCCGCAACAATCAGACTTACCGCTGATAAGCAGTAAAAAATAACCGTCCATTTATTAACTTTCATATAACATGCTTCCTCCTCAAACGTCCATGCATTACTCATGCACGAACGAAGCCGATACCCGCCTGATATTTATTTTCCATATATACTGCGTATTATTTGTTTTTCCGGTTCAAGAGTATTTCTCTTTCTTTATCAGTCTATCTTAAAACTTTTCCTTAGGGGCAATCTTTTCAGAAGTATCTACAGTATATACATGATCCGGCCTATAATCATTTTTTCCAATTTTCCACTATCTCGTCTTTGTATTTTATCTTATACTCTTCAAACGGTATATCTACAAATTGTGCTTGTTTTGAGTGTCGTGAAGGTTCTTGTTTTGGGATCCTATAAGATCCATACATAGCTGTCAATAATCTATCATATTCTTTGAATATTTTAAATTTTTTGCCATGAAATATTTCTTCTGTACTCCCACTTTCAAAAAACTCTTTTGCGTATAAATCTTGAGAATTATAGGCTAACCAAGGTGTTTCTGCAATATTATCACAGGCATATTTTTTATTATTATATCGAGCTGCAATTTTTTCAAATTTCTTAAAAGCTTTCTCCGATGTAATAACATTAAATTTTAAAAGTGGATATATCATCCAATATAATAGTTTTGTAGGAAGAGCATCTCCCCTTACATCTACTCCAGAATAATATCTTGCATAAGCACCGCTTAACTTTGTACATATTTTTAATTGTAAAATCATCCAATTCCGTTTTATAGAATTTCTAGGTATATAATCTCCTGGTAGGATATCAATAAATATCCCGTGATTCATGTCGAAAAGAATATCTTCATATGATACCGCTGTTGTTGAACTATCCCTCAAACGCATAAACATTCTAGGAGATCCAGGATCAGAGATAGGTGTCTGAAGAAAAAAAGGCGAGTTAAATATTTCTTTTTCAGCAATTTTTTTTAATTTATTATAATCATCTCTCAACATGATAACGTCCACATCATCATCCCAAGGAATAAAATCATTGTCTCTAACTGCGCCTATCAGAGTTCCCCCATATAAAGAATACTTTAAATCATTTTCTTTACAAACTCTGTCAAACTCTTCCAAAATACAAAACAATTTTTCAAAAACTAATTCTTTACTGCTGGGTTTACTATCAATCCTCATCATATTCCCTTCACCTACTTAACAACACTTTATATCATTTTCAAGATAGCAATTGTCCGTTTTAAACCGTCCTTAATACCGTAAAGAGGCTTCCACCCAAGTAAAGAAAGCTTCTTTCCATCTATACGAGCCTTCGTTGCCTTACTATAGCCTTGGAGTTCAACATCGTCCGGCACTGCAAAAATTACTTTTCTATTTACTTCATTTGCAATAATATTAGCCAAATCTTTCAGCATAATATCTGATTCTACATCCGCAATGTTATATGCCTCTCCACATTCTCCACATAATAAAATAGTTATCAAACCTGAAACTGCATCAAAAACATATGTATATGAATAATACTGTGTACCATCACTTTTTAAAACTATATCCTCATTATTGATTCCATTTTTTATAAATTGACTAATTGCCTTGGTATCAGTCATTAGCATTGTAGGTCCATATGATCTTGTAAATCTCGGTACCACAATATCTAAATTTTCCTGTTTAATAAATGCCTGACACAACGCTTCACAACATCTTTTACTTTCAGGATACCCAGCTCTCAATGTATTAGAATTTATATATCCACAATACGTTTCATCAAATACCTCAACATCTCCCCTATTTTCCCCGTATATTTCATTAGATGATGCTATCGCACATCTTTTTGTATTGTGATTTCTAGCAAATTCTAGCATATTATATGTACCAAAAACATTAGTAGTAACGGTACCTATAGGATCTAAAGAGTACTGTATAGGATGTGTATTACTAGCAAGATGAATAACATAGTCGATTTGTTTTATATCATTTTTTATAAAAGGTTTTTTAATATCATATTTTATAAAATGGAATAATCCACTATTTTTATAATAAAAAAATCTTTCTTCTGCATGTTTTTCATTTCTACCAAGCGCATAAATCTTACAGTTAAGTCCCTCTTGATTCTTTTTCATAATAACATCAATAAAACAACTTCCTATCATTCCTGTGGCACCAGATATTAAAATAGAACTATTTTTAAATTTTTCCCATGGTACATCCAGATTTGCCACTTTGTTAATATCTTCTAAATATAATTTATTTTCTAGAATTTTCATAAAAATCTCCCATACTACTTTAACCAATTTGGTTTATCTGTTTTTAAATACGCTTTAAAAAGTTCTAGATCATCCTTTGTTGTAAGCTTGATATTTTTATCTGACCCTGCCGCAAAATAAAGTCTTACCCCTAAATCAACCATCATAGTATTTGTATAATGAGAACCATAAATACCTATTTCTTTTGTAAATGCCTCATGATATTTCTCATCAATCAATTTAAATTTATACGCCTGAGGAGTCGAAACTCTCCTTAATGTCTCCCTCGGTATAAACTGTGTCGTTGAAATTTCATCATCCATCACAAAAATTTGTTCATTATACGGCATACTCGTAACAGCATTCCCATATTCGTTACATTTTAAGATAACATCTGATAAAACAGCAGGTTCAACCAATGGGCGAATTCCATCATGTATAATTATATTGTCATCATCATTAACTTTTCCCTCTAGATTATATACTCCATTGCGGATGGATTCCTGTGCAGATTTCCCCCCCACTACAACCCATTTTAATTTTGTAATATTAAACTGTTTAGCATACGCTTGAAGAATATCACACCAACCATCAATGCAAACAACCTCAATTGCATCTATTTGCGGATGTTTTTGAAAACCTTCTAACGTATAAATTAATACAGGTTTATCAAATACATTTAAAAATTGTTTAGGAATATCTTGTCCCATTCTGCTTCCTGATCCACCTGCTAAAATAATCGCAATATTCTTCATTATGTCCTCCTTTGAACGTATAAAGTTAAAATTTCATTCTAACCGCAACATGATTTTCTCTTTTTTCAATCGGTGGAATAACCATATAATCTCCATATAGATTTTTTAGGTATACATCATAATACCTAGGAATTGATACTATTTCACCGCAAAATTCTCCCGTATCTATTTCCATAAAAATCTTCTTTTCAAAAATTTCGCGACTATAACTAATTCCTGAAGGAATTCCAAGAAGTTCTGAACCTGCTTTTCCGCGGCTGAGGTTTTCACATAATCGTAAATATAATTTTATTCCACCCAATTTAGAAAAAATACAACCAAGTCTCCTACGAAAAGCATAATACTTTCTCACCTCTTGTTCTGTTTTAGCTTTTTCCAATATAACAGGTGATGGATACATATAATCTAAACATACACTAGCCGCTTTAAAACAAATGTCATATAAGATACTTTTAGCTTTTCTAACCACCATTGATTCAGGAATATTTTCAATAATAAATATATCTATAAATACCATTTGAAGGCTATCTATGCCGGCCGTAGGGATTTCGACATACTCTGTTCCTTTTTTATATACTTTAGGTGCTTTACTGTAATATTTACTTGTTCGTAATGGTTCTGCTAAGATATACTTATTACCCAATGTTTTTGAAAATATATTTTTAAATTTTTCATATTCACATCTCAACATCATTATATCAATATCATCATCCCAAGGTATGAACCCTTTATGCCTAATAGTTCCCAGTAAAGATCCGCCAGACATCATATACTGAATATCATTTTTTTCGAAGACTGTTTTTAAATCTATAAACATATCCAACAAAACCTTATGCAATCGTTCAGTTTCATGATCATTCATTTTATATTCACTAAAATATTTTGAATATAACGCTTTACTTGATATCATTATTTTTCTCTCCATTATTTCAAATCCAAACGGTTAATCATTACAAACTATTGCTATTTTAATTTATTTAGAAGATTATGTCATGTAAATCTATACTGTATAAAAATATGAGAAATATCTATACCATTTCTTTACAAAATAATTAAATGTGTATTTAACTATTTATGGTATTTCATTTGCGGATGGAATGTCGGAACTGCCTTCTGTATTGCCCTCATCAAATGTTCTTCATTGTTTTCCTGTAAAACACTTCTTAATAACTGAATATTTTTCTCCATTTCAGCATCTGACGGCGACTGGATCGTCGCAATAAAAATTTTACTGTTTTCTGTCTTCAACGTACCTTCTTCACTCAGGCGCAACTCTTCATACAGTTTCTCACCCGGACGAAGTCCAACAATTTTTATATCAATGTCTTTGTACGGTTCAAGACCGGACAAACGGATCATTTGCTCGGCAACATCCAAAATTCGAACCGGCTGTCCCATATCCAAAATAAAAATTTCTCCGCCTTTTGCTATACAGGTAGCTTCCAATACCAGTTGAACCGCTTCCGGAATTGTCATAAAATAGCGAATAATATCTTTATGCGTAACTGTTAATGGACCGCCCTGCTGCAGTTGTTTCTGAAACAGCGGCACTACCGAGCCATTGGAACCGATTACATTTCCAAACCGAACAGCAACAAATCTGGTATTACTGTTTCGATCTAGCATCTGAATCAGCATTTCCGTAAATCTCTTTGTTGCACCCATTACACTGGTCGGGTTTACCGCCTTATCTGTTGAAATCAGTAAAAACCGTTCAACTCCGTGCTTTACTGCCATCTCCGCCACATTTTTTGTTCCGAAAATATTGTTTTTAACGGCCTCTGCCGGACAGGCTTCCATTAATGGCACATGCTTATGCGCTGCAGCATGCAACACCACTTGAGGTTTGTATTTTTCAAATAACCGGTCAATTTTCTCCCGGTCACGAATACTTGCAATTTCTGTATCCAGGTCTAACGATGTTCCATATTTAAATTTTAATTCCTGCTGAACCTCATACACTCCATTTTCATAGATATCGATCAGCACCAATTTCTTCGGTTTCATTTTTGCAAGCTGTCGCACTAGTTCCGATCCTATGGAACCTCCGGCACCGGTAACCAGAATCACCTTATCCTGAAAGGTTTCCTTTGCCTCACAGTTCTCTAAAGAAACTCTTTCTCTTCCCAGTAAGTCTTCTATATTAATCTCGCGAAGATGTTTCATTATAGGTTTCGTTTCCTGCGCAAATGCAATGATATTCGGAATAATATATGTCTTGCACTTCGTCTCCATGCATTTTCCGTAAATACGCTTCTGCTGTTCTTTTGTTGCAGAAGGAATACAGACAAATATAGTTTCAATCCCACGGTCTTCACAAATATCCGGTATTTGATCGATATTTCCCTCTACTACAATCCCATGGAAAAAACGTCCGATTTTTTCCGGATCATCATCAACCACACAAACCGGATGATAATTCTGGTGCGGGTTTATTTTCATATCTCTCAGTAAAATATCTGCAGAAGCACCTGCTCCCACTATCATAAGGGGATTCATTTTTTTATTTTCCTGCTTTTGAATTTTGCTCATTCGAACAATACGCAAATATCTGTATATTAAACGAATGGAAATCACCTCTATTGTAATCAGAAGTGAAGTCAACATATCAAACACAACCGGCATAAATGAATAAACGCAACAGGCAATAATGGTATATACAACGCCTGTTAATGTTGTCACAACTACGCAATTCAAGAATTCCTTACTGTTCGCATATCTCCACAAGGTATCATACAACCGACCGATTACAAAACCTGCCAGGTATACAACCACCAAAATCATTATACCTCTCAGCCAAACGAGAAGAGAAATATCATGATTCCCATAAGCATAACCCCCGGTAACGACTAACCCTGCAAAGACGACTGCCAGCATATCTACAGAAAGCAGACATATTTTCCGAAATAATGTGTGATTAATTTTCATTCATTTATGTCCTTCTTTCCAAACCTTTTTATTACTCTACTTTTTCAACAAATAAGTTTTTTCTCCGTTTTTTTATTTTTGATTTCTTGTTCCTTGCTCTGTTTGTATCATCATAATAATAGTCATTGTAATAACTGTAATTCCCATAATGTCCATTTGATTTTGTTCTTGCCACCTTATTTAACACAACACCTAAAATTTTGGCATGTGCACGTTCCAACTGTTCCTTCGCTTCTTTTGCAGCTTTCTTGTCGGTTTCTCCCTGCGCGATCACAAGCACAACTCCATCGGTTCTTGTCGCAACCAAAGCAGGTTCAATAAACAGACCTACCGGAGACATATCATAGATCACCAGATCATACTGTTTCTTTACCGTATCCATAAAACAACCGAAACGTTTTGATCCAATCATCTCCACCGGATTCGGCGGAATTGTTCCCGCATCCAGAAAATATAAATTTTTACACTCCGTCGTGACAATCGCCTCTTCCGGACTGACTTCCTCCAGTAAAACATTGCACAACCCTTTTTTATTTCGCTTACCAATGGTATTCCCTAAAGAAGGTCTTCTAAGGTCTGTATCAATGATTAGAGTCCGTTTTCCGGATTCAGCCATACTCATCCCCAAAAGAGCCGTCAAGGTACTTTTCCCTTCACCGGCATTTGTACTGGTTAGAATCATTGTGCGAATCGGATTGTCTACCGAGGAAAACATAATATTACTTTTTAAGGTTTTAATTGCTTCCGATACCGGTCTGCTGATATTTGAGCTTATCATAGTCCACCCTCTGCCTTCCTAATCATCTAATTTCGGCACTCTGGCCAACACCGGCAATCCAAGCGTTTTTTCAACATCCTCATTTGTCTTAATGGTGGAATCCATAAAGAACCGTATAAAGGAAACAGCCATTGCCAGGATCATTCCCATCAATGCCGCAAGTATGGTGTTTCTACCTTTTGCCGGTCCGCTTGGTTCATCCGGTGTGGTCGCATGATCAATCACGGTTACATTGTTCATCTTAATTACATTTTTTACGCAATTTGTAAACTCTTCGGTCAAAATATTATTCAGCTTGACTGTTTTCTCACAATCATGACCGCTAACCATGATTTTAATCATACGGGTATCTTCTGGCGCACTGACCGATATTTTATATTTCTTCAGGTCTTTCAAATTCATTCTTTTTGCCGCCGCTTTCGTCACCAGATCACTGTTGATGATTTCAATGTAGTCCTTTGACAACATTAAACTGGTATCCAGATCACCTTCATCCATTGTAAAACCGGATGCGATTTCTTCCGGCGTATCCAGTGTTGTGTTCATAATATAAACACGGCTGCATGTTGTATACGTCGGCGGTAGTAAAAAAAGATTGACCAAGAGTCCCACCACACCAAACAGCAATGTTATCGTAAAAATCATTTTTAGATTATTTCGAATCACACTCCAAATTTCCACCAGTGAAATTTCAAACGCTTCTTCCTCCAAAAGAACACTTCCTTATCTTTATAGTTTACCTTTTCTTTTATCTTGCTATGTTTCTTTTTGATTGCTGAATGCTCCTGTTCTCCTTTCCTGTTTTTCCCCTATTTAAAAATTATGTATCCCCTTTATAGAAATTAACTTTTAAGGAAATTTCTATTATATTTATAATTTTATATAGTTTTTTCATAATCAATTATCAATTTCATGTTTTACATTATCTATTATTTATGCATTTTTAACAAATTGCCATATTTTCCCTTTCTTTGTAATATAATTAAAAATAAGTGTACTTTTTTTGATATTTTTTTATGAAATTACAAATAAAACCATGTTTTGTTATATTATATTGTTTTTTTCTTATAGATTCAATCGTTTTTTCGTCCGACTTTCGACTTTATTCATCATAATTGTCGAAACAAATATTTTATTTATTCATTTATTTCGTTTTTTATTCATTTCTTTTCTTTATTTTTTTCCTTTCTTTTATTCTTTTTCAGTATATTTATTATATAAACTCTATATAATCCATCAATTATTCCCTAATAAATACTTTTTTCTGCATATAGTCGACTTTTCTTACATTTTCACCCATTTATACCAGGTTCTTTGTTTTTTGTTTTTTGAAGTTATTTATACATTTTCTTTTTCTAGAAAATTCAGTAAATATTTTTTAATATTTACCAGATTATTTTAAAAATCAACCGGTGGCACAACAAAAAAAGAGTGTCCGTTCTACGAACACTCTCCAAAAACAACCTCTTATTTTATAATCGTTACCGAATCTGAAACCATTCTTTCATGGTTGTGATCACTTTAACCAGTTCCTCTTCTTTAATCACATAAGGCACCATCGCATACAGGTAACGCAGAAACGGACGTGCAAATACTCCTTTTTTATAAGCAAATTCCTGGTAACCTTTTAAATCTGCCGCATCCTTTACTTCAATGCAGACACAGCCCCCCATAATTCTTATTTCCCGAATACGCGGGTCGGTGAAGCCTTCCAGCTCTCTTTTCGTAATTTCTTCAATCCGTCTGATTTTTTCCAGATAGTTTCCCTCTTCAAAAAGTTCAATACTCTTTAAGGCAACCGAACATGCCAAAGCATTCCCCATAAAAGTCGGTCCGTGCATCAGCGCATGATCCGGATTATCACTGTAAAATCCGTTGTAGACCCGGTGATTTGCCACTGTTACCGCATGCCCGATATAACCGCCTGTCAGGGCTTTTCCCAACACCAGAATGTCCGGCAGCACCAAATCCGCCACAAACCGATTTCCCGTACGACCGAACCCGGTTGCAACCTCATCGAAAATAAGAAGCACATCATACTCATCACATAAAGCACGCGCCCGTTCCAAAAAGGAGATATCATACATCCGCATACCGCCGGCACCCTGAAGTAACGGTTCCACAATCATACAGTAGAATTCTGTTCCGTGTTTCCGAAAAGCCTCTTCCAGAGCCGGAATTTCTGTCGGAATATGAAGAACATCTTTCTTTTCCTTCATGATAGCATGATAATCTTCATCATCACCCACTTCCATGGTTTTAAAGGTATCGCCGTGGTAGGCGTTTTTTAAGGATAACACCTTGTTTCGTCCGCTTCCGCGGTTGATCTGAAACTGCAGTGCCATTTTCAGCGCAACTTCCACAGCAACACTGCCGGAATCTGAATAAAAACAGTAATCCAGATCGCCCGGAAGCCACTCCGCCAGCTTTTTCGACAGCTTCTGCACCGGCTCGTGGGTCAGTCCGCCCAACATGACATGTGCAAAGTGATCCAGCTGATCTGTAATCGCTTTGTTTAACACCGGATTTTTATAGCCGTGAATCACGCTCCACCAGCTCGATACCGAATCAATCATCTTATTATCTTCGGTATAGAGATACACGCCCTCTGCATTCACAATTTTATACGGATCTTTCATCGTCTTCATTTGTTCGTAAGGATACCAGATTGTTTCCATCTTCTTCTCCTGCCTTTCCGTTTTTTTCTCCGAGTTGTCCGTTCCCTGCAGGAACAGACGGCTTTTCAGAATCTTTCTGCCGGTTCGTACCGGCTTTTCGCAAAACGTTACTCGTACAAATCCGCCAGCTGTTCCGGGTCCAGATCGAGATCCAGATCCCCGTGCCCAATGCAGGCAATGACAGGAATTCCCGTCATTTCTTCGCACATTTTCCGGTTATCCTCCATGATGGGATCTCCCGGTGCGAAGTTATTCAACAGGATTCCCTTCACCCGCATTCCGTGCGCTTTCATGTAAAACACGGTCAGAACCACACTGTTGATCGTGCCGAGACCTGCATCCGCCGCAATAACACAGGGTAAATCCAGCATCTTTACGATATCTTCCAGCCCTATGACCTGAGCATCTCTCCGAATGGGGCAGATGATTCCGCCGCTTCCTTCCACGGTGATATATTCACAGGTTTCCTCTACCGCTTCATAGCCTTTCTTCACCACATTCAGATCCACCGGATTTCCTTCTACCCTGCTTGCAAGATGCGGAGAATAGGCGTGTTCGTAAACATAGGGACACATCTCCTCCAGGGATTGTCCGATCCCTGATACCTCTTTTACCCACAAGGCATCGCCCGGAATAAGGTGTCCCGCATGGTCCCGTTCATTTCCGCTCATGGCCGCCTTGTAGTAGCCTGCCTTCTTTCCCGCCCCGTGGAGCTTTTTCACCAGAAGTCCCGCCAAATAGGTTTTCCCGATCTCTGTCCCTGTCCCTGTAAGAAACAATCCTTTTGCCATACCTGTTCTCTCCTTTGTATGTGGTATTCGTCCTTTTTGTATAGGTTTCCCGAATTCTGTCCGCTTGTCATCGCTTCCGGCTGATCTGTGCGATTGCTTCAATGAGTTCCCGTATTTCATCTTTCGTATGACTGGCCATAAGGGTCACCCTCAGCCGTGCCGCACCCTTTGGTACAGACGGATACCGGATTGCTCCCACATAGAAGCCTTCCGCCTTCAGCGCCTCCATCATCCGTACGGATTCCGCTTCCTCCCCTATCAGCACCGGAAAGATAGCCGTTTCCGAATGAACCTTCATGCCGAATTCCCGAAAGATTTCGTTGGCATAGACGATATTTGTCTGCAAGGCTCTGACACGATCGGAATCCTCCTCCAGGATTCGGAAAGCTTCCGATGCCGCTGCCATAACCGGTGCCGGAAGGGAAGTGGAAAAGATAAAGCTGCGGGCATGATTTAGAAGATACTCCCGTAACAGTTCACTTCCCGCCGCATAACCGCCCTCGCTTCCGATGGACTTACTCAGGGTTCCCATCAGGATATCCACCGATCCTTCCAAACCGTAATATTCTTCGGTACCTCTGCCCGTTTTCCCGATAACACCCGTGGCATGAGCCTCATCGATCATGGAAAGACACCCGTAGGTATCCGCAATTCGAACCAGCTCCGGCAGATTGACAATGTCTCCGTCCATGGAAAAAACACCGTCGCTGACGATCACACCGTGACCCGGAAATTCCCCTTCGGCTTCCCGCACCTTCTGTTCCAGATCCTGCATATCGTTATGCTGATATACAACGGTTTTTGCCCCGGAAAGACGACAGCCGTCTATAATGCTGGCATGATTCTTTTCATCGGAAAAAATCACATCCCCTTTTTTGGCTACCGCCTGCAGGATACCCACATTCGCCATATAGCCTGTGTTGAAAACAAGAGCACTCGCGCGCTTTTTAAAGCGAGCAATCTCTTTTTCCAGGGTATCATGGAAGACTGTGGTTCCTGTTGTTAACCGGCTTCCTCCGGAACCTGTGCCGTACGTCTCCGCCGCCTGATAAAAAGCCTGTTTCACCCGCTCCTCGTTACAGAAATCCAGATAGCTGTTGGAACAGAACAGCCGATAGGTTCCGTCCTCTGTCCGGATTTTCGTTTCCTGCGGAGATCGGATTTCGATCATATGGCGATCGAAATGCTCTGCCCGGATACGCTTTTGTTCCTCCTTCATCCATTTCCATTTATCCAAGGAGATTCACCTCCGGAATACGCACCAGCATTTTGGTTTCCTGAAGATACTGTATGCATGCGGCAGCCTCTTCCGCAGTTCCCCGAAACAGAAAAATCCGTCCGCCGTCAGGACTTCCCGGTTCCTTCAGTTTTGTAATCCGGACATACCCTTCCTCTTTGGAGGCAAAATAACCGGTCACATAATCCGGATCGTCGGAAATACAAAGCTCCCCGATAATATTCGGATGCCGCGCAACCTTGGTTGCCAGAACCAGTGCCTCTTTAAAGTGATTTTTTACCCGTCTGTCATCCTCCTCATTCAGAACATCCATATAAGTGGCACGAATGCCGCGCGCGTGATCGGGTTCCATACGCTCTAAGGTATCCGCATTTAACAGCATGGCGCCCCGCATCCCGTAGGTATCCTTCATGCTGGCCAGAATTTTGTCGGTTTCCTTCACGCCGGTTGCGTCCAGAAGCTTTCGCAGTTCCTCCTGTCCTTCCCCGGCTGTATGCACGGAAATTGTGCGAACCGGAAGCGCATCGGTCCGGATGATTTCCTCTTCCGCCACAGTTTCCACCTTCAGATGAATCTGTTCCGCCTTTCCCTTCGCATGATGCAGCGCCCGATCTAAAAGCTCCTCCACCACCCGGTGCAGATGCTCTTGCCGGATAATCTTTTCCGCTCCGGAAACATGGAGTTCCGCTCCGTCCTCCGTTCGGCTTGCCCGCATTTTTACACTGTAATAATTTTCCGTTTCTTCCATCCTTCACGCCTCCGTTTTCTATAAGCGAACCGGCGTAATACCGATCCGTTGTGCAAGCTTTCGCATCACCGGTTCGAACAGAAGCACAGTGACTGCCGTAAACAGCATCCCCGGCACTGCCGCCGCCAGAAGCGGCCACACGGTAACCTGTGTAATGGCCGCCAGAGCAAACCGTCCGCAAGCGGTTCCCAACGGTCCTGCAACCACCATGGATATCTTTTTGCCGAACGGTGCCTTTGTTGCAATCAGTCCCGCCACAATTCGAAAGACCAGGGAAATGATCACATTAAAGATTGTATGAGTTCCTATCATGAGCTGCAGCGCACTGGCCGCAATTCCGATACAAAAGTAACGCTTAAAACCTACCAGCATGGCCAGACAGACAGCATAGGGGGCAGAAAGCTGAAATTCCGCTCCGGGAATAAAGCTCGGCAGTTTAATCATGCCTAAAATAACAAGAATCACCATAAACATGGCATCCTGCGTGAGATGACGGGTTGAGTAGGTTCCTTTTTGCATATGCTTATCTCCTTTGTTTGTCCTTTTTCCTGTAATATTCAAAAACTCCGTATGCGTCCCTCTTTTCGGTTTCGCTTTGAATTTTCCCGTTCTCTTACGGTAAGGTCACCGTATAGCCCAGACGCTTTAAGAGTTCCAGATCGGTCGGAACCGTAATGCCCGCCGTGGTTAACATATCACCGGAGATCGCGGCATTGGCGCCGCTTTGAAAACACTGTACACCTTTATCCCCGATTAGTCCGCGACCGCCCGCAAGACGAATATTTCCATCCGGAATTAAAAAACGGAAGATTGCCACAATCCGGCACAGTTCCTCGTTGGTTAACACCCGATTTTCTGCATACGGAGTACCCGGAATCGGGTTTAAGAGATTGACCGGCACTGATTTCACGCCCAGGGCACGTGCGGTTAAAACCATATCGATCCGATCCTCCATGGTTTCTCCGAGTCCCATGATTCCGCCGGAACAGATGGAAAGACCTGCCCTCGCCGCAGCTTTTAACGTTTCTATTTTTTCCTCATACGTATGGGTCGTACAGACTTCCGGGAAATATCTCCGGCTTGATTCCAGATTGCAGTGTACCCGGGACGCTCCCGCCTCTTTAAGTTTCCGAAAGGCCTCCTCCTCTAAGAGTCCGAAAGAGACACAGACTTCGATCCCCACTTCTTTTCGGATCCTGCGGATACTTTCACAAACCTGATCCACTTCCCGGTCGGAAAGCTTTCGGCCGCTTGTCACGATGGAATAGCGTAAAACACCCTGCTCTTTATTATGTTTTGCCCCTTTTACAAGAGCTTCCGTATCCAGTAAGGGATAGGTTTCCGTACAGGCTGTGTGATAATGAGCACTCTGGGCGCAGTATTTACAGTCTTCAGAGCATTTTCCGCACTTGCCGTTGACAATGGTGCAGAGATCAAAACGGTCTCCGCAGAACTGTTTGCGGATGCTGTCAGCCGCCTCTTCCAGCTCTTTTAACGGTGCTTCGGTTAACCGCAGCGCCTCCTGTCTTGAAACCGTTCCGCCGGAACAGACTTTTTCTTTTAATTCACTGATGATTGACATGGTAACACCTCATTTATTTGTTAACCTATCTATTATATTTTAGTTAACAGATTGGTTTTTATGTTACCACCGTGAAAGATATTTGTCAACCTTATGCATTTTTAAAGGTTTACAAATATCCAAAACAACGAAAACCGTCCCAACCATCCGCAGATTCGCTTCTATATCGGAGATCCCTTTTCAACGATTGTTCTCCACGAAATCTGCAGCATGGTTTTTCCGTATCCGCTCCCTGTTTTTCTCCGGAAAAGCAGAAAGTGTCAGAAAATTACTTATTAAAACGATTTCTATATACCTCTGTCGTTTCCTTATTATTTCTACAGTATATGTGAAAAGCAGACTTTATTCCTTTCCTTATTTGTTTATTATTGACAGTTCTGAAAAATAATTATATATTTAAGTTATCCCTTAATATTTTAATACTTACATCATCAGGAGGAATCGCTATGACGTCATCAACATACAGAATATTCTGTAAACACTGCCGGTCCTTTGTAAAATTTCATACCGAAGACCGGGAATTTGAAAAGATATACCAGGGACGTGCATATCATTTCCCGGCAAAAGTTGCCATCTGTCCAAAATGCGGACAGACTCTGTCATCCAAAGAAATACGAGAATATAATGATCATTCCTTTTATCGTAAATATCGGGCTATGAACGGACTGGTTTCCTTTGAAAAAGTCCGCCGCATGCCTTCCAAATATCTGATCGGAAAGAAAGAGCTTTCCCTGCTTCTCGGCTGGGACGCAGATCTCTTTTCCCAGTACTATGACGGTACCCTTCCGTCAAAAGAAGACTCCGAACTTTTAGAAACACTCTATGACGATCCGAAACAGTTTCTCTCCTATCTGGAGGAGCATAAAGACCGGATCTCTTCTCCTGTGAGTTATGAACGGAGCCGAGAGGCTGCAAAAAAGGCTCTTTCAGAGGCTCAGGCATCCGGTCCGGATAAGATGACACATGCGATCCACTATCTGCTCTACCGTTGCGGAGATATTTCTCTCTTTACCCTGCACAAGGCACTTTACTATGCCCAGGGATTCTCCTACGCCTTCCGCGGAATCTTTCTCTTTGAAGAAGACTGCAGAGCCTGGATCAACGGCCCTCTCTATTCCGGTCTTTACCGTTACCATACTTCTTATCAGTATCATCCGCTGGATCCGATTCTTCCCTTTGACACTTCTGTCTTTCTGAACGAAGAACTGGAACTTCTGGATTCTGTTATAAAACATGTCTGCTGCTACAGTGAAATGATTCTGGAACCGTTTGTACGAGGTGAACAACCCTGGCTTGAAGCCCAACAGAAACCGAAACCTGCTTTTCCCGAATCAAATCTCCATCCGATTGAGGTAACTCTGGAAGAAACACGACTGATTTCAAAAGAATCGATTGCCGGATACTTCACTTCCGTCAGAAAACAGTTTCATATGAAGACACCGAATGATATCCGAAACTATATGCAGACCTGTCTGGATTGAAATTTTTTCTAAATCGGTGAATTTTCCCGTTGAGGATCGCCGGACACCTCATATCTGCATCGTTATCATCCTATAATCGGATCATCCTCCTGTCTTCCCTTTCAAAACAGATCCGTTTTCAGAAATTTTCCATTCATCCGGAAACTCTGAAAAAAGGATCTGTTTTTTCTTGTTTGGTATTCGGAAATTTTACCGTACCAATTAATACATTTTTATTGACATTACGGATAAACTATTGTATCATCTTCATGTAAATTGATAAATGAATCCGGACAGGGGGAAATACAGCATGGAAGAATTAAAAGCATTTTGTGAGCACTGCAATGAAGAGGTTTTCTGTCTGATTGAGGAAATCGAAATGACCACTCCGTTAAAGGGACATCCCTACACATATCCGGCAAAACGTGCCGTTTGTCCGATCTGCGGAGCAATTTTAAATATACCGAAACTGAACGATGAAAATGTGGAATCACTCTATCGTGTTTTTCGAAAGGAAAACGATCTGATTCCTTTGGAACAGGTACGGGCCATTCCCGACCGTTACGCAATCGGAAAACGTCCTCTGTCACTTCTTCTGGGCTGGGGCGAACTGACCTTCACCCGCTATTATGACGGAGATATTCCGACCAAACAGTACTCGGAAATTATGAAAAAAATCTATGCCGATCCGGTTTACTATCTGGGGATTCTGGAATCCAATATGGGCAGACTGCCGTCCTCCCTTGCTTTTCGAAAAAGCAAGCAGGCAACCGACAATCTGATCAAGAATCTCTGCACGAAAACCAAGATTGAATCAACAGCCGGATACATTCTCCATCAGTGCGAGGACATTTCTCCTTTTGCACTGCAGAAGCTTCTCTACTATATGCAGGGCTTCTACTATGCCTTTTACGGCTCCTTCCTTTTTGAAGAAGAATGTGAGGCCTGGGTAAACGGTCCGGTCTTCCCGGATGTCTATCTGCGCCATGCAGACTACCGTTACAACCCAAATCAGGCAAAAGAACCTTATGATTCCTCCGTCTTTACCGATGAAGAAAAAGCTGTCATCCGAAATACTATCTGGATTTTCGGACAGTACAGCGGGAAAATTTTAAGCCGTTTTACAAAATCCGAAAGTCCCTGGAACAAAGCGCGGGAAGGTCTGCCGGAAATGGATCCTGCCCGTCCTTTAATGACAAAGGAAAAAATGGGAAAATTCTTTGCAGCCATCAAAAAGAACTTTGCAATGGAATCGCCGGAAGATATCCATAAATATGCTCAGTTTCTGTTTGCATGCCAGTAACTGCCACAAGCTTTCCTCGATTTAAAATATTCTCTTTTAAGTAAAAAAGAAACACCGGATCAAGCCCAGCGCTCTATGCCTGTCGCCTGATCCGGTGTTTTTGTCTGAGGCAGTATCCGCATCTTTTCCAGATACCCTTTTCCGCTGTAAAGAAGCAATGTCTTCTGCATTCCGTCTTTTAAAAGCCCTGTGGCCTTCCGGCGGAATTTCTGATCCCACATAAAACAGTCGGATTTTTCTTTGGAATTCCCGGTTCATCGTGCTATAATGAATGTAATTAGCAAACGCTTACTTTAATCAGTATTTTTCTATTTTATCGGAGGTGATTATTCCAATGCAGATCGCCTGCACCAAAAATGCACTCAACTATCTCAAAAAAGAATCCGAACCTTTGGATCTCTACAGCGATCCTTTCTATTCCTGGTATGCCGGTATCACAGATATCGGGCGACGTCATATGCTCATTGTCTCCAACGAGGCTACACGCTGTACATTTGCCGTTTTGGGACTGACACAGGAAAAAGCAAAACATCTGGATGAAATCATCTTTGACGGGATCCGGCAGACACTGCTTCAGGAACATATCGATCCAAAGCTTACCGATCAGTATCTGAATGACTGCGGCAGTACCCTTTCCTACACGGAAAACAAAGATTCTCTCACAGCCTGCCGTCTTTCCAAAATGGTCTATGAAGCGGAAAAGCGCTCCCAGCTTTACCTGAAGGATCAGGCCTTTCAGCCCTTACTGACCAGAAGCCTGAACCGGATGTCTCTACCGATTCGTTCCATGACTGAGCACACCACTCCCATTGACGAGCTTTACCGGACCTTTCGGGAATATTATCAGGTGAAAAAGGTTTGCCGTTATCCCTTGCTCACCCTGGAAATCCGGCTGAAGCAGACCGACTGTATCCGGGTTTTGAGACTTCCGGACAATCTTTCCCTGGAACGCTTTCATCTGGTCTTGCAGCATGTCTTCAGCTGGTGGGAAAAACATCCCCATAAATTTGTAACAGCAGACGGAGAATCCCTGGATCGATTTTTTCCGCAATATCAGAAATATGACGCTCATTCCGATTCGGCAACGGGCTATTGTGAACTGGAAAAACGTCTCACTCTCGGAGATCTGTTTCCGCGCTTTCCGAAACTTCACTATGTCTATGACTTTGACGGAAACTGGGTACACGAAATCCGTTATCTGAAAAGTGAGGAAGTCACCGACAGCCATCTGGACTACTGCCTGATGGCCTCCGGTATGGCTCCTCCGGAGGATATCGGCGGACCGAAGGGCTATCAGGATTTTCTGAAAATTGTGAAAAACCCCTATGACCCCAAACAGCAGTTTTATATGGACTGGGCCGAGTCCCACGGCTGGGATAATACGAATATGAAGGATTTAAACCTCTGTCTTCCGGTTTTCGTGGAAGGCTAGGCCGGATTTCTGACACTTCGGTCTGCCGCCTGAAACAGAAAAAAGGTCTTTTAAAACGGCACTGTTTTGATCGGTGCCCGTTTAAAAGACCTTTTTCATCGCTGTGTTTCTCCGAGAAAGGCAGTCGCAAATGCAAACAGAATCGATACGGTTGCAATCGGCAGCATACCCGCCGAAACCGAATCCATGCATTCATCCACCAGGAGAAAACCTAAGACGGAAGTCAGAATATCCGTAAATACCAGCACCGCCTGCCCGCTAACGGGATTCAGTTCCGTGTCTTGTCTGAAATACGTGCAGAAGCCTGCATAAAAAAGACCGATCAGAACACCTGCCGCAAGGTTCAGAATATATCCAATGACAGACGCCGCCACAAAAAACAGAATCAGACTGCCGATTCCGTCATACGTCATGCCCAGAATTTTCATAAAGGATCCTGCAAAGACTGCCATCACCGCAAGTGCCGACAGAAACAGACCGAATCTCAGTCCGAGTATCATCCACTGATTCTTTTTCTTTTCACCCAATGCCGATTTCTCCCATAAAAACAATCCTTCTTGTTTCTTCGTCCTGCTTTTCGGAAACTCCTTTTTCCGAAACTCTCCGGATTTGCCCGCAGCAGATTTCCGGTAACCCATTCATGATAACTGAGGTGATTTAATGCAAATTGGATGTACACAAAAACTTTTGGATTTTTTAAACGTAACACCCGCTCCCGTGGATTCCTCTGCCGATCCGTTCTTCTGCTGGTATGCGGGAATCAAGGCTGTCAATCGGAAAAACATGATCGTTGTTTCCAATGAGGCCTCCCGGTTTTCCTTTGTTTTATACGGTTTCACACCGAGCAAAACCAAACATGCCAATCAGATTTTTCAGAAAGGTATTCGCAAAATTCTCTTACACGCACGAATTAACCCCAATTTGATCGAACGCTATCTGGCTGATTGCGAAACCAAAATAATATTCACAAAAAACAGATCAGCAAAAACAGTTTCCCGTATGAACCGGACTATTCTGGATACCGAAAACAATCTGCATCTTCTGAATGCTGAGGAACTGTTTCAGACAGCGCTTTCTTCCAAAATGAATACTCTGCCGACAACCATCGAAAAGAAAAACGGCGATTCCTTTCCGTATCTGGAACTCTATCGGTGTTTTCGCGAACATTATCCGACGGAACCCGTCTGTAAAGCCACCTTTCTAACGCTGGAGATTTCTCTTGACGGAACGGATTGCATCCGCGTTCTGCGCCTTCCGGCAGAACTGACTGTCTCGGAACTGCACAAGGCGATTCAGGTTTCTTTTAACTGGCGGGACCGAAATTCTCATGCGTTCTTTTCCGAAAAGATCGAACCGCTGAACCGGCTGTTCCCTTATCTGGAGGCTTATGTGGATTACAACCGCTTCGATGACTCCCAGGAGGAAATGGAAAAAAGACTCACCATTGAAGAACTCTTTCGTATGAGAGATACGATGATTTATGCCTACGATTTTGCTATCGGATGGACTCATGTCATTCGCTTTCTGCGAAGGGAAATCCTAACTGAGATAAGTCCGAACATCTGCATTCTGGCAACCGGAGATGCTCCGCCGGAAAATATCGGCTCAGTGGAAATTTTTCACCAGTTTCTGAAAGCAATCGGGGATCCGAATCATCCGCAGCATGAACCGTATTCAGACTTTGCCAGGGCAAATCTCTGGCAACCTCTGGACGCAAAAAAAATGAATCACTACCTGCATCATCTTTTGAGCATGTAGTCCGAAGAGATATCTCACAAACCCGACTTCCCGCTCTGTGAGATATCTCTTCTCCTTCACTTTATTTCGAAAAACATGCTGTTGCATATGCTTTTTCCATTCCACCCCCATAGCTTCAAAATATACTTCTATTTTAAATATCTATATACTTTTGTTTTATAACCATACCATTGTTATCTATGTTATAATAAAATGTAACGGGTTATTTTGATTTCAATCTGAACCTGTTATACCAACAACTTTATTTTGAGGTGACAATGCATGCAGTTAGGATGCACACAAAAAGCAATGAATTACTTTAAAAAGCCTTCCAAAACGGCCAATACGGAACTGGATCCTCTCTTTACCTGGAGTGCCGGTATTACCACCTTCAACCGTAGAAATACGGTTCTGGTATTAAACGATGCCACGCTTTCCGGTTTTCTGATTTGGGGTCTTACCGTACAGGATTGTAAAAATCTGAATGATATTATTATCCGGGGAATTCGCCATATGTTTGCCACCGAGTGCATTTCTCCCGAGGTCACCGACCTTTATTTAAAAACATGCGGAGAAACCGTAATCTATACCAAGCCGATCAGCCATTTCATGCAGGAAAAACTGCGCACCACACTGGAGGAACTTAAAAATCTGCGTTCTTCTCTGGTGGAACAGTCCCTGTACCAGCCTCTGTTTGTCCGGAGACTGAATTCCACCTATACCAGTCATCAGACCAGAAAGCACTACCAGCCGCGCGTTGAGCTCCACCGGCAACTCCGCGAGTATTATCACCTGGATCAGATCTGTAAGGTGCGTATGGCTCTTTTATCGGTACATTTGAAAGATATTAACGCTACCAGAGTTCTGCGGGTTCCGATGGACCTGCCGGTCTACCAGCTGCATCACGCCATTCAGAAATCCTTTCGATGGCTTGATACCCATCCTCATCTGTTTTTATCGGAACGGGAAGAGACACTGGATCTGTTCTGTCCGACACATACGAAGAAAAACGAGGGAACTTCTTACCAGGCCAGTTATACACAGCTCGAAAAGCAGATCACAGTCCGGGAACTCTTTCTCGAGCAATCTAAAATATTCTATGTTTACGACTATCGGAATTTTTGGATTCATGAAATTGAATTTCTGAAAACAGAAGAAATTACCGATGAAAAGATTGTCTACTGTCTGGAGGCGACCGGTGAGGCCCCTCCGGAAAATATTATGAGTGTGACAGATTTCCACAGATTTCTGGAAATTTACAATGATCCTTTCCACAAAGAACATGAGAAAGTGATCAACTGGGCCGCCGAACAAAACTGGCTTCCGCTCCAGCTGAAAACCATTAATCACAATTTGAGCACAGTAATGGACGGCTGGTATTTATAATCTTCCATAAAAAAAAGAAACAAAGGACAAACGATCGAGATCCACCTCCGCCGTCTGTCCTTTGTTTTTTTGTATCGTTCCTTTTACAAATATAAAAATCCGACAACCGAAACGGATGAAAAACCGTTTTGCTGCCGGATTTTTTATGTCTTCCCGTATACAGGAACTCTTCTATTTTCGTTTACTTCCGTAAAGATCCTGATCCTTACAAAATGCCAAAACCAGGCAGCAAATTATAAACGGAATCAGATATCTGTTTTTTGTAAAAAAAACACCGACACTGAATAAAATCGCTAACAGCAGCATCAGAATTCTTCTGAAACGAATCTTTTTTACCATGCTTTTCTCTCCATTCCTGCAACATTCGTTTCTTATTTTACCACAAGATACTTTTCATTTCCACTTCACTATACGTCTCTTCCATTTTTATTCACCGCAAAGATTTTTCCAAAACAGGCTAGGTAAAACAAAAACCCCGAAACAGACTGCATATCTGCAGTCCTTTCAGGGTTTATTCATTTTTAAAAAACTAGTTTCTGGTCAGATCATCCATATGACCGGATAATGATTTCAGATAAGATGCAAATGCATCATGAAGATCCGGACGTTTCAGCGCTGTTTCCACAGTCGCTTTCAAAAAGCCCAGTTTATCTCCTACATCATAACGACGACCGGAAAACTCATATGCATAGACGTCCTTATAAACGGCCAGTTCTTTTAAAGCATCGGTCAGCTGGATTTCTCCGCCGGCACCCGGTGCAGTATGTTCCAGAATCGGAAAAATATCCGGTGTAATAATATAACGACCGAGAATGGCAATATTGGACGGTGCATTTTCACGAGCCGGTTTTTCATGTAATGTGGATACTTTGTGCAGGCCTTTTTCCACAGCATTGCCGGAAACAATCCCGTACTTATTGACATCGTCCCAGTCCACCTGCTGAACCCCTAACACGCTTGCCTGATATTTTTCATATACATTGATCAACTGCTTTAGGCACGGAACTTCGGCATCTACCACATCATCACCCAGCAGAACGGCAAACGGGTCATTTCCCACAAAGTTCTTTGCACATAATACGGCATGTCCTAAGCCCTTCGGGGTCTGCTGGCGTACATACTGCACGTTTACCAGCTGACTGATTTCCTGAATCTGTTTTAACATGGCGTCCTTATGTTTACGTTCCAGTTCCAGTTCCAGTTCAATGGAACGGTCAAAATGGTCTTCAATAGCACGTTTACTGCGCCCGGTAATGATTAAAATGTCTGTAATTCCGGAAGCTACCGCTTCCTCCACAATATACTGAATCGTTGGTTTATCTACAATTGGGAGCATTTCTTTTGGCTGTGCTTTGGTTGCCGGTAAAAACCGGGTTCCCAGGCCAGCCGCAGGAATGACAGCCTTTGTGATTTTCATCTGAAAATCCTCTCCTGTCTATCGATATTTTTATAAGATAAATTTGCTTAAATCCTGTTCTACAATCATGTCCCCCAGATGGCTTTCCACATAAGCTTCATCCACGACCACCGTTTCTCCGGTGAAATCACTGGCAGCATACATCAGATCCGCAAGCAGTTTTTCCATAATGGTATGCAGTCTGCGTGCGCCCAGATTTTCTGTCTGTTCGTTGGCATCAAAGGCGATTTTTGCAATTTTACGAACAGCATCTTCGGTAAATTCCAGTGTGACATCTTCTGTTTTCAACAGCTGTGCATACTGTTTTAACAGGGAATTGTTCGGTTCGGTTAAAATACGTTCCAGATCTTCCCGTGTTAGGTTTTCCAGATAAACACGAACCGGGAAACGACCCTGTAATTCCGGAATCAGATCGGTTGGTTTTGCAACATGGAATGCACCTGCCGCAATAAAGAGAATATGATCGGTACGAATATTTCCGTGTTTTGTTTTGATAACACTGCCTTCCACAATCGGCAGAATGTCTCGCTGTACCCCTTCACGGGAAACATCCGGACCGTGACCGCCCTGACCGGTGATTTTATCAATTTCATCCAGGAAGATGATCCCGTGGTTTTCGGTTAACGCAATCGCTTCCTGTTTGACATCATCGAAATCAACCAGTTTTTCCGCTTCCTGCTGTGTCAGGATCTTTCTTGCCTGTTCTACAGTCACTTTCCGCTTTTTGGTGCGTTTCGGCATGAAGTTGTTGAACATTTCCCCAAAGTTTCCGTTGGAGTCATCCACGCCCATGCTTGCAAGCATGTCGTTCATGGCATTGCTGTCTTCCACTTCAATATCGATGAAATCATCTTCCAGTTCCTGACGGCGCAGTTTCTGTTTTAAGATTTCACGTTTTTCGCGAACATCCGCTTCGGCTCTGTTGTGTTCTTCGGAAGGAATATCCGTTGCCGGTTTCGGTCCGTTTCCGTTTTCATTGCCGTTAAACAGGAATTCAAACGGATTGGTGAAGTTGGTTTTTTTCTTCGGCATCGGAGCCAGAATATCTAAAAGACGTTCTTCCGCCAGTTTTTCCGCCTGGTCCTGCACTTCTTCTGTTTTTTTATCGTTAACCATCCGAATGGCCGCTTCCAAAAGATCACGAACCATGCTTTCCACATCGCGGCCCACATAACCCACTTCCGTGAATTTGGTAGCTTCCACTTTGACAAACGGTGCTTCCACCAGTTTTGCAAGTCTTCTTGCAATTTCGGTTTTTCCGACACCGGTCGGCCCGATCATTAAGATGTTTTTCGGGCTGATTTCTTCCTGCTGTTCTTTGGTCAGTCTGCTGCGGCGATAGCGGTTACGGAGTGCAACCGCTACACTTTTTTTCGCTTCCTGCTGACCGATAATATACTGATCCAATCGTTCCACGATTTCCTGCGGTGTAAAAATTTCCATCTGTCTTCCCCCTACTTGGCTACTTCTACCGTGATATGATCATTGGTAAAGACACAGATACTGCTGGCAATTTCTAACGATTTCCGTGCAATTTCCTCTGCACTCAAATCGGTATTCTGTAACAGTGCCAGAGCAGCGGAATAGGCATAGGTTCCTCCGGAACCGATTGCCACTGTGTCAAAATCCGGTGTAATGACTTCACCGCTTCCGGATAATACCAGAATGCCGGTCTTGTCCGCAACAATTAACATGGCCTCCAGATTTTTCATCGCCTGATTGCTTCGCCATTCCTTGGCCATCTCCACAGCGGCCTTCTCTAAGTTTCCTCTGGTACTTTCCAGATGATTTTCAAATTTTTCAAATAAAGAAACAGCATCCGAAACACTTCCTGCAAAACCGGTTAACACTTTTCCGTGATAAATGGTGCGAACTTTTTTCGCAGAATGTTTCATGATAACTTTTTCGCCTAATGTTACCTGACCGTCGCCTGCAATGGCAACCTGGTCACCTTTTTTGACTGCAAGAATTGTTGTCAATTCTGATTCCTCCTCATAATCGGTTCTGTCTATGCTCTCGGGTGAGCTTTCCGATAAATCTGCTGCAGATGTGTCTGAGAAACTTCTGTATAGATCTGTGTGGTGGAGAGACTCTCATGACCCAGTAATTCCTGGATCACTCTTAAATCCGCCCCGTTGTCCAACAGATGTGTGGCGAAGGAATGCCGGAACACGTGTGGAGATACCTTAAACTGCAAGGCTCCCTTTTTGATGTACTGATCCAGTAAATATTCCACGCCTCGGGCAGTCAGTCGTCCGCCCTCCTGATTTAAAAACAGAGCTTCCTGTTCATCTCTTAACATGGTGGGTCTGCCGCATTCCATATAACGGCTGACAGCTTCCTGTGCCAGTTCTCCCACCGGAACAATGCGTTCCTTACTACCTTTCCCGAAAATACGCAAAATACCCTTCCGGCTTTTGAAATCTGCCGTATTTAATGCAACCAGTTCAGAGACACGAAGGCCGGAACTGTAAAGCAGTTCAAAAATAGCGCGGTCCCGCAGACTGACCGGATCCTCTCCTGCAAGATACTGATCCAGAAATCTTGCAATATCCGCTGTGCTTAAAACTTCGGGTAAATGCTTTTCTTTTTTGGGTGCAGACAGCAAATCGGCCGGATTACGGTCGATCCGGCCCTCTTTGTTCAAAAATTTAAAAAAGCTCTTAAGTGCCGCCGTTTTACGGCACAGAGTAGATTTTTTCAGTTGCTGTTCCTGTTGCAGTTCCGCCAGAAAGAAACGAAGATCCCGATGGGTAACCTGCCCTAAATGCAAGATGTGTTCTTCCAGATAGCTTATAAACTGCTCCAGATCTTTCCGGTAGGCAGTAATCGTGTGTCCGGAATATCCTTTTTCGGCTTCAAGATAGGTTAAAAATGCATGCAGTGAATCGGCATTTTCTTTTAACATTCCTGATACCCCCTGCCCTTATTTTTCTAAGGTTTCTTCCTGAAAAGCTTGAAGATCCTCTAAGGCTCTTGCGGCCAGTTTGCCGTTCTTTTCTTTTTTATTGCGAATTCGTTCCGGTAATGCCGGAATCAGACTGAAATTCACATTCATTGGCTGGAAATGATGCGGATTTGCGGTCACAATGTAATTTAACAGTCCGCCGATTGCCGTTGTTAGCGGGAAGGTAACCAGCTCTTTTTCCTCATACATTCTTGCCGCATTAATCCCTGCCACCAGGCCGCTTGCCGTGGATTCCACATAGCCTTCCACGCCGGTGATCTGGCCTGCAAGGAACATGTTTTCTTTCTTTTTAATTCGTCCTGTGGATTCCAGAGAAAGCGGTGCATTGACAAACGTATTGCGGTGCATAACACCGTAACGCACGATTTCCGCCTCTTCCAGACCCGGAATCATGTGCAGCACCCGTTTCTGTTCGCCCCATTTCATACGGGTCTGGAACCCTACAATATTGAACAAGGTTCCTTCCTGATTGTCTTTTCGGAGCTGTACCACAGCGTAGGACTGCTGTTCGGTTCGATGATCGACCAGTCCTACCGGTTTCATAGGACCGAAGGCAAGTGTCTGACGGCCGCGGCTTGCCATCGCTTCAATCGGCATGCAGCCTTCAAAGAATTTTTCTTTTTCAAAATCCTTGGTTTCGATGACTTCCGCGGAAATCAAGGCATTGTAGAAGAGATTGTATTCTTCTTCGGTCATCGGACAGTTTAAGTAATCCGCGTCGCCTTTATCATAGCGGGATGCCCAGAATGCCTTGTCGTAATTGATGGATTCGGCTGTCACAATCGGTGCCGCCGCATCATAGAAATACAAATCATCCTGTGCCGTCACTTCCTTGATATAATCCGCCATTGCCCCGTCTGTTAAAGGACCGGTGGCAATAATGGTGATTTCATCCTCGTTCACTTCGGTGACTTCTTCGGAAACAATTTCCACCAGCGGATGTTCCGTTAAGGTCTTTGTAATCTGTGCGGAAAATTTTTCACGGTCTACCGCCAGCGCGCCGCCGGCAGGAACCTGATTTTCATCGGCACATTTCATAATGAGAGAATTCATTCTGCGCAGTTCCTCTTTTAAGAGTCCCACGGCATTTTCTATATTATTGGCACGCAGAGAGTTGCTGCATACCAGCTCCCCGAACTGTTCGGTGTGGTGTGCAGGCGGAAAGCGGTGCGGACGCATTTCATACAGGCGCACCGGAATTCCCCGTTCTGCCAGCTGCCAGGCAGCTTCGGAACCGGCAAGGCCGGCACCGATTACATTAACTTTCTTCATTGTCTTCTTTTCGTTCTGGCTCAAAGTTACACTCCTTATTGCTACAAATGATCAGTTTTCCTTTTTTCGTTTTGCGTTCTACCATAATACTGTCACATTTCGGACAGCGTTCACCTGTCGGACGATCCCAGCTTACGAATTCGCAATCCGGATAGAGACTGCAGCCGTAGAAGGTACGACCCTTTTTACTGCGGCGTAACACAACCTCGCCCTTATGACATACCGGACAGGTAACATTGATTTTTTCTAAAAGCGGTTTTGCATTGCTGCATTCCGGGAAGCCCGGACATGCCAGGAATTTACCGTACCGGCCCACTTTAATGACCATGTTACGACCGCATTTTTCACAAATAACATCGCTCACTTCATCTTCAATTTTCACCGGCCCGATCTTTTCTTCCGCGATCTGCAGTTCTTTTTCAAACGGTCCGTAGAATTCTCTTAAGATGGCTTTCCATTCATAATTGCCTTCTTCAATTCCGTCAAGTTTGCTTTCCAGTCCTGCGGTGAAGTTGACATCGATGATATCCGGGAAGTGTTCCTTTAAGAGATCAATGACCAGAATCCCCAGTTCGGTCGGATAGAACTGTTTTGCTTCACGAACCACATAGTTGCGGGCAAGAACGGTTTCTACCGTCGGTGCATAGGTACTCGGACGACCGATTCCCTTTTCTTCCAGAGTTTTAATCAGGGTTGCTTCGGTATATCTTGCAGGAGGCTGAGTAAAGTGCTGTTTTGGAATCAGCTCTTCACTTTCCAGGAATTCCCCTTCGCTGACCGGAACCAGTTTCTGTGTTCCTTCGCCGTTTTCCTCCTTGTTTTCCAGATAAACTTCCTGATACCCTTTGAAAACCACGACGGTACCGGTTGTGGAAAAATCATATTTTCCGGCTTTGGTAAGAATGGTGGTCTGTTCCATCTGAGCAGGTGCCATCTGGCTTGCCACAAAGCGTTCCCAGATCAGCTTATATAATTTAAACTGCTCATTGGTCAGATATTCCTTAATAGATTCCGGTGTTTTATCCACATAAGTCGGTCGAATGGCTTCATGGGCATTCTGTGCATTGTTTTTATTTTTATATTCTTTCCGTTCTTTCGGCAGGAATTCTTCTCCGTAACGGTCTTTGATAAATGCGGCCGCATCATCTCGTGCCACTTCCGCAATACGGGTAGAGTCGGTTCTCATGTAAGTAATTAAACCGACCGAACCTGCTTTTCCGAGAGCAATTCCTTCATAAAGCTGCTGAGCCACACGCATGGTTTTTTTCGCAGTAAAATTCAGTTTACGGTAAGCATCCTGCTGCATGGAACTGGTAATAAACGGAGCAGACGGATTTTTAGTACGTTTTGTCTTCTTGACTTCTGCCACTTCGTATTTTGCATCTTTCAGATCATCAAGAATCCCGTTCACTTCATCTTCCGAATGAATTTCGGCTTTTTTCCCATCGATCTTGCTCAGCTTTCCGGTCATTTTTTTACCGTCTGCCACAAAGACATTGTCTACCGTCCAGTATTCTTCCGGAATGAAGCTGTTGATTTCTTCTTCCCGCTCACAGATTAAACGAACGGTAACCGACTGTACACGTCCGGCACTTAAGCCTTTTTTTACTTTTCTCCAGAGAAGCGGACTCAGCTGGTAACCGATAATACGGTCCAGAACACGGCGTGCCTGCTGGGAATATACCCGGTTCATCGCCAGTGTGCGCGGATTTTTAACCGCATTCTTTACAGCTTCCTTGGTGATTTCGTTAAATTCTATCCGGCACTTTTCTCCGGTATCGATTTTCAAAGCTTCCATTAACTGCCATGCAATGGCTTCCCCTTCGCGGTCCGGGTCAGGTGCCAGAAGGATATGATCTGCTTTTGCGGCAGCTTTTTTCAGTTCTTTGATTTTATCGCCTTTTCCGCGAATGGTGATATATTTTACAGCAAAATCGTTTTCAATATCGACACCAAACTGACTTTTCGGCAGGTCACGAACGTGACCTAAGGAAGCCAGCACCACATATTTGTTTTTTCCAAGAAATTTTTCAATTGTTTTCGCTTTAGATGGAGATTCCACGATCACAAGCGTTTTTCCCAATGTAAACACCTCAATTTTCAATGGCTTTTTAAATTTTAAAAAAATCCGTAAAAAACCCGTTGTTTCTTAAAACTGTATTCTTTCGCATAAAGCGAATATTCATCAAAAATAGAGCAGTCGGCAACAGAAGTCAACTGCTCTATCCATCATTAAATTTTAAAGAGCGTTCCTACTGCATCTTCTTTAATGACAACCTGAGCATGTTCTCTGAAAAAGTCTATCACGGTATGAATTTCATCCCCGTATTCAGAGACCATACCCGCTGTAACATCATTAAGCAGATCCTTTTCCAGAAATGCCAGATAATAATGATCTTTATAACGATACAGCTGACTGTCACCGCTGTAGTTTTCTTTTACCATATGACTTGCTAAGATTGCGTCTTCCAGTTCTTCCATACGGAAAATGACATCTTCTGTCTGAACATCCGGTAACAGTTCTTCCTCCATAATATCTTCCAGGAGAGACTGTCCCAGGCCTTCCAGATCCAGATTGATACTCGGTTTCCCGCCCGCATTTTTCTTTCCGTTCATTTTTGTAACGGTGATCAGCATACTTTCGCCGGTCATCGGAAATGCTTCAATCATTAACTGGGCATCGGTTCCCACATCAAATCCGCAGTCCTCTTTCGCTTCTTCCAGAATTTCCTGAAACAGCTTCTGCGCTTCCGGATTATGAGGTACCAGATCCCATTTTTTCATATCTCTTTGCGCCATATCTTCTTTACTGATAATGATCTGTAATTTATTATCATTGACTAAATTGAATTTCATCGTTCAACCACCTCCAGAATCGATGGAATCTATCCTGTTTTCAGCCTATTTACCGTTATCTTATATTTAATACCTGTCGATTGTCAAGGTCTCTCCCCGTAATCCGGCATTTTGTCATGAAAACCCTATAATTGACGGAATTTTTTTTGATTCACACGGTCTTTTCTGCGTCCGGAACGGAAAATCCTTTCTTCCCCGCTCCTATTTCCTTTGTCTAACTGTTAGTTCACTCTGTAACTCAGATTAGGAAATAATCCTCCGGACAGCATACATTCTACTACATAGAAATTTGTTTGTCTATATTATAGGAAAGAATTGTTCATTCTTCTAAAGAAAAAGATTTTTTCCCCACCTTAAAATCTAACTTCTATTCCGAAAGACAGATTCCTTTTTTTCCGTTCTTCTTTTTTAAAAATCCTTTGTTTTTTGAAAAATCTCTGTGCAGATTTTCCGGTTTTGAGGATGGTTTCATTTCCTGAAAAAAACATAAAAAAAGAGCAAGGCGGCAAACCCGACCTGCTCAAAAAATCTGATTCTTTGGAGTTCCGTTCCCTTACACTCCGATATTCTTCCAAAGAAAAAACCGGCGCAGCAAATGCCGCGCCGGAGAAGGGTTTCCGGGAAACCCCGCTGATTAATAGTTTTCGCAGTTTACTTCGAAGAAGCTCTGTGGATGAGCGCATACCGGGCACATCTGTGGAGCTTTGGTACCTACTACGATATGACCGCAGTTACGGCATTCCCAAACTTTAACTTCGGATTTTTCGAATACTTTTGCAGTTTCTACGTTCTGCAGTAACTGACGATATCTTTCTTCATGATGTTTTTCGATTGCAGCAACCAGACGGAATTTAACAGCCAGGCCTTTGAAACCTTCTTCTTCAGCGGTTTTTGCAAAACCTTCATACATGTCGGTCCATTCAAAGTTTTCACCTTCAGCAGCAGCTTTCAGGTTCTGAGCGGTATCACCCAGTCCGTCTAATTCTTTGAACCACATTTTAGCGTGTTCTTTTTCGTTATCTGCAGTTTTCAGGAATAATGCAGCGATCTGTTCCATTCCTTCTTTTTTTGCAACACTTGCAAAATAGGTGTATTTGTTACGAGCCTGAGATTCACCTGCGAATGCAGCCTGTAAGTTTTTTTCTGTCTGAGTACCAGCGTATTTGTTAGCCATAGTAATTGTCCTCCCTTTAATCACACATTTTATTTATTTTCATTTATATAAAATCCAGCATTCTGTAGACCACAGAATGCAGAACTTCCCAAAGTGACGGGCATCCTTTCAGCCCTTATTTATCCGACTGATCCGTCAGTATGTCGGATTCTCTAAATTCTTTTTCATAGTAACATACTTCGTTTTTTTGTTCAACAGCACAATTTCATTCTTATATATGTTTTTCTTATTCTATCGGTTAAATTTTTTATTCTATCCCGATCAAAGTCTCATTATGCTCTGTTTTTATTTATACCCCAATAAAACACACGTTTAAACAGGATTTTAAAAAATTTTTTCGCCCAATCCGTATTTTTTTTAAAACAATGTGTTTTCGTATTAAAATTACAGTCTGAAACAAAAATATCATATATTAATATTTGCTTATTCAAATTCGTGTCATAGCACTAAAGTTAGCATTATCTTACCAATCTTATGCTATGCGAATCATTCAGAAAAACAGAAAAAAGATCCGCAACGGGATCTCTTTCTCTGTCATTCTATTATTTTGTGTGTTACTTTCAAAAAAATAATCTTCAAATATATTATACCACGGAAATATAGAAATAACACAACAAAATCGCAAAATATTTATTTTTTTGTTAAAATTCCGGCTGTTTTTGTTGTTTTTTTGCAGTTTCAGAAAAAAGACGGATCGATGAGATACTTTCCCTGCTTTGGTTTGCATCCATTTAGACATTTATTACAAAAATCATATGAATTTAATACGAATGGCTTTTTCTGATACTCCTCACATCTAAAGCGGGGAGCTTTTCGGCGACATTCGGTAAAAGTACTTTATCCGGAAAACTGTTCATCCCTCCCGGCATTCTTCGGTCTATTGTACAGGAATCCTTCTGGGCTTTTCAGGAGAAGATATTCGTTCAGATAAGGACTGTTCTCCGGAAGAACCCAGAAATCACAGCAGGAACCGTTTCCACAGGTAGAACGGCGAATCAGGGAAGCATGAATTTTCGCTAACGTCGGATAATCCGGGTTACACATGGCAGGCATCAGATGCTCATAACCGTGCGCTTTTGCAAAATCCGCAATCGGACAGGTAGAAAAAATATACCGGGTCCCCTTTCCTTTTTCATAGGGTTTTACCTCCATATGATAATTTCCCGGCCACTCTCTTTCATGTTTTTTCCCGTTCTTTGCAATCCGACTGAAAATCATGTGTGCCAGTCGCGGGGCAAACGGCCAGGTCATTTTAGCGGGACTCTGTCGTTTCGGAACAAACAGCGCACAGCACAGTTCTTCCATTTTTTTCACCGACGGTTTTTCCTCCAGAACCTCATAATAGGCAAAGAGTGCAATGCAGTCATACACCGATCCCGCCTGCATATTTTTCTTTCCGCCGATGTACGGCAGATCCTTTAAAAAGGTCTCATAGCAGTCCTCCAGTTTCTCCCAGATCATCTGCGCCTCTTTTGGCGTATATTCCGAAAGCAGCTCCTTCTGCATGACTTTTTTTACTTTTCCGGAAAACATCAGATGCTTGTTTCTGTCAAATACCAGGTTTCGTTCCCGCATATCGCTCCCCCTTTTTCAGTTTACTATTACTTCTATAAGTATATTATAGCAAACAGAAATTTTCCTTTCCATCACGATTCGTTTCCATTCTCCTTCCTGTTCTGTTGACAATTTCTAACCGGTATTAAGTTTTTCTTATGTATCCCCGATTCATGTTGAAAATACTTGACAAATGGCTGTCTATCAAGTATTGTAACTAAATGTAGGTTTGAAAAAAATTAAATTTAAAAAGTAGTAAGGAGTATCTTATGACCGATTATTTAACTGAGTTGTTTAATGTAATCATCATCGGGATCGTTGAAGGGATTACCGAATGGTTACCAATTTCCAGTACAGGTCACATGATTTTAGTTGAAGAATTTCTTCATTTAGGCGTATCCGAAGAATTTATGGATATGTTTAACGTTGTGATTCAGCTGGGTGCCATTATGGCGGTTGTGGTTCTGTTCTTCCGCAAGCTTTGGCCGTTTCAGTCTCCGAAAAAGGGTCTGATCAAAAAAGATATCTGGAACCTCTGGATGAAAGTTATTGTTGCCGTTCTTCCTGCAGCCGTTTTTGGTTTGCTTTTGGACGACTGGCTCACCGAACACCTGTATAATTATCAGACGGTAGCGATCACCTTAATTCTTTACGGGATCTTATTCATCGTGATTGAAAACTATAACAAACACCGTACCCCGATTGTAAACTCATTTGCAGATTTAAGCTTTAAAATGGCTCTGTTCATCGGTTTCTTCCAGGTACTTTCCCTGATTCCGGGTACTTCCCGTTCCGGTGCTACCATTCTTGGTGGTATTTTACTGGGTACCAGCCGCTTTATTGCCGCAGAATTCAGTTTCTACCTGGCAATTCCGGTTATGTTCGGCGCAAGTCTTTTAAAACTGCTGAAATTCGGATTTTCTTTCACTTCTTTAGAAATCATGTTCCTGATTACCGGTATGATTGTAGCCTTCCTGGTTTCCATTCTGGCAATCAAATTCCTCATGAACTACATTAAGAAAAATGACTTTAAAGCATTCGGTTACTACCGTATCGTTTTAGGGATTCTGATTCTGATTCATTTCTTTTTCTTTTAAGAACTGACTTGACGATGTCTTCGGACATCGTCTTTTTTTATCCTTCTTTTCTCTTCCGGACGTTGCACGGCACCGAACGCCTTCCCGGAATCGAGTCCTGCCCCTGCCCTTCCGTTCCTGCTGTCTCTATCGCCCTAGTGCATTCATAATCCTGTAGAAATACTTTTATATCTTCCGGTGATACTTTCCCATTCCTGGATTCTTCCAAACCGTTTAAAAGCAATTCTCCCACCTGTCAGATACGGGTTTCCTCTTCCGATTTCATTTATTCCCGTGATCTTTTTTCAAATGCTCTCTTGTGCGACCCAAATCTCTTTTTCGGGAAACAAAAAGAATCCCCGGGAGCTTTTCCCGGGGATTCCTGTCTCCGCCTCAGTTTCAAACTAAAGTAGAGTGGGTTATTTTTTTCTTATTTTGCATAATCAACAGATCTGGTTTCGCGTACAACAACGACTTTGATCTGTCCTGGATATTCCAGTTCTTTTTCAATTCGTTTTACAATGTCACGGGACAGTTTCACAGCTTCCGCATCGTCAACTTTATCCGGTTTTACCATAATACGAATTTCACGACCTGCCTGGATTGCAAAGGATTTTTCAACACCGTCAAAGTCATTTGCGATTTCTTCCAGTTTGGAGAGACGTTTCAAATAGCTTTCCAGTGTTTCTCTGCGCGCACCAGGACGTGCTGCGGATACTGCATCGGCTGCAGCAACTAAAACAGCTTCTACCGTTCTAGGATCAACATCACCGTGATGTGCTTCAATCGCATTGATGACATCCTTAGATTCACGATAACGTTTTGCCAGATCGGCACCGATAGATACGTGAGGACCTTCCACTTCATGGTCAACGGCTTTCCCGATATCATGAAGTAAACCTGCACGTTTTGCGAGCTGAACATCACAGCCCAGTTCAGCTGCCATCATTCCGGCAAGGTGTGCAACTTCAATGGAATGATTCAGTACATTCTGTCCGTAACTGGTTCTGTATCTCAGACGACCCAACAGTTTAATCAGTTCCGGATGGAGACCGTGTACCCCTGTTTCAAAGGTAGCCTGTTCCCCTTCTTCACGGATTTTCTGTTCGATTTCTTTCTGAGCGCGTTCTACCATCTCTTCGATACGTGCCGGATGAATACGGCCGTCTACAATCAGTTTTTCCAGTGCAACTCTTGCGATGTCGCGACGGATTGGATCGAAACCGGAGAGAATAACAGCTTCCGGAGTATCATCGATGATCAGATCAATTCCTGTCAGAGTTTCCAGTGTGCGGATGTTTCTGCCTTCACGACCGATAATACGACCTTTCATTTCATCGTTTGGCAGTGCAACAACAGATACTGTTGTTTCAGCCACATGATCGGCTGCACAACGCTGAATCGCTAAAGAAATGATTTCTCTTGCTTTCTTGTCTGCGGTTTCCTTTGCAGCGGATTCCATGTCTTTGATCATAACTGCCGTTTCGTGGGAGATTTCTTCTTCCACTTTGCTTAAGAGCTGTTCTCTTGCTTCTTCGGAAGTCAGTCCGGCTAAACGTTCCAGTTCCGCTTCCTGTTCTTCCTGTAAAGAAGTTACTTTTGCTTTAATTCTTTCGATCTGTGCCTCAGTTTTGTGTAAACCCTGTTCTTTCTGTTCTAGAGCTTCGTATTTGCGATCCAGAGATTCTTCTTTCTGGATCAGACGTTTTTCGGAGCGCTGTAATTCGGAACGACGTTCTTTCACTTCTACTTCCGCTTCAGTACGAATTTTATAAGCTTCGTCTTTTGCTTCCAGCATAGCTTCTTTTCTGATGGCATCTGTATTTCTGGTTGCTTCTTCCATGATGCGGGATGCTTCCAGTTCTGCAGATTTAATCTTGGATTCCCCTACGGTTTTCCGTACGATGTAACCCACCAGAAGGCCTGCCACTGCTGCGACAACTACTGCGATAATAGTGGCTAGAGTCATATTGCGTCGTTTTCCTCCCTTCACGATTAGTGTTTCATTTTTAACGACATTATCAAATAGTAATTAAAAACAACGGAAATCTTAAAAAATCCTAGGTTCATGCACATTTTCCTGGTTTTCGCCAATAAAAAAAGCAAATCCAATTACGATTTGCTGAAATTGCTTTTTGTGTTTCCGATTGCGTCCGAAAAAAAGCATACCAAAACGGCAGCCGATTTTCCGATTTTACGGCAAATTCATGTAATGAACCGAAAAACACCGATACTATGGCTTTTTACGAAAATTTTACAAAACTTCTTCGATTCCACAGACCGGTTCTCCCCCGTTCCTTACATATCTATTGCTGATTCGCATCCGTTCACGCTTATTTATATATAAAGATGCAGTTCACAGTATATTTCCAAATGATGACAGATACTCACCATGCCACAATTTTATATAGTAAACCTGCATAGGCAGGTGCAATTTCATACAAGACTTCCACTAATTAATTTTATAAGTAATTGCACCGCATGTCAAGGTATCATGTATAAACTTAAAAAATATTATCAAAATTTTCTTTATCTAAATAATTTTCAACGGCTTCATCCTGCACGACCGAGCGAATAATATCTCCGCTGAAGCCTTTTCCGTATAAAAAACGACTCAGCTTTTCTCTTGTCACAGGTTTCCGGGTGCCTCTCACTTTTTTTAAGGCTGTTTCCAACGCAATTTCGTATTCCGCTTCTTCCGAAAAAAACTCTGCTACCGTCTGTTCGGCAAGAGAAGAATCTTTCACTTTTTTCCCCAGTTCGTAAACCATTTTCATTCTGCCACAGGGATGAAACTCCATCCGGTCATGAATCCAGCTTCTGCAGTAGGCTTCATCGTCCACATAATGATATTCTTCCAGAAAAGGAACCACTTCCTCCGTGATCTCTTCACCGTACCCCTTTTTTCGGAGCATTTCCCGTACTTCCTCTTTGGTACGCATGCGTGCGGCAACATAATCCAGTGCAAGTCCTTTTGCCTCTTCCAGTGCTGACACGGTTTCTCCCCCTTTTTCAAAAAAACGGGATACCCCACCCATAACAGACAGGATATCCTTCGAAACGTTCGATTATTCTTCTTCCAGATTCAGTGGAGTATCTTCTTCTTCATCTTCCTGAACTTCTACAACCATACCGATGTTCTGAGAATGAGAACGGATTTTTTCTTCAATTTCCGCACGGGTTTCCGGATTTGCTTTCAGATATTCTTTAGCATTGTCACGACCCTGGCCGATCTTTTCGCCTTCATAAGAATACCATGCACCGCTTTTCCGAATAATTTCCAGTTCCACGCCGACATCAATGATGCTGCCTTCATTGGAAATCCCTTCACCGTACATAATATCAAATTCAACCTGTTTAAACGGAGGAGCCACTTTGTTTTTCACGATTTTTACTTTGGTACGGTTCCCGATGATATCGGTACCTCTTTTTAATGCTTCCCCTTTTCTGACTTCCATACGAACGGAAGAATAGAATTTCAAGGCGCGACCCCCGGTGGTTACTTCCGGATTTCCGTAAACAACCCCGATTTTTTCACGAACCTGGTTGATAAAGATCATGGTTGTGTTGTTTTTGCTGATATTCCCGGTCATTTTACGAAGCGCCTGGCTCATCAGTCTTGCCAGAAGACCTACATGGGTATCACCCATTTCCCCTTCGATTTCGGCTCTCGGAGTCAATGCGGCTACCGAGTCGACAACGATAATATCCACAGCACCGCTTCGTGCCAGTGCATCGCAGATTTCCAGCGCCTGTTCCCCGTAATCCGGCTGGCTGACCAGCAGATTGTCAACATCTACTCCGATATGTTTTGCATAAACCGGATCTAACGCATGTTCCGCATCAATAAATGCGGCAACGCCGCCTTCTTTCTGACATTCCGCAACGATATGCAGCGCAACGGTTGTTTTCCCGGAAGATTCCGGACCATATATTTCAATAATTCTTCCTTTCGGAACACCGCCGATCCCTAACGCACTGTCTAAGGCAATGGAACCGGTGCGAATTGCTTCCATTTCAATTTTTTCCTGGTCGCCCAGACGCATCAGGGCACCCTTCCCGAACTGACGGTCAATCTGTTTTAAAGCATTTTCCAGAGCCGCCGCGCGGTCCTGCTTCTGTTTTGATGTATCTGCCATTATTATCCTCCGTTCCATATAAATCAAATATATGTTTGATTATATTGCTTAAATTCTGCCTTGTCAATGAAAAATCCCCGGGAACAGATGTTTTTGTCATCGGGGATTTTTATGTTGTTCATTTTTTGTTAAAAAAACGTGAATTCTGAATCAGTCGCAGGAAATGGAGTTCCGGGAACGGTCATGGAAGCGTTCTTCCGCCAGTTCCACCAGTCTGGTCAACAGATCGGTAATGGACAGTCCGCCGGCTTCCCACATTTTCGGATACATACTGATTTCGGTGAAACCGGGTAAGGTGTTAATTTCATTCAGATACAGTTTGCCTGTGGAAGGTTCCAGGAAGCAGTCCACTCTGGCAAAGCCTTCACAGTCTAAAGCTTCATAGGCATCCAGTGCCAGTTTCTGAACCGCTTTTGTCTGTTCTTCGGTCAGATCGGCCGGAATCTGTGCAACGGACTTGTTGTCGATATATTTTGCTTTATAATCATAGAATTCATTGCTTGCGGAAATTTCACCCGGCATGGATGCTTTCGGATGTACATTGCCTAACACAGCGGTTTCAATTTCACGAATGGTAAGACCCTGTTCGATTAACAGCTTGCTGTCGTATTTTGCAGCCTCGGTCAGAGCATGAATCAGTTCGTCCCGGTCATGCGCCTTGGAAATCCCCACGCTGGATCCGCCGTTTGCAGGTTTTACAAAGACCGGATAAGCCAGTTTGGCTTCCACATCCTTCAGGGTTTCTTCCTGACGTTCTTCAAAATCATAACGTTTTACCAGGGTGAAATCCACCTGCGGAATGTTGTGGTATGCCAGGATTTTACGCATGATCCCTTTATCCATATTGACCGCAGAGCCTGCCACACCGCTTCCCACGTAAGGAACGCCTGCCAGTTCCAGCAGTCCCTGGGTCACGCCGTCTTCCCCGTAGGTCCCGTGTACAATCGGGAATACCACATCCAGACGGCACACTTCTTTCCCGGTCTGGGCAGATAATAAGATTCCGCCCGGTCTCGGAGCCAGAATCACTTCGCGATCCTGCAGTGCTTCCTCGTTTGCAGTCGTGATCTGATCCATCGGAACCGGCGCATACCAGCGTCCGCTTCTTGCGATGAAAATCGGAACCACTTCAAATAATTCCTTTGACAGATGTTCCGCAATGGTTCCTGCGGAAACCAGAGATACTTCATGTTCCCCGCTTCTTCCGCCAAACAGCAATCCAACTTTTTTCTTTGTCATGACTATCGTCCTTTCCTACTCATCCCCGACTTACTTTGCCTGTTCCATTTCCCCAACGGCAGCAACCACACCTGCAACCACATGTGCCACAGACAGGCCGCCCTGTAAATATACAATAAACGGTTCTCTCATCGGTCCGTCAATACTTAATTCAATACTGGAACCCTGTGTAAAGGTTCCGCCTGCCATAATGACCGGATCGTCATAGCCCGGCAGTTCGCAGTCATACGGTGTTACGTGTGCATCTAACGGAGATGCTTTCTGAATCCCCAGACAGAATCTGCGCACGTTATCCGGATTATCCAGCTGAATCGCCTGAATGATATCGGTACGCGGTTCATCCGCTTTCGGAGATACCTTATAGCCAAGCTGTTCCAGAAGCTGCGCTGCAAATACCGCACCTTTTAAAGCCTGTTCCACAATGAGCGGTGCCATAAAGAGACCCTGGTAAGCCAGACGGTTAAAGTCTAACGCACTTCCCACGTCTTCCGCAATCCCCGGAGAGGTCAGACGGATTGCCGCACGGTCTACAAGATCGGCTCTCCCTGCCACATAACCGCCGCGCGGAGCCAGTCCGCCGCCCGGATTTTTGATTAAGGAGCCTGCGATCAGGTCGGCGCCCACTTCCAGCGGTTCTTTTAATTCCACAAATTCGCCGTAGCAGTTATCCACGAAAATGATAATGTCCGGACTGATTTCCCGTACGGTTTTGATGGCACCTTCAATTTTTGCGATGGATAAGGATTTTCTCCAGTCATACCCGCGGGAACGCTGAATGCATACCATTTTGGTATCCGGAGTAACGGTTTTGCGGATTCCGTCCATATCAAATTCATCGCCGATCAGATCAACCACTTTGTGTGTGATATTCAGTTCGGATAAGGTGCCCGGTTCCTTATCATGACCGATAATGGTCTGTAAGGTGTCATACGGCATGCCGCTGATGGAAACCACCGTATCTCCCGGCAGCAGATTTCCGTACAATGCCAGAGCCAGGGCATGTGTTCCGCTTGCAACGTTGGAACGAACCAGCGCTTTTTCCGCATGGAACAGATCGGCCCAGATTAATTCCAGCACATCACGGCCGGTATCCCCGTAGCCGTAACCGGAGGAGCCGTTTAAATGGAAATCACTGGCCTGATGTTTCTGGAAAGCATTTAAGATTTTGATCTGTGCTGTCCAGGTCTGATTGCTGATCGGTTCCCAGTAAGGCTGAACCGCATCATAGGCCTTCATGATTTCATCCATCAGTACATCGTTAATATGATATTTTTCCTGTAAGCTTAAAAAATAGTCTTTCATCTTGATATCTTCCTCTACTATCTATTCATTTATCTATTCGTTTTCATTCTGTTTCTGATACGGCATAAGCGGGCGCGGAATATTTTTTTCGTCCCCCGTCCACACAAAGCATGCCGCGGTTTCTGTATATTCCAGGTCTTTTACCTGACCGGCCTCATAGGCAAGATTTAACAGTCTTCCCTCCGTCAGCGGAATCGCAAACGAGCGGGTAACGGTTTTGCGGATCATATTCTGCATCTTTTCTTTTAACCGCTCCAGGTTCGTCCCCTTTGCCGCCGATACATACACACTGGCATCCCGATCCAGATGAATGGAGGAAACCGGCAGATCTTCCAGGCGGTCGATTTTATTAAAGACATACATTCTCGGTTTGTCCTTTAAATCCATCCCGGCCAGAATTTCATCCACGGCCTCCAGCTGATTTTCAAAATTCGGATTGCTGCAGTCAATGACATGTACCAGAAGGTCGGCATACTGCAGTTCATCCAGCGTCGCTTTAAAGGCCTCGATGAGCTGCGGCGGCAGATCATGGATAAAGCCTACGGTATCGGTTAAAAGCGCCTTGGTTCCGTTCGGCAGATAAAATGACCGTGTCGTCGGATCCAGGGTTGCAAACAGCTGATCTTCCACGTAGATTTCATCCTCGGTCAGAGCATTTAACAGCGAGGATTTCCCCGCATTGGTGTAGCCCACCAGCGTAATTAGGGGAATGCCGTGACGAAGTTTGCTTTTCTGCTGCACATCGCGGTGCTTGCGCACTTCCTTCAGCTCATGTTTGATGGCTGAAATTCTCTGGCGAATCCGACGCTTGTCCATCTCGAGTTTGGTTTCCCCGGGACCTCTGGTTCCCACGCCGTTTCCTTTCCCCATACCGCCCTGACGGGAGAGATTAATCCCCTGACCGGTTAAACGCGGTAACAGATAGGTAGACTGTGCCAGCTCCACCTGCAGCTTCCCTTCCCGGCTTCTTGCCCTCTGTGCAAAGATATCCAGGATCAGCATGGTTTTATCAATCACCTTCAGATCCAGTGCCCGGGAGAGATTATGTAATTGTGACGGAGAGAGCGTATGGTCAAATACCACACAGTCCGCTTCCTTTGCAAGAGCCAGTCCTCTCAGTTCCTCCAGCTTTCCTCTTCCCAGAAAATAAGCCGTATCCGGCGATGCACGGTGCTGTACCAGATAGTCCACCACTTCCAGTCCTGCCGTATCACTGAGTTCCTTTAACTCTTCATACAGATCCGTTTCCTCCCACGTGCTTCTTGCTTCGGGAAGAAAAACCAGGATCGCTTTCTCTTTCTGTTCGGCTGTCTCAAAAGGCATTTCGTTTGCCAACCGCTGTCACCTCATTTTTTTCAAAGTACTTTTTATTATAGCATAAAGCGCTTTCATCCCAAAAGAGATTTTAAAAAAACACACAAAGGCGGGCGTACCGCTTCTGATACGCCCAGCCCCTGTTCTATCCTAGTTCTGATAGCTTTCCAGACGAGCAACCAGAGCTGTTTTGCTGTCCTGATATTTCGCCAGTTTTTCTTTTTCGCCTTCGATGACCTGAGCAGGTGCTTTTGCGACAAAGCCCTGGTTGTTCAGTTTCTTTTCGAGACGTTCGATTTCTTTATTGACTTTTTCCACTTCTTTTTTGAGACGGGCAATTTCCTTGTCCATATCAATGAGGCCTTTTAACGGCAGGAAAATTTCAATCCCCTGTACAACTGCGGTAACCGCCTGATCCGGTTTTTCATCCAGAGTGAGTTTCAGATCCAGAGTTTCTAAGGTTGCCAGGTTTGTAATATAAGGAGCGGTTGTCTTTAAGACATCCAGTAATTCTTCTTTGTTTGCGGCAATGATGCATTCGGCTTTTTTGCCTAAAGGCACATTCATTTCGCTACGCATGTTACGGATGGAGCGGATCACTTCCATAACGGTATCCATCTGTTCTTCGACTGCAGTATCGATTTTGTCTTCGTCTGCTTTCGGCCATTCGGTGAGCATGATGGTTTCCCCTTCATGCGGCAGGTGCTGCCAGATTTCTTCTGTGATAAACGGCATGAACGGATGCAGTAAGATCATGGTGTCACGCAGAACGCCTGCGATAACCTGCTGTGCGGTACGACGGCTTACATCGCCTTCTTTTCCGTACAGTCTCGGTTTTACCATTTCGATGTACCAGTCGCAGAATTCATTCCAGATGAAATCGTAGAGAACTTTTGCCGCTTCCCCTAATTCATAGGAGTCGAGCATTCTGGAAACGGTTTTGGATACAGAATGGAACCGGCTTACGATCCATCTGTCTGCCATGGTGTATTCCAGTTTTTCTTCCGGCTGTGCTTCGTAATCTTCCAGGTTCATCAGTACAAAACGGGTTGCATTCCAGATTTTGTTTGCAAAGTTGCGGCTTGCTTCCAGTCGTTCCTGCTGGAATTTCAGGTCGTTCCCAGGAGTGTTCCCGGTGATTAACATGAATCTTAAGGTATCGGCACCGTAATCTTCAATAACCTGTAACGGATCAATCCCGTTTCCTAAGGATTTACTCATTTTACGACCCTGGCTGTCTAATACCAGACCGTGAATCAGTACATCATGGAACGGACTCTTGCCGGTGAATTCCAGTGCGTCAAAGAGCATTCTTGCCACCCAGAAGAAGATGATATCGCGACCGGTTACCAGAAGGCTTGTCGGATAGAAGGTTTCCATTTCCTTGGTCTGTTTTGGCCAGCCCATGGTAGAGAACGGCCATAAACCGGAGCTGAACCAGGTATCCAGTACGTCCGGATCCTGTTCCACATTTTTGGATCCGCATTTGGTACAGGTATCGATGTCGGTTGTGCTGCACATAACTTCTCCGCAGTCTTTGCAGTACCATACCGGAATTCTGTGACCCCACCACAGCTGACGGGAGATGCACCAGTCACGGATGTTTTCCAGCCATCCCAGATAGATTTTTGTGAACCGTTCCGGAATGAAGTTTACATCACCGTTGTGCGCAGCTTCGATCGCCGGTTTTGCCAGCGGTTCCATTTTTACAAACCACTGTTTACTAACGAGCGGTTCAATGACATTATGACAACGGTAGCAGTGACCTACAGAGTTGTTGTGATCTTCCACTTTGGTCAAAACGCCGCTTTCTTTCAGGTCTTTTACCAGCTGTTTCCGGCATTCATAACGATCCAGACCTTCATATTTCCCGGCTTCGGCATTCATTTTCCCTTCTTTGTCGATAACGACAACCTGAGGCAGGTCATGACGTTTTCCGACTTCAAAGTCGTTCGGGTCATGTGCCGGTGTGATTTTTACAGCACCGGTACCGAATTCACGATCTACATATTCATCGGCTACAACCGGAATTAATCTTCCGACAACCGGTAATACCAGGTTTTTCCCGATTAAATGTGCATAGCGTTCATCATCCGGATGAACGGCAACAGCGGTATCCCCCATCATGGTTTCCGGACGGGTGGTGGCAATTTCAATGCTGTCGGTTCCGTCTTCGGTCGGATAACGGAAATACCAGATCTGTCCTTCCTGATCCACGTGTTCCACTTCGATATCGGAAATGGTGGTGTGGCAGTGCGGGCACCAGTTTACCATGTAGTTGCCCTGGTAGATCAGGCCTTTGTTGTATAAGGATACGAATGCTTCACGAACAGCCTGAGAACAGCCTTCGTCCATGGTGAAACGTTCACGGTCCCAGTCACAGGAGGAACCCAGTTTCCGAAGCTGTGTGGTAATGGTGTTTCCGTATTCTTCTTTCCATGCCCAGGTGCGGCGCAGGAATTCTTCACGGCCCACTTCATAACGGTTGGTTCCTTCTTCTTTTAACTGTGCTTCCACTTTCGCCTGGGTTGCAATCCCTGCGTGGTCGGTACCCGGCACCCATAAGGTGTTGAAGCCCTGCAGACGTTTATAACGTACCATGATATCCTGCATGGTGTTGTCCATGGCATGACCCATGTGCAGTTTCCCGGTTACATTTGGAGGAGGCATAATAATCGAGAAGCTTTCTTTGCCTTCTTCCATTTTCCCCGCAAAATATTTGTTCTGTTCCCAGGTGGAATACCAGTGTTCTTCTACCTGTTTTGGATCATAAACTTTTGATAAGTTTTTGCTTTCATCCATCTTTTTAATCCCCTCTCGTTTTTCTACAATCTATTCAGCAGTATCAATCATCTCTCATACCCCGCAAATAAAAAAACGTTTTCATCCTGAAAAGGACGAAAACGTAAAATTCCGTGGTACCACCTTTGTTCCTAAGCTCTTCGCTTAAGCACTCTCCGCTGTAACGGGCTTACCCGGTAACACCTACTCTTTTTTTCAGCATTACATCTCCGGGGCTACCTTCCGAAAGATCTGACAGAAAGCTCACAGCCATGGCTTCCCTCTCTTTTGACAGATTGCATCCGTACTCTTCCCCATCTCAGATGATTCAATATTCTCTCTATTTTAAAAGACTACCATAGTGACATACCGGTGTCAAGAAAAGATTGCATCCGATCTATCGAGATATCTAATACCTTTGGAAAGAAAACCGGCATGGTGCCTCCCAAATCCATAGCAAAGCTTTTTCCAGGACAGAAACCCCTGCCGGAAAAACCGCAGAGCTCCGGAAACGATTTCCGCCGCCGATCAGGCTTCCTTCTCTTTACCGAACCGCTTCGGTAAAGATATAGCTTACCCGCGGGTCTTCCCACAGTTCCAGCAGTTCTTCCTTCGTCGCTAAAACCGCAAACCCGTAAGTGCTCAGGCCTTCCTGTTCAATATAGTCAATCATGCTTTCATACACGTTCGGATCCGTTTTGTCCGATCCGCCGTTTCTGCGGCTTTCCATAATTTCCGCAAATTCCGGATGGTCCGCCCGGTACTTCAGAAGACTCGTAACATGTTGTGTCATAACGGCTTCGTCGGTTCGATCGATCTCCTCCGTACTCTCGTTATCCAGAAGAGAGAGACGCGGGTAGCGTTCCCGATCCCAGTCAATACACACACCGCCGCCTGTCATTTCAAATCCCGCAAGCTCCGAAAGCATTCGTCCGTCTTCACCCTCGGTATAAACACCGCACCAGAGATTATGATGTTCCAGGCCTTTCTCTTCGATCCATTTTGCAAAGGTCTCATAATCGGTGAGACGGTTCAGCGAGACAAAACCCTTTACGTATTCTCCGTCAGGAAGTGCGGAAAGTTGCGCTTTCGCTTCCTGACTTCTTCCGGCAGGTCCCACTTTTTCCCCGTCTTCATAGGAATCGGCAAAAAGACCCTTTACCCCCTCAGGATAAACAAAGCTGTTGCCGGCAGGGCGCAGAAAAGCATCCTCGTCGTAAAAAAGGACACGATCCCGTTTCAGGACGCCGCTTACAGTGTGGGGCTTATACCCGCTGAAGCTCACAATCTGGGGAATCACCACCTGATAGGTTCCGTATCCCATCGGTTCCACCCGAACCTCATTGCGATGTTCCAGCGGATGATAGAGTTCTGTGTAAACGGACAAATCCAGACCCATACGGTTGGTCTCCATCTGTCCGGACGAACTGACACCCACCGTTTCCGTCGGATCATAATAGAACGCCGACACGGCATGCGGCAGGAGAAACTGTATAAATAAGACCAGCACAAGCACCACAGCGGCAACCGCCGTTCCCATCTTGAGAAAGGCCTTTCGGATCGATTTTTGAATCAGTGTCAGAAAACGGGTTGTTTCCTCTTCCGGTTCCCCGGATTCCGCCCCTTTTCCGCTAAGATCCATTCCGTCCAGTTCCGGGATTTCGACAGACTCATAGAGATAATCACTGATGGCCTCCTGCTTTTCAATCTCCTGTTTTACCGCATCCGCCTCCGCTTCCGAAAGCTTCCCCTCTTTATATAATCGGAGCTGTTCTTTAAAATTCATACTCCATCGCCTCCAGTCGTTTTTTCAGTTCTTTTTTCCCGCGATAGGCCAGTACCCTTACATTCTCTTCACTTATTTTTAGGATCCCCGCGATTTCCCGCACCGGCAGTTCTCCGAAATACTGCAGTTCCAGGACTTCCCGTTTCTTAAAATCCAGACCTCCTAATGCCAGATACAACTGCTTTGTTTTCTCATCGTTCAGAATACCGTTTAACGGATCCCCCTCGGGAGAACTCGGCTCTTCTTCGCATAACTCCGTCCGGTTGTCCTTCTTTTTGATCTCATTTAAAAAAAGATTCCGCGCGACAAGGTAAAGCCAGGCCCGCACATTCTTGTGCTCTTTTTTCAGGGAAAGCAACGCCTTCAGGAAGGTTTCCTGCAGCAGATCCTCTGCCATGGCTTTATTTTTGGATAAAGAATAGAGATAGAGAAAAATTTCTCTTCGGTACGTTCCAAAGAGCACTTCCAGTGCATCGGATTCCACAGGCATCCCTCCTTTTTTTACGATTCGGTGTAAACAGACCGCTGTCTCTGAAAAAGACCGCGAACGCTACTCCCTACCAATATAACAAAAACCGACCCGAAATGTTACAGGCTATCGAAAAAAAAAACAGAAAAAAAAGACGGAACCCTCATGGTGCATGCCGTCTGTCGGGACAGACCCCCGAAAACGCATCCTGTCCGGGCCCGTGCTCTCATCGATTCCATAGCAATACAAAAAAACGGCGTGACCATCAAGGTCACACCGTTTCCTGTTTCTTCTTATTTTGCACCCATTTTTTCGTTTGCTTCTTCTACGCTCTTATAACCGTATTCCGCGGTCATATTCTGCAGGTTTGCAATTGCCATGTTGTAACCCTGTTCCAGACATTTTAAGGTGTAGGAATGCAGGGTGTAGATGGTATCCTGAGAATAGGTTTTCAGTTCCCCGCGCAGATAGGTTTCAAAAGAGGTGACACAGTCGGTGTCATATTCTTTGGTCAGAGGACGGCCTTTTGCACGCAGATTTGGATATTTTTCATCGGCTTCTTTCTGCCAGTCGATGTTGATATCAACGATTTCATCAATTTTTGCATTCAGTTCCGGCGCAATTTCCGGCAGCATGTGTTTAATCTGTAAAAATTCCTGCGGATGGGTGGATTCCATCATAAATGCATATTTTTCCGCTAACAGGTTGCGACCTCTGTAAGCAGCGTTCATCAAATCCATCAGGTAGCATTTTAAAACAGGATCGGACCAGGTTTTCAACTGGCTGGAACGCATAATTTCAAACCCTCTCGGGTCTTCCTGGCAGCTTGCACGGCCGCCGTTATTCTGTACATCGTTCATCATGGACCATTCCTGCTGTACGATCTGTGTAATTAAGTCTTTTGTGTTGTTCGGAATCATTCTGTTTCCTCCTTAGTATTTCTGAATATCCCTTTATAAAAAGCATCTTTGCATAAGAATCATCTCTTGATAAGTACTTACCATGATTGGATGCTTTACAAACATATCCTGCTGTATTTTTCTATGCCCACGGGTTGGTATTGCGTAATCCCTCATGAGCAATGCGTTTGTGCACTTCCAGACCGTGTGCGACCAGGAACGGATCATCGCTTTCACTTAATCCTTCCCGTTTTAATTCTTCCACGATCATGGCACAGATTTCCTGCATGCGGTTGATTTTTCCCACATAGTAGTCCTCTTCCGGCATGTTCGGATTCGGATAAGCGGTGATCTGCTGCAGTTTGTCATAAACCGCTTTTCCTAAAATCGGCAGCTCCTGCAGGCCGTGCGCCATCCATTTATAAAACGGTGTATACCGGTTGTTTAACAGATAAACCGTCTGAATGGCTTCCGTGATAAATTCCTGTTCGGTAAGCGATGCCGCAATCTTATCCCCGCGACTCATGATTCTCGGGTAGTTATACTGACCGGACTGCGCCACCTTCATCAGAGAGGACGCCAGTCTTTTTTTGCGGATATCTTCCGGATATCCCAAAAGCAGTTCTTTGCGTACGGCGCTGAAGGTACCGAGCGGATCTTCGAAGACTTTCCCGTTCGATGCGGTTTTCAGATGATGTGCCGGTATATTCAGCCACTGCCCGATGGTTTTCGGTGCATCCGGAACAGCCAGATATTTCTGGTAAAACGCCCCGATTTCCAAAACCCCGTTTCTGCCCGGTACAAAACTGACCGGATAGCCCTTGTAGGCTCTCGGCAGATTCATCAGTGCATTGTGAATGTCCTGTGCAAAGACATCATAATCCCCTTTTTCCAGCCACAGGCATACCGATGCGCCCCATTCATGGTCTCTGGAAATTTCATCATCATATCCGAGACACTGGGAACCTTCTCCGACCAGCCCTGCCGCAATCCTTCCCTTTAAAGCCGGAAACTGTTCGGCGAGCATCGGTTTGACCACTTCATAATAATATTCTTCGGATAATTCTAATCCTTTCATAAACTAACTCCTTCCGATCAGGCCTGCATCCCGGCTTCTTTCGCCTTTTGCACGGCATATTCGTAGTTTCTTCTGGAAATGTCGTAATTGCGACTGTCTTTCCCGAATAATACGGTACAGATATCCAGCGAACGTTTATAGAAAATACCTGCCAGTTCATAATTGCCGCTTGTCATATAATAGGCTGCCAGATTGTTCAGGCCGTAGGCATACAGGGAATGATTTTCACCCAGTTTTTCTCCGTAAATCTGCAGAGCACCCTTTAAGAGTCCTTCCACCTCATCCAGCTGACCCATCTGACGCAGTGCACTGGCCAGGTTATTCATGGTGGTGGCAATGGCAATCGGATTGTCATTGGCTTTCTCTAACAGATCCAGAGAGTGACGGTGCAGTTTTTCCGCCTCTTCAAATCTCCCCTGGTCCTGATAAACCAGACCCAGGTTATTTAACCCGCTGATATACAGAAAGTGTTCCTCTCCCAGCGCATTCTTATAAATATCCAGCGCCTTGGCAAAATAGATTTCCGCATTATTATAATCTTTCATCAGGCGATACAACCCTGCCAGGTTATTTAAGACCGATCCGTAATCCGGATCATTTTCCCCGGCAAGTTTTGCAATGAGACCGGCAGATTTTAAAAACGCCTCCTCCGCAATCCGGTTATTCCCGATATCCCGGTGAATCCCGCCGTAATCATTCAGTGTGGTAGCATATTCGGCACTGTCAAATCCGTGAATTTCGCCGGTCAGCTCCAGATACCGTTCCATATGCTTGGCAAGTCCCACATAATCTCCGCGATGGTCGCATTCCGTGATGACTTCCCCTAATTTCTGATATTCCTCCTGAAGGTTCATTCGTTCCGCCTCCTTTTTTTATTCTCTTAACTTTCATAATAGCACAGTTTTGATTGGAAGAAAACAGCTATTCCTCCACTTATACCCCATTCCTTCGTTTTCTCCTTCGGATTCTGTACGGAACATATATTGATTCGATATTTTTTATAGGTGCAATCCGTTTGGCTTCCTGCCGTTCCATATTGTTTCTTTGTCTGATCCAGTATACTTTTTGGAAAACATTCCCTCTCTTTTTCCATATTTTTCCGTACTCGACGGAGATTGCAACTTGAAGAGAAATTTTTGCAATGGTATAATAGATGTGTATCTGTCGCATAAAAAACAGCGATTCGAAAGTGCGTTTTTTCGGGATCCGGAGAAACCCGCCGTCTGTTTTTCCGTGCGCAGAAATCAAATGCTTCAACCAAGAAAGGATGTTATGACCCATGGATAAAAGAATTCGAACACTGGCACATAATTTAATTCACTACTCCTGTGAAATTCAGCCGAACGAAAAAGTCATGATTCATGTTTTCGGATCGGATGCCTATCCTCTGGTACGCCAGCTTATCAAAGAAACCTATGCGGCAGGCGGCTATCCCTTCGTACAGATCGAAGACAGTCAGATCAACCGTGAGCTGCTCTTAAACTGCAGTGAAGAACAGCTGAAAATAAAAAATGAACTGGAAATGGCTCAGGTAAAACAGATGGATGCCTATATCGGGATTCGTGCCTCTGCGAACGTTTCCGAACTTTCCGACGTTCCCCAGGAGAAAATGCAGCTGAATGCCTCCATGTCCTCTCCTGTTTTAGACGAACGTGTCAACCATACCAAATGGTGTGTCCTCCGTTATCCGAATGCATCGATGGCACAGCTGGCCAATTCCAGCCTGGAAGCCTTTGAAGACTTCTACTTCGATGTCTGCAATCTGGATTACGAAAAAATGAGCATTGCCATGGATCATCTGGTCGATCTTATGAACAAAACCGATAAGGTGCACCTGGTCGGTCCGGGAACCGATTTAACCTTCTCCATCAAAGACATTCCCGCAATCAAATGTGACGGAAAATTCAATATTCCGGACGGAGAAGTCTTTACCGCACCGGTTCGGGATTCTATCAACGGAACCATCTCCTACAACACTCCTTCTCTCTACCAGGGATTTACTTATGAATCCATCCGCTTTACCTTTAAGAACGGGAAAATTGTGGAAGCGACCGCAAACAATACCGAAAAAATCAACCACCTTCTGGATATCGACGAAGGTGCACGCTATATCGGGGAATTCGCAATCGGCGTCAACCCGTATGTGATTCATCCGATGAAAGATATTCTCTTTGACGAAAAAATCATGGGCAGTATCCACCTCACACCGGGTCGCTGCTATGAAGAAGCGCCAAACGGAAACGCCTCCCGCATTCACTGGGATCTGGTACTCATCCAGACACCGGAATACGGCGGAGGAGAAATCTATTTTGACGATGTATTAATCCGAAAAGACGGCGTCTTTGTTATAGAGGAACTGAAATGCCTGAATGCTGAAAATCTGAAATAATCATATCTGGGGGAATTTGATGAGACTGAAACTGCTTCCGCTTTGCGGACTTCTTGTTCTCATGCTCTGTATGAACGGCTGCATGGGAATTCCGGAAGAACCAACCGAGCAGGTAAATTACTCGGAGGAAACCATTTCCGCAATCCAAACCTTAACCGGCGGAGATATCAAGGATTTTTACAAGCTGTTCGACGAAAACATGAAAAAAGAGATGTCTCAGCAGGAACTCCTGCGTCTCTGGAATGAAATTATCCAAAAATACGGCGCCTTTGAATACTATCTTTCCGATGTATCCATTCATCCGAAGGACGGCTATCAGATCGCAAGTGTCCCTTGTGTTTTTAAAAACGGAACCGTTACCTTCCGCCTTACCTTTAACAAGAATGCGGAAATATCCGGTTTCTATGTCTCGGAAGATACCGACAGTGCCGGACTTCCTCATCTTTCCAATGACACGGATATCACCTTCGGTACGGAAGAGTATCCGTTAACCGGATGCCTGACACTTCCGGAAGGCGACGGCCCTTTTCCGGCGGTTGTTTTAGTGCAGGGATACGGACCGAGTGACCGAAACGAGCAGACCGGTCCGAACGTTCCGTTTTTGGATATTGCCCAGCAGTTATCCAAAGAAGGAATTGCCGTACTGCGCTATGACAAACGAACCTATCTGTACGGACAGGAAATGACTGCCGATGAATCCTACACCGTTTTCGATGAAACCGTTGACGATGCGGCTCTTGCTGTAGAATTTTTAAAAACCCGCAACACCATTGACCCGACACAGATCTACGTAGCCGGTCACGGCTTCGGAGGATATCTGATTCCGCGCATCGCTTCCAAAACACCGGACGCGGAAGGTTATATCATGCTTGCTCCTTACGCCCGGCCGTTAGAAGACGTGCTGGTCAGCCAGTCGAAATACGTTCTGCATATCGATCCGGATATTTCCAAAGAAGAAAGTGACAATATTACCCGTCAGCTTCTGAAAACCGTGGATCTGATTAAAAATCTCACACCGGAAAGCGATATTCCGGCAAAGAAACTCAACAAACTGCCGAAAAGCTACTGGCTGGATCTGAAAGAATATGATCCTTTAAAAGAAGCACAGTCTGTGAGTCAGCCGATCCTCCTGCTGCAGGGCGGCAGAGATTACCAGACCACCTCTGCGGATTATGAGGCCTGGAAAAATGCCATGCAGGGAAAAGAACATTTTCATGTGCATTTCTATGAAAAACTGAATCATCTGTTTATGTCCGGTTCCGAACCGAGTTCTCCGGCGGATTACGAAATCAAATCAGTTGTCAGTACCGATATGACTTCTGATATCATTTCCTTTGTAAAATCCCACGCCGGCACCGAGAAGGATCCGTCCTGACAGAACTGAAAAAAAATCACCGGTTGCAAAGACAAGCCGAACGTTGTCGGATGTTCTTCGCAGTCGGTGATTTTTCTGTACTCTTTTATTCCAGAGCCGCTTCCGGAGCGGCTTCCGCTGCCGCAGCATTTTCCTCCTGCGGACCCATGGTGGTATAGAACGGTCTGGATGCTTCAAACCATAAATGATTCAGTCGGAAGTCTTTTCCGCCGTCCATCGTCAGATAAACCTCATCCACGCCGTTTACATTCTCTGCAATGGAACGAGCCATATTATAGAAAAGATATCCTTCTGTTCCTTCCTCGATTTCCAGTTCCTGAATGCTCTTGGAATCCAGATCCAGTTTTACACTGTGCCCTTCCTGTTTCACATCTTTTACCCGAATCTGTTTTCCGTAAAGACTTTCCACAACCATATGGTTGTATTCCTCCGCAATGGTTTCCGCATTGAGGTCATCTTTTTTCACGACGGTTACCACGGTGGTAGTCATATCTTCAAATTCCGGATTTTCTTCCGCAGTTTCGTCTTCTTCCGGTTCCGATGTCATATAGAGAGTGGCATATACCTCATCTTTTGCCAGTTCTGTCTCACCTGCTTTTGGCGCTTCTTTCGGTTGTTCCCCGTTTCCGCATCCGAAAAGCGGAAAGGCCAGAAGCCCGATACATAAAAGTACACTCACTGTTTTCTTTTTATTCATAATTGATACACCAGCATATTTCTGTAAGATTTTCAGAAATCATCCTGAATGCATTCACCTCCCAATCTTTTTTTCTACTTTTTTTCCTTGACCTGTCCGGGATCGGATTCATCCGAATCAGACACCTCCGAAACAGGTTCAGTCTTCTTTTTCTGCGGCCGACAAACCTGCCAGATATCCGCTTGCCCAGGCCCATTGCAGATTATATCCGCCACAGATACCGTCCACATCCAGAAGTTCTCCCGCAAAATACAGTCCCTTTACTTTTTTGGATTCCATCGTTTCCGGAGAAACCTCGGTTGTCCGGACACCGCCTGCACAAATCTGAGCCTGGTCAAAAGAATTTGTGGCGTTGACCGTTACCGCAAAGTTCTTAATCAGCGTGCAGAGATCGGAAATCTGACGTTTAGAAAGACCACCGATCGGCTCATTCGGGGCAATCCCTACCGTTTTCAGGAAAAAATCCGCCAGTTTTTTATTAAAGATTCCGCTCAAAAATCCTGCAGCCGCACGGTTTTTTAAGATTTTTTTCTGTTCGGTCAAGAGTCCGAAGAAATCATGTTCATCCATATCCGGATAGAAATCGATTACTGCCGTAACCGTTTTTTTACGATCCAGCATTTTCGCCGCATAACGACTGACCTGGAAAACAGGAATCCCGGAAATTCCGTAATCGGTCAGCTGCAGTTCTCCCCGGTCTCCGGCCAGAAAATGTTTTCCCTGGTAAATGGACACTTCCGCCTGAATCCGCACGCCGGAAACGGACGGGAAGAATTTTCCCACACACCGCAACTGCACCAGCGCCGGAACCGGTTTCACCACAGAATGGCCGAGAGATTCGGCCAGACGGTATCCGCTCCCGTCAGAACCTGTAGATTTGGCTGCTTTTGACCCGCAGGCTAAAATGATATAATCGCCTGTCACTTCTTCTCCGGTTGTCTTCACGGAAAATATGCCGTTTTCCTTTGAGATTTTCTGTACTTCCACTTCTTTGATCAGATGTACACCCAGTTCCCTTGCCCGCTCAATCAGGGCATCGGAAATTGTTTTGGCCTGTCCCGAAGCCGGATAGACATACCC
>SAMEA104404097__coassemble_145_pt1 | contig 76823 bp, 72 predicted proteins | sample SAMEA104404097__metabat2_high_PE_061 | metagenome-assembled genome bin SAMEA104404097 (sample SAMEA104404097) | Balaenoptera acutorostrata | reverse complement strand
CATGTTGGTGTGCAGATGGAGTTCCACACGTTTATCTTCCGCCAGATCCACTCTTTTTTTCGGTTTGGCAAGATTGATATCAAAGACCATTAGCGACAGTTCCCGGGCGAATGTGTCCATTCTGACACTGCCCTTTACCTTTAAGGCCTTGACTTTTTTCAGTTTTCCTTTCAGTTCCTTGATCTCATCGGCCGGTTTGATCACTTTACAGATCATCGAATCATTTTCATCGGTGATTTTAAAGGTCAGCAGATTTTTCCCATTACGCAGTTCGCGCACATCCATCCCGAAAATTCTGCCTTCCAGTGTGACAAACTTTTCCTCATCAAGGAGTTCGGCAATATTTCGGCCGTTATCCTTGATCTTTTTCCCGAGGAGAATCAAATCATCCGCAATCTCTGAAGAAGCCGGTGCACTTTCCTTTTTCTTATCCGGTGTATGGGCAACGTAAACCCGTTCCGGTGCTTTTTTCAGTTCCGGCACTTCGATCTGAGTATCGCATTTCACTTCAACCTGACAGCGTTCTCCCAGGATTTCATCCATCAGAATGCTGGCCTGAAGCGGAAACTGCAGTTTATGTAAAAAACTCACGCCGACTTTTTGTGCAATAAAAATTGTCAGTAAGTCCTCGTGAATTTCCCAGTAGCTGTTATGCATCCATCCGGCTACCGTCGGGTGGATCTGTTCCAGCATGGTAAGAAACAGCGGGAAATGATCCTGCAAAAACTGGTTTGCCGTCATTTCCTCAGCCGGCTGCACCACCAGGCGAACCGTACTCGCATGTTCCATAATTTTGGTAAAGAAGTGGAGGCAGTCTGTATACATCGCCGGTTCCGGCAGACAGGGACACGCAAGAAAAATCTCACAGATGTTTTTTTTCTGTGAGATTCTAATATTGCGGACGCTGGCGGTATCCAGAAAAGTACTCAGTTCTTTATTTGGTTGTATTTGTTTTAATTGACAATTCAGTTCCATAAACCTCGCACCTCTTTTTCCAAAAATCCGTTATTTTTCTCTCTCCGGAGCCTCTTCCAGTAAATCAGCCAGATCGGAGAAATCAAGGCATACGTCCTTGTTGTATTTTCCTTTGATTTTGCCTTTATTTTTCTGTTCCAGTTTCTGACGGGCACGAATGGCGTCGGCCTTATCTTCAATGTGATAGAAACATCTCAGCACAATCAGTGTGATCACCGTGGCAAAAATTGCCGTCGCATAGAGACCCACACCGCAGGCCAGACCGATCGCGGCCACAATCCATAAGGATGCCGCAGTGGTTAATCCGTATACGTTGTTTTTCCCGTGAAGAATCGCACCTGCACCTAAAAACCCGATCCCGCTTACCACCTGTGCGGAAATTCTGGACGGGTCGGCATTGTTGACCACCCCTCCGGTATACTGACTCGCAATCATCGGCATAATCACGGAAACGGTTGTAAAAAGGCAGGATCCCACTGCAACCAGAATATGGGTACGGAACCCGGCAGCATTTCGAAACTGCCGTTCCATACCGATAATTCCGCCTAAAAGTACCGCCAGTGACAGACGCAGTATAAAAACGGTTTCATACTCGCTGAATGCACTGATTTCTTCCATAAACGGCACGCTCTTCCACCCCTTTACTTAGAAAAGATGTAGGCTACAGTTTTTTCTACCACATCAGAAATTGCAACAACTTCGTTGTCTTTTTCTGTTCTTAATTTATATTCTACTGTCTGTTCTTCAGCAGATTTTTTACCAACGGTAATTCTTAACGGATAACCGATTAAGTCCGCATCTTTGAATTTTACGCCCGGACGTTCGTTACGATCATCCAGCATAACTTCCACACCGCGTTTTCTTAATTCCGCATACAGATTTTCCGCAATTTCCATCTGTTTTTCATCTTTTGCGGAAATCGGAACGATCACAACATGATAAGGTGCAATGTTAATCGGCCAGATCATACCGTTATCATCATGGTGCTGTTCCACACATGCAGCCATGGTACGGCTGACACCGATTCCGTAGCAGCCCATGTGGATTACCTGGGATTTCCCGTTTTCATCCAGATAGGTTGCACCCATGGATTCACTGTATTTGGTTCCCAATTTAAACACCTGACCGACTTCAATACCGCGTGCGGATTTCAGAGGCTGTCCACATTTCGGGCATACTTCGCCTTCCTGTAACATACGGATATCAAAATATCCTTCCACCTGGAAATCACGACCAGGATTAACATTGATAAAATGATAAGCTTCTTCGTTTGCACCGCAAACCAGGTTACGCATGTGTTCTACAGACCAGTCTGCATAAACTTTTACATTTTTGAGTCCGACAGGTCCTAAGGAACCAAAGCCGCATCCAACTGCTTTTTCCACATCTTCCGCTTCTGCCATGTCAATCGCTACACATGGATGTACATGCTGCAGTTTTACGTCGTTTACTTCATGGTCCCCGCGTACCAGTGCACAGATAATTTCATCATCGGCCTGGAAGAACAGAGTTTTGATGGTTTTTTCTGCAGGTACCTTTAAGAATGCGGAAACAGCTTCGATGGTTTTGGAATCCGGTGTACTTACTTTTTCCATTTCTTTCATTTCTTCATAGCTTTCCGGAGCCTGTGGTTTCGGGCACGGAGCAATTTCAATGTTTGCAGCATATCCGCATGCATCACAATATTCAACGGTATTTTCTCCGACTTCTGCAAGTGCGGTAAATTCATGTGTCTGGCTGTCGCCGATCGCACCGCCGTCTGCTTCGATCGGACGGAAGTTTAAGCCGCAACGGGTAAATACATTGGTATATGCTTTATACATATCCCAGTAAGTTGCATCCAGTCCTTCCGGATCACGGTCAAAGGAATAAACATCCTGCATGATAAATTCACGACCGCGAATCAGACCGAAGCGAGGTCTTTTTTCATCACGGTATTTATTCTGCATCTGATATAAACGCATTGGAAGCTGACGATAGGAGTTTACTTCGTTACGAACCAGATCGGTAATCATTTCTTCGTGAGTAGGCCCAAGGCAGAATTCACGTTCATGACGGTCTGTCACGCGGAACATTTCTGCACCGTATGCATTCCAACGACCTGTTTCCTGCCATAATTCAGCAGGCTGTACGATTGGCATCAGTAATTCCTGGCAGCCGAAATCGTCCATTTCTTCACGGATAATAGTTTCAATTTTTGCCAGGACTCTTTTTCCTAACGGCAGGTAATGATATAAACCTGCAGCGCTTTTACGGATAAACCCTCCGCGTACTAAAAGCTGATGACTTGCAATATCTGCTTCTGCAGGATTGTCTCTTAAAGTTGGTACCAGTGCTTTGCTCATTCTCATAATAATCTGTTTCCCCCAATTTTTTCTATTGTGATTTAAATTATAAATATAATTATTACAGTATTTTATCCAGCTCTTCTTTAAAAGCTTCGATCAGCTGATCTTCCGGTACTTTCCGGATAATTTCCCCTTTGCGGAAGATGATACCGTCGCCTTTTCCGCCGGCAATTCCGAGATCGGCTTCTCTGGCTTCACCCGGACCGTTTACCACGCATCCCATAACAGCCAGTTTGAGCGGTTTGTTGATTCCGCTGACAATCTGATCCACTTCATCCACCAAATGTTCCAGACCGATCTGCGTTCTGCCGCAGGTCGGGCAGCTGATTAATTCCACACCCTTCGGATAAAGGTTCAGACTGCGCAAAATTTCTTTAGCAACCGGAATTTCCTGAAGTGGATTCCCGGTTAAGGATACACGGATCGTATCCCCGATTCCCTCTGCCAGCAGTGTTCCGATTCCGACTGCGGATTTTACCGTGCCGTATTTGGCATTTCCCGCTTCAGTAACTCCTAAATGCAGCGGATACGGTACCTGATCTGCAATAAGACGGTATGCATCCAGCATCAGTGCCACATCGGAAGATTTTAAAGAGATTTTGATGTTTTCAAAATTCAGATCCTCCAAAATACGAACGTGTCTCAATGCACTTTCCACCAGTGCTTCCGGTGTCGGATGACCGTATTTTTTCAACAGATCCTTTTCCAAAGAACCGCCGTTTACACCGATTCGAATCGGAACGCCCATCCCTTTTGCCTTGCTTACCACTTCACGCACATTGGCTTCGCTTCCGATGTTTCCCGGATTAATCCGCAGAGAAGAAATCCCCGCATCCATCGCCATTAATGCCAGACGATATTTAAAATGAATATCCGCAATAACCGGAAGCGGACTTTCCTTACAGATCACCCGCAGTGCTTCCGCCGCCTGTTCGTCAGGAACTGCACAGCGTACAATCTGACAGCCTGCATCAGCCAGCTGACGAATCTGCTTTAATGTCGCTTCCGCATCACGTGTATCCGTATTGGTCATAGACTGAATACTGACAGGATAATCGGAACCGACCCCTACAGAACCAACCTTGAAATTAACTGTTTTTCTTCTTTCCAATCCAAACACCCTCTTCCTTCTTTCCCAAAGCACCTCTTTTGCACACACTTCAAAAGAGGCGCAAACAGCAACAACCGGAGGCTTAAAATCCCCGGTTATCACTACACACACTTATCCATGCTATGTATCGGAGAAACCCATCCCGAAGAATGGATTTCTCTTAAATCCTGTCTTATCGAATCAGGTTAACCACATCTTTGAAGGTAACGACCACGACTAAAAGCATCATGAGCGCAAATCCGATAAAGTTAATATAACCTTCTTTCATCGGGTCAATCGCTTTTCCGCGAATCCCTTCGATCAGAAGAAATACCAGTTTACTCCCGTCTAAGGACGGAATCGGCAACAGATTTAAAACAGCAAGGTTAACAGATAACAACGCTGCCAGGTTTGCCACATAAATCCAACCCGCTTTCGTAGACTGGTCTATGATTTTCACAATACCCACAGGTCCTGTTAAGCCTTCCTCTTCATCCATAATATCAATCTGTCCGGTGAACAGATCTCCAAGGACCTGCCCCATCATCACAACCATTTCTCCGGTTGTTTTGCAGCCTAATGTAATCCCTTCAATCACTCCGACCGGTCTGCGTTCTGCAGAATTTGCATAAATCCCCAGAACTTTCTTGCCGTCTTCGCTGATCATCGGTTCAATCTGTATCGTACGTTCTTCTTCCCCGTGAAGAATTACCACATTCAACTGTTCTTTTTCCGACTGGCTGATTAATGCCGTCATTTCTTTCCAGGTATGAACTTCCTGTCCTTCCACGGCAATAATTTTATCACCGGCAACAATTCCGGCTTCTTCCGCAGGACTGTCCACAACGACACTGGAGATGGAGGTATCCGGATTTTCAATCGGTACCGCCACACCTAACACCCAGAACATCACGGCAAAGATTAAAATGGCAGTCACAAAGTTCATACCCGGACCGGCAGCCGCAAAAAGCATTCTCTGCCAAACCGGACGGTTCTGGTATCTGCGTTCATCCGGTATATCAACCTGCGGAATATCCTTACTTTCCTCTTCCGCAATGTCTTCCCCCAGTACACGGACAAACCCGCCTACCGGAATGGCACGAAGAGAATACATCGTTTCGCCCCACTGTTTGGAGCAGATTAACGGTCCCATACCGATACTGAATTCCTGCACATACATTTTGCAGAGTTTCGCAAGCGCAAAATGTCCAAATTCATGTACCGTTACCAGACCGCAAAAAATCAGTATTGCAACAATTGCTGTTAACATCTGTTAGCCCCTTTATCCTAATAAATTAGCGTCTGTGCGCATCCACAAATTCCAACGCTTTCTTTCTTGCCCATCCGTCGATTTCCATTAGGTGTTCAAAGCTTTCCACTTCTACCGCATCATGGGCATCCACAACCCACTGCGCCAGTGCCGGAATATCCATAAAGCCGATTTTTTCATTTAAAAAGGCCGCAACCGCCACTTCGTTGGCTCCGTTCATAACAGCCGGCAAAGATTTTCCCGCACGTCCCACTTCAAAGGCCAGTTTTAAAGCCGGGAATTTTTCCATATCCGGATGGAAGAATTCCAGCCCTGCCAGTGTTGTGAAATCCAGTTTCGGGAACGGATTACTCTGTCTCTGCGGCCAGGTCAGTGCATACTGAATCGGAATTCGCATATCTGCAGGCCCTAAATGACCGAGAACCGTTCCGTCGCCGTACTGCACTGCGGAATGTACCACACTCTGCGGATGTACCAGTACCTGAATATCATCATAATCCACCTGAAAAAGCCAGTTGGCCTCAATAACTTCCAGACCTTTGTTCATTAAAGTAGCCGAATCTATGGTGATTTTTCTGCCCATAGACCAGTTTGGATGTTTGAGCGCCTGTGCCGGTGTTACCTTGTACAGGTCTTCTTTCTTCCAGGTGCGGAACGGACCGCCGGAAGCTGTCAGAAGAATTTTATCCAGGCATACGGTTCCGTCTTCAATGCACTGGAAAATAGCGGAATGTTCACTGTCTACCGGCAGAATTCTGGCACCGCTTTTTTCCTGTGCTCTTCGCACAAGACTTCCGCCGGAAACCAGGGTTTCTTTATTGGCCAGTGCCAGATCAATCCCAAGCTCCAGCGCTTTCAGAGTTGGTTCGATTCCCGCAGCCCCGCTCATAGCACCGACCATCATATCCACCTCGATGGTTTCCAATGCTTTTTTTACCCCTTCCATGCCGGAAAGGACTGTAAGTTTCTCATTTTTATTTTCTTTTTTACACTGTTCATATGCAGCCGGGTCCGTCAGTACCACACAATCCGGATGATATTTTTCCGCCTGCTTCAAAACCAGCTTCCAGTTGGTATGACCTGCCAGAATTTTGACATCAAATCTTCCCGGAAATGCATCTACAACTTCTAAGGTCTGTGTTCCGATGGATCCGGTTGATCCTAAAATTGCCAGTCGTTTCACGTTCTATCCACTTCCTTCATTAATAAATCCCAAGCATCTGTACCACAATCAGACAGTAATACATTACCGGTGCCGCCAGCATAACACTGTCAAAACGGTCTAAAATACCGCCATGACCCGGAATCAGTTTTCCGGCATCTTTCACACCGTAATAACGTTTGATGATGCTTTCAATCAGATCACCGACCTGTCCGATAATCGATACAAAGACGGCAATGACAAGAACTGCACTCATCGGCAACAGTTTGAAATAGCTGTTTAACAGTACCAACAGTACACAGGTTGTAAGAATTCCGCCAATGGAACCTTCTCGGGTTTTTTTCGGGCTTACTTTCGGGCAAAGTTTGTTTTTTCCCATAAAACGTCCGATAAAGTATGCACCGGAGTCACTGCTCCAGATTGCAACAAATAAATAGAGAACCAGTAATCTTCCGTCCGGCAGACCGTCAAATGCGATCAGATGTGCCATGGACCAGCCGATATAAATCAGACCCAGAAAGTTTACTGCAATACTGTCCACATTAAATTCCGGGAACGTAAATACCGCATAAGTAAAGACAATGCAGAATGTAATTAAAATTCCGATTGCTGTCCAGTTTTCCCATCCGAGATAACTTCCCGCAAGCATTGCCCAGACTCCGAGCAATACCGGAATCAGCAGAAACTGCTGATTTTTTTCCTTGGTCATGCGATAAAATTCAAAAGTACCGATCGTTGCCAATACGCCTACCATAACAGCAAACGGAGCACCTCCGAGATAAATAAACAACAATAAGATCGGTAACCCGACCAACGCACTGATAATTCGTGTTTTCACACTATTCAACTCCTTTTTTGCCTAATCCGCCATATCTTCTGTCTCTGTTCTGAAAATCATAAATTGCCTGCCAGAGTTGTTCCTTTCCAAAATCCGGCCAAAGAATGTTGGTCACCCAAAATTCACTGTAGGCAATCTGCCATAAAAGGAAATTACTGATTCTCATTTCCCCGGACGGACGAATCAACAGATCCGGATCCGGCTGTTCTCTGGTATAGAGATAGTTTGAAAACAGCTCTTCATTAATATCCTCGATTGCGATGCGTTTATTCTGCACATCTTCACAGATTGCTTTTGTGGCACGTATGATTTCCTGTCGGCCGCCGTAGTTTAATGCGACGTTCAGAATCAGATGCGAATTTCCTTTTGTCCGTTCTTGTGCATAGACAATCTTGTCATATGCCTTCTTTTCTAATCGTGTAATATCCCCGATCGGATTTACACGTACTCCTTTCGAATCCATATAATCCAGTTCTTTATCAATGAACTCAATGATTAAATCCATCAGTCCATTGATTTCTTCCGCAGGTCTTTTCCAGTTTTCTGTTGAGAAAGCATAGACGGTCAGATACTGAATGCCCAGTTCATCCAGTGCAATAATTGCACTCTTTAATGTTTTTACGCCAATCCGATGACCCGCCAAGCGCGGCAAACCCTTTGCCTTTGCCCAGCGCCCGTTTCCATCCATAATAATTGCAATATGCTTTGGCATTGGCCGTTCTTTAAGTGTTTCCAATGTTACTTTCATATGTTTATGGCATATTTCTTCCTCTGTCTTTTTGAGAAAGAATCACTGCCTCCCTGCTCCCTTCTGTTTATGACTCTTCCAAACTATCGGCACGATCCCTTTCTGTGCCATAGATATTATTTTCCATTTTCTACTGAAAAAACACTGCTTAATCGCTTAAAAATATACAGCAGTTCCAATTTACCAAACTACATTATAACCCATATAATTATAATATGACTACCCTCATAATGCAAGAATTCACCATGAAATTATCATTAATGCTATGTATTTGTACAAATCTTGATAAAATTTGCTCCATTATTCCAATATATCTAAAAAATCATCCTCATTTTACTATTTATAGAAAACTTTTTTATATTTTCCATAAAAGAAAAGACTGCCCTTTTCTTCAGAAAAGAACAGTCTTTTAAAAAACAATATAAACCGATCGTTTATTAGTTTGTTAAGGAATGAATTGGTGCAGGAATTCTGCCGCCGCGTTCTACAAAAACATCGGAGGAAAATTCGCTGACTTCCATAATCGGAGCATGTCCCAGGAGACCGCCGAATTCAACAGTTTCGCCGACTTCTTTCCCTTTTACCGGAATGATACGCACTGCTGTTGTTTTCTTGTTAATCATACCGATTGCCGCTTCATCGGCAATAATTGCGGAGATGGTTTTCGCACTGGTTTTCCCAGGGATTGCAATCATATCCAAACCTACGGAGCATACACAAGTCATTGCTTCCAGTTTGTTAAAGCTGATTGCGCCTTCTTCCACGGCACGAATCATACCCGCGTCTTCACTGACCGGAATAAATGCACCGCTTAAGCCGCCAACATGAGAAGATGCCATTGCGCCGCCTTTTTTTACAGCGTCGTTCAGCATAGCCAAAGCTGCCGTTGTACCGTGAGTACCAACGCGTTCCAGGCCGATTGCTTCCAGAATATCTGCAACAGAGTCCCCTACTGCAGGAGTCGGAGCCAGAGATAAGTCAACAATACCGAATGGAATCCCCAGTCTTCTTGCTGCTTCTTTCCCTACCAGTTCCCCACTGCGGGTTACTTTAAATGCAGTATTTTTAATGGTGTTTGCCAGGTCGTCAAATTTTGCATTTGGAATTTTACGGATTGCGTTTAATACAACACCAGGGCCACTGACACCAACGTTTAATACAACTTCCGGTTCCCCGACACCGTGGAATGCACCTGCCATGAACGGGTTATCTTCAACCGCATTGCAGAATACAACCAGTTTTGCACTGCCTAAACCATCATTGTCTGCAGTCAGATCTGCGGTTTCTTTTACAATTTCACCCATCAGACGAACCGCATCCATATTGATACCGGCACGGCTGGAGCCAATGTTTACGGAAGAGCATACAAAATCGGTTTCTTTCAGAGCCTGAGGAATGGAGCGGATCAGTTTTTCGTCCCCTTTTGTCATGCCCTTCTGAACCAGTGCACTGAAGCCGCCGATAAAGTTAACGCCGACATCTTTTGCTGCTTTGTCCATTGTTTTTGCAATTTTTACGTAATCCGGTGCATCACATGCATCAGCTACAATCGAAATTGGAGTAACGGAAATACGTTTGTTAATGATAGGAATACCATAGTCTTCGGAGACCTGTTCCCCGATTTTTACCAGATCTTTTGCATAGGTTGTGATCTTTTTGTAAATGCGTTCGCAGACTACATCAATATCATTGTGTGCACAGTCACGGAGAGAAATCCCCATGGTAATTGTACGGATATCCAGATTTTCAGATTCAACCATCTGGATTGTTTCTAAAATTTCTTCATTTGAAATAGAAATAGCCATTCCTAGTCCCCCTTAGATACGATGCATGTACTGGAAAATTTCTTCATGCTGACAAGAAATTACAACGCCGTATTTCTGTCCGAGCAGTCCCAGCTGTTCACGCAATTCGCTGAAAGGAACATTTGCTTCTGCCAGATCAACAATCATGATCATTGTAAAGAACTCCTGCTGAATGGTCTGGCTGATATCCAGAATATTTACATCCCAGTCTGCCAGCGCACCTGATACAGCTGCGATGATACCTTTTCTGTCTTTCCCTACCACGGTAACCACTACGCGGTTTGTGTTTGTTTCCATTTTCAAAATCCCTCCAAGTGTATAGTAAATTTATTATAATATAGTTGTTGTTAAAAATCAACGAAATGCGTATTTGTATACAGTAGACATCTTTAAGTCACGGAAAAATGTCTTCTCCCCCTCTTTTTCTCCTTGTTTTTTCCAAACATCCATAAAAAAACCGTGAGTCACATTTCTGTAACTCACGGTTCGACTTTTGAATTGATTCACACACTTTTCTGTCTTTTTAACAGAGCATCCAATTGAAAAGTTGTTCTTATTTGGTTTCTTCTTTTACTTCAATGTCTTCAGCGTCAGCATCTTTTTTCTTTTCGTCGTCGCCTGCAATTCCTTTTTTGAAGCCGTGGATACTTTCTCCTAAAGCTTTCCCGACCCCAGGTAATTTACCAGGCCCGAAAATAACCAAAGCAATAACCAAAATCAGAATCAAACTTGGAATACCAATGTTTGCTATATATCCGAACATTCGAATACCTCCTTCGTTTAACACGATCGTTCCACAGTTATATCATATACTTTTTCGTGTAAAAAAACAAGCAAAAAAGTGCATGCAATGGGTACTATCAGAAAATTAAATCTCGGTGATATCAACCAGTTCAACATCCATAATGGACTCGTTCATACTGATGGTATCTGCCAGTACACGGGCAGTATCTACAGCAGTCAGGCAGGCAATGGAACGTTCTACCGCTTTACGACGAATACGAACACCTTCACGCATTGGCTGACGGCCTTTGGTGGATGTGGAGATTACGTAATCAACTTTACCGCTTTCGAGCAGATCCAGTACGTTGTATCCGCCTTCTGCAATTTTGTTTACGGATTCTACATTTAAGCCGTAATCGTTGAAGTAATGTGCTGTCCCTTTGGTACCGTACAGTTTGAAGCCCATTTTTTCCATCTTCTGAGCAATCGGAAGAACTTCCGGTTTATCTTTATCACGTACGGAAATCAGAACGCCGCCTTCATGTTTAATGGTATAGCCTGCAGCAACCAGACCTTTATATAAAGCTTCTTCAAATGTTTTTGCAATCCCTAAAACTTCACCGGTAGATTTCATTTCAGGCCCCAGATGGGTATCTACGGAATGCAGTTTTTCGAAACTGAATACAGGAACTTTTACTGCAACATAATCGCCTACCGGATGAACGCCTGTTTCATAGCCTAAACCTTTTAAGGTTGCACCCAGCATGATTTTTGTTGCCAGATCTACCATCGGTACGTTTGTAACTTTACTGATGTAAGGTACGGTACGGGAAGAACGTGGGTTTACTTCGATTACATAAACTTCGCCTTCATGTACAACGTACTGAATGTTTACCAGACCGATAACATTCAGTTCTTTTGCCAGTCTGCCGGTGTATTTTACGATGGTGTCTTTTGTTTCTTCAGTCAGTCTCTGTGCAGGATATACGGAAATAGAGTCACCGGAGTGAATGCCGGCACGTTCAATGTGTTCCATAATCCCAGGAATTAAGAAGTCTGTTCCGTCGCAGATTGCATCGACTTCAACTTCAATCCCCATCATATATTTATCGATTAATACAGGGTTTTCAATACCTGCAGAAACGATGATGTTCATGTATTCCACAACGTCGTCATCAGTATGTGCAATGATCATGTTCTGGCCGCCCAGTACATAGGATGGACGTAACAGTACCGGATAACCCAGAGAGTTTGCAGCTTTTAAAGCTTCATCAATGGTGAATACGGTTTTCCCTTCCGGACGAGGAATTTCGCATCTCTGTAAGAGTTCATCAAAACTTTCTCTGTCTTCCGCATCATCAATGCTCTTAGCGGAGGTACCTAAAATCTGAACGCCTGCAGCTTCCAGATATTTTGTCAGACTGATTGCGGTCTGGCCGCCGAACTGAACAATTGCACCCCAAGGTTTTTCTGTTTCAATTACGGATCTGACATCTTCCGGTGTCAGCGGATCAAAGTATAAACGATCGGAAGTATCAAAGTCGGTAGATACGGTTTCCGGGTTGTTGTTTACGATGATTGCTTCGTATCCTTCTTCTTTCAGTGCCCATACGCAGTGAACGGAGCAGTAGTCAAACTCAATCCCCTGACCGATACGGATTGGACCGGAACCGAATACCAGGATTTTTTTCTTGCCGCTGTTGTGTTCTTCCAGGAATTCCGCAGCTTCATTTTCTTCATCATAAGTGGAGTAGAAATACGGTGTTTCCGCTTTAAATTCTGCAGCGCAGGTATCAACCATTTTGTAGGAAGCATATTTATGTTCCGGAACTTCTTTACCGGAAATACGTTCAATGGTTTTATCCAGGAAGCCCATTTTCTTAGCATCCAGATATAATTCGGCAGACATGTCTTCTTTAGCCAGTCTGTTTTCCATTTCAACGATGTTTTTCATTTTAGCCAGGAACCATTCATCGATTTTTGTAATGTCATGAATGGTATCGATGGATACACCGCGTTTTAAAGCTTCGTATACAACGAAAGAACGTTCATCATCGCAGCGTTCCAGTCTCTTAACGATATCTTCATCGCTGATCACTGCCAGTTTCGGTAAACTGAAGGTATCCAGTTTCAGTTCAATGGAACGAACCGCTTTCATCATAGCCTGTTCAAAACTTGTACCGATTGCCATGATTTCACCGGTAGCTTTCATCTGGGTACCCAGAGTACGTTTTGCGTAAACGAATTTATCAAACGGCCATCTTGGGAATTTAACAACAATATAGTCAATTGCAGGTTCGAAGCATGCATAAGTGCTTCCGGTTACAGCATTTACGATTTCGTCCAGACGGTAACCGATTGCAATTTTAGTAGCTACTTTTGCGATTGGATATCCGGTTGCCTTACTTGCTAAAGCAGAGGAACGGGATACACGTGGGTTAACTTCGATAACAGCATAATCAAAGCTATCCGGATGTAAAGCGAACTGGCAGTTGCAGCCCCCTTCTACCTTCAGAGCTTCTACGATATTTAATGCCGCATTGCGGAGCATCTGATATTCTTTGTCGGATAAAGTTACAGCAGGTGCAACTACGATGGAGTCCCCTGTGTGAACACCAACCGGGTCAAAGTTTTCCATTGAGCATACGGTAATGATGTTGCTGTTAGAATCACGGATAACTTCGAATTCGATTTCTTTCCATCCGGAAATATTTTTTTCAATCAAAACCTGAGTGATTGGGGATAAACGTAAACCGTTTTCCGCAATTTCATGTAACTCAGTCGGATTATATGCAATACCGCCGCCGGAACCGCCCAGTGTAAATGCAGGACGAACGATAACCGGATATTCGATTTCTTCTGCATAGGAGAGCGCATCTTCTACGGTTTCTACTACTTTAGAAGGAATGCAAGGTTCTCCGATTGCTTCCATGGTATCTTTAAACATCTGACGGTCTTCCGCTTTATCAATGGTTTCCGGATTAGCACCCAGAAGTTTTACATTGTTTTCAGCCAGGAAGCCTTCTTTTGCCAGCTGCATGGATAAGGTCAGACCTGTCTGACCACCCAGAGTGGAGAGCACGCTGTCAGGTTTTTCAATTTTAATAATTCTTTTCAGTACATCCAGATTCAGAGGTTCAATGTAGATTTTATCTGCCATTGCTTTATCTGTCATGATGGTAGCCGGGTTGGAGTTTACGAGTACAACTTCCAGTCCTTCTTCTTTCAGTGCACGGCAAGCCTGTGTGCCGGCATAGTCAAATTCAGCAGCCTGTCCGATTACGATTGGACCAGAACCGATTACCAGTACTTTTTTAATATCTGTTCTTAATGGCATATTATTTGTCCTCCTTATCCATCAGTGCAACGAAACGATCATACAGGTAAGCTGTAGAGCGAGGGCCACCGCTGGATTCCGGATGGAACTGCACGGTGAATACAGGAGCATTCTTGTATTCGAGACCTTCACATGTTTTGTCGGTTACGTTTGTATAAGAGATGGTTGCAACGTCGGAATTTACACTGTCAGATACAACAGTATAGCCTCTGTTCTGGCTGGTCAGATAAATCTGTCCTGTGCTCAGATCTTTTACCGGCTGATTTCCGCCGCGGTGACCGCATTTCAGTTTTTCCACCTGAGCACCGTTTGCCAGAGCAATCAGCTGATGACCGAGGCAGAATCCGAACATTGGAACTTTCTTTTCCATTAGTTTTTTAATGTTTTCAATTACTTTTTCATTTTCAGCAGGGTTGCCAGGACCGTTGGTCAGTAACACACCGTCCGGGTTCAGGCCCATGATTTCTTCCGCACTTGTCTGATAAGGAACCACGGTAACATTGCAGCCACGTTCCAGAAGATAAGTGAGCATGTGTTTTTTATAACCGAAATCCCATACAACTACATTATATTTTGCGTTTTCTGCATCAAATTTTTCAACTGCTTTTACACTGACTGCTTCCACTGCACCTTCAATCTTGTAATTGCGCAGCTGTTCCATCAGTTTTTCTTTATTTTCGTAAGCGTCTTCTGTGGTGATAATCCCGTTCATAACGCCTTCTTCACGAATTACTTTTGTCAGATGACGGGTGTCGATTCCGTACAGACCGATGACATTCTGTTCTTTTAAGAATGCATCGATTGTTTTTTCACAACGGAAGTTGGATGGTACTTCGCACCATTCACGAACGATATAACCTTTCATCCAGCTTTTCTGAGAATCACTGTCCTCGCTGTTAATTCCATAGTTACCGTTCAGAGGAAATGTCTGAACTGCAATCTGACCAAAATAGTTAGGGTCCGTTAATGTTTCCTGATATCCTGTCATTCCTGTTGTAAATACAACCTCACCAATTGTTGTACCAGTTACACCAAAGCTCTTGCCTTCAAAAACCTGTCCATTTGCTAATAACAGGTAAGCCTTCTGTTCACTCATACGATTCCCTGTCCTTTCTTTTGTAAGATGATGCAGACCTATAAAAAAAGTCTATTTATCCCGTAGCAGATAAATAGACATAGTGATAGACGATAATTACAGCTATCCCGATAATCTGTCGGACTCACGCTGTTTTCTTTCTATTCCCTTTTTAGTCTCACGGGACTAAATTTAAAGGCCTCTTTTCAATTTTCCATCTGTTATTATACCAACTACGCACAAAAATGTCTACAAAAAAATGTGTTTTTCTCTCGTTTTTTTCCGAATTCATTAGAATATTTATGCTCTTACATGTATATTAACACACATAGGATACCGATGCAATCGCAGAAAATCCTGATATGACAGAATTTTCTGCTTTCAGCATCTGCTTTTCCTGTATAATACGCCTCTTAAAACCGGAAATATTTTTCAAGATATTCCCAGAGCCGCTTTTGCAAGCTGATCCGCAACTTCGTTGTATTCCACACCGGAATGCCCCTTGACCTTGTGGAAAATAACCTTCAGTCCTTTTTCACAGACATTCAGATAATGATCCCGGTAGCGCTGGGTTCCCGGTTTGTTTGCTTTCCAATCCCCCGTACACCATCTTGCAATTCCTTCATAGTCATGAAAAATGTGCACTTCCTTTGCGCCCGACTCCAGTGCAAAATCCATCGCTTTTTCCGATCCCCGGATTTCTCCTGCCACATTTCTCATCGGTACCATATCCGCAGTCGTTTCCGCCTCAGAAAAGCGATACTCCTGTCCTTCATAAAAAATAATCGCTCCGTAGGAATATTTCTGCATGGCCGCATGGAAACTTCCGTCCACATATGCCACCATTACACCGTCCTTCGCTTCAATCGTTTCCTCCGGCTCTCTGGCAGTTGTCTGTTTTGCCGCGGACACACCGCCCATAAAAGCCTCTGCCTCCTGCATCGTCGGAAAACTTTTATAAATCGCGCCCGGAAAGTGATGTACCTGTGCTTTACACTGATCCCATGTTTTATATATCCCCGGCTTTTTCCCGATTTTTACCGCATAAAATTTCTGTGCCATATTTGTTCCTCTTCGCTTTCTCACAATAATTGTATCCTTACTATACTACAAAACAGTATTCCTTTTCCATAGAAAAACAAAAAAACACACCGAGGTGTGTTTTTGTTTTTTATGATCATACATTCCAAACGGCTTATACCTGACGCTGACGTAATACAACATTGTCTGCCGGCTTTGCTTTGGCTTTTTTACTCTTATCTTCGTGCAACATACCGCGAAGGTACTCATCCATTTCCGAACAGAACCACAACGCGTCACTTTCGAATTCATCATAACCCTCTGCTTCTACATCGGACCAGTCATAGGCGTTCAAAAAATATTGTTTAATCAGCTGCGTATACATTGTTGCGGAAGGATCCTGATTTTTAACAACCTGCTGAAAGAACTTAATCAGTTTTACAGCACTGGCATTGATCCCTAAATCACGAACAGACATAGAGTCATATGTTACATTGGGTTTTTCAGTTTCAAGAGGACGGAAACGAATATAGTCCTCCAGACGCGATAGTGTATCCAATGCCTCACTTACAGATACGATATTTTTTAACCCTGCCCAAAATTTAAATGCCATGACTCACAACCCCTTTTTTGTGCATTTGCACATTTGTTAAATATACCAGCTATTTATAATTTCAAATAGTAGCTATAAATAAAAACGTTAATATAATCATAACAAATACCAATATATCGCCATAATTTAAACGTTTTCGTATTTACAATTTTGTATATTAGCACTAGAAATTCAGTTAGTCAACCATTTATGGCAACCTTTTCATTGTGTTTCAGCACAAATTTTATACAATTCTAATATCTATCTATTTGAATATATCTATTAATCGGAAAGTACCCTATCTCATCATACTTTTTTAATATATCCAATTAGTATCTTTACGCCGGCTCTATTTTTTCACACCAACCTGTTTACACAGATCCGCTATACAGCACCGCTCACAATGAGGGGTGGTTCTTGCTGTACAAACAGCTCTTCCGTGTTCTACCAGTCTGTGACAGAAATCATTGCCCTCATATTTCGGGATAATTTTCCATAGCTCCATTTCCACCTTTTTCGGTTCCTTGATCTGATCCACAAGCCCGATCCGGTTTACCAGCCGGATACAGTGTGTGTCCGTAACAATTGCCGGCTCTCCAAATACATCACCCATAATTAGATTGGCACTCTTTCTTCCGACCCCCGGCAGTTTTAAAAGAGCGTTGAAATCATTTGGCACCACACCGCCGTATTCGTTTTGGAGCATTCTCATACACCCGCTGATATCCCGTGCCTTGCTCGGTCCCAGTCCGCATGGCCGGACAATTTCCAAAATGTCCTCCACCTCTGCGTCGGCCAGATCTTTCATCGTCGGAAATTTTTTATATAAATCCTTTACCACAACATTCACTCTGGCGTCTGTGCATTGTGCCGCAAGACGAACGCTGACAAGCAGTTTCCAAGCCTGATCATATTCCAGCGTACAGTCCACATCAGGATATTCTTCTTTCAGCCGCTCAATAACGGCCAGTGCCCGTTCCTTCTTTCTCATACAAAACCCCTCTTATTTTGATTATTTACCTATATCATACCTCAGAACCGTTTCCGGTAAACCGTGTTTCCCTTTAAAAGCTTTCATCCCTCTTTTAAAATCGTTTACAGCCCACTCAATTTACCGTATTTCGCTCGGTATCTCATCGTGGAATACAATCATACACTTTATAGAAACAGATCCCTTGTGTCAAATTTAAAAGACTTTGTTGAATTTTTCTCAATTTACAGACAAATCCCGGAAAACAGTCCTGTTCTCCGGGATTTGTCTGTTATGTATACATTGGTTGACTAAGCAGTAAGCCGGGTTCTGTCGTTGAATGGTCATCTATCTCGAATCCCAGTTGCCTGGAATCTCCAGCGACCTACCCGAAAACGGAGCGGGCAACTCCACACGTTTTCCTATTAGGTCTTGCACCAGATGGGGTTTACCGAGCCGACAAGTCACCTTGCCGCTGGTGCGCTCTTACCGCACCGTTTCATCCTTACCTGAATCATCAGGCGGTTTGTTTTCTGTGGCACTATTCCTTAAGGTCACCCTCACTGGCCGTTAGCCAGCATCCTGCCCTATGGAGCCCGGACTTTCCTCAGCCTTGCGGCCGCGACCATTTCACTTACTCATCCCAATGCGAGTTTAAATTATATCACAAATGCAAAAGAAAATCCAGTTTTTCTTGACAAAATTTAAAAAAACGGCTTTTTTACCGATTTCTCCGTAAAAAGCCGTTTTTTTATAGTCGAATAAAATCAAAAATCAATACTCTGTAACATTCTCTTTACGAGACTTTTTTCTGATTTTTCGATTCCGCTTTATTTTTCTCAGACAGTTTTCGTTCTGCATGTCGTTTTAAAGAACCCAATTTTGAAGAAACCGCACGTGGATTTCTCTGTAAAATCGTCCCTTTTGTCTGGAACTGTTTCACAAGCAGTTCTTCCTGATCATCCCATTCTTTTAACATCTGATCCCGTTTTTTATTTTCTGTCTGTTTTCGTTCTTCATAATCATCCCGGGCATTCTGCAGCTTTTCATACATTCCTTCATACAATCCCATTTTCTGTTCATTCACATGAGAATGCAATGCATGAATATCATGCTGTAAGCGTGCACTGAATGCTGCCTTCGCTTCTTCCCGTTCTTCTTTTTCCTGTTCAATCGCCAATTTCAACAACTTAATTTCATAAGCAAGCTGTTCGGCACGATCTTCCTTGTAATCTTCGATTTCTTTCTTCTTGGCCGCAATTCGTTCTTCCAAAAGACCCACAAATTCTTCGCTGTGTGCTTCCAGATTGTCCTGCAGCTGATCCAGTTCCTTCTTGATTTTTTCGAGTGCCACAACAATGTTTCGAACACCCCATGCATCTCTTACCGATGTCACCGTATCCACAATAAAGATTGCAGAGAACAGAGAAACCGCTGTCATTAATATCCGGTCAGGAATCGCAAATACATACTTTTCCATATGTACCTGCAGGATCTCTGCCGCCAGGACACTCATAACCCCCCAGCAGAGTGAACTTTCCAGACATATATAACCTTTAAACTGAAAACGTTTATGACTGTAGTCCCAGTATCGAATTTTAAAAATACGTTCCATAAGAATTCCGACAATCAGTTCAAAAACCGTCGCTGCCAGCATTCCCATAAAAAATTCCTTTATATACTGTCCCCGAAACGGTGTCGTTGCCAAAATAATCATGATTGCACCGAAACCGTAAATCGGAATGGCCGGGCCTCTTAAAAAACCTCTGTTCGTCAGCTTATGTTCTGCAATAGAAACGTAGGTTGATTCCCAGATCCAGCCCAAAAAACAGTAAATGAAGAAAAACATTAACATCTGATTCCATGTGTATCCTTCTATTTTCTTCCACCGTCACTGCAAACTTTGATACGGATTGAAAATCCAACTTTTCAAAACATTCCAAAAGGCTACTGTTTTACAATGACTAACTCCCTTCTGTCTATTTCGCAAATGCTCTGCGAAACGCTGTAACCTGCGTTGTCACCTTGAAAATCACGAGGACTTTCTCTTTTCCTTTCGACACGCCAAGGGGATTATCCTTCCTATAAGTCATCTTTACTTGTCTTCTTATATGGTTCGTGCAGCGGAATTAACGCTTTAATCTGTTTATACAGGCGAAGAGAAAGCTTCTCCATACTGATCCGATACTTCCGTTTTCCGTCAATATATAGATAAATACAGTGTTTTCCCTGCTTCATTTCCACCTGACGTAAATCATAAACAATCCAGTCCGGAAACAGAAAGACCTTGATTCTCATCTTTCCGTCCATCCCGAAATCAATTCGATCCGGGTAGATATTATTCAGAAAATACCCGATCAGAATCAGCCCGATTGCAGGAATTTTCCAGTTAGAAAACCAGGGAACCACAAAACTTGATAACAGTGGTATCCCCAATAAAACGGATGCCTTTACCATTAAAATAATTCTCTGATTGATTAAATACATAATCTATTCCAACGTAATTCGACCGATTTTCGCTTCGCGGAAATCGTTAATCACAGCACGGGAAACCTTGGTGTAATCGATACGCCCACCTTTTAAAAGGCATCCGCGGTTGCGACCGATCTGTTCCATGATTGCCAACGGTTCTTCCTCCAACATTGTTTCATCCAGCTTAAACCGTTCCACCAGTTTTTTCGGATATCGTTCCTGAAGAAATTTAATTAAAAGCAGTACCGCTTCGTCATTGTCAAAAACTTCATCACTAATGGCACCGGAAATCGCCAGACGGAAACCGACTTCCTCATCTTCGAATTTCGGCCACAGAATCCCCGGTGTATCCAAAAGTTCCAGCATTTCATCCAGTCGAATCCATTGAGCACCGCGGGTAACCCCCGGTTTATTACCGGTCTGTGCGGCTTTTTTCCCGACCAGAATATTAATAAAGGTGCTTTTTCCCACATTTGGAATTCCGACGATCATACAACGAATCGTCTGCTTTTTAACACCTTTTTTTGCCATTCGTTCTCTTTTTTCTTTCGTCACATCCATGAGAGCTTCTTTCAAACGACCGATCAACTGTTTTTTTCCTACGGTTGCATTGAACGGAAAGGCTCTGCATTCTTCCTGGTTATTAAAATAATTGATCCAGTAAGTGGTTCTTCCCGGATCCGCCAAATCTTCTTTATTTAAAATAATAACGCGGGGTTTTTTCCCGCCGACTAATTCATCTAACATTGGATTACGACTGCTTAACGGTAACCGTGCGTCCACCAATTCAATTACGACATCCACCAGTTTTAACTGGTCCTGAATCATACGTTTTGTTTTTGCCATATGACCCGGAAACCATTGTATCTGCATAGAAAAACACTCCTTTTTTCTCAGCGCCTCACGAAAGAGGACTTTATGTACTTCCTGTTCCTGTTATCTGCCCGAACCGAAGATTCGGTTTTTTCCGCGATATTGTTTTATATTTTAACAACAAAAAACCACTTTGTCTACAAAAATCGCTATGTAGTAAACCACAAAAAGAGACGGTGACACTTGTAGGTACCACCGTCTTCCTCTCATTGTTTAAGCTGTCATTTCAAAGAAATTAGCAGCAGCTTCCGCCGCAGTTGCAGGAACCGTCTGGACCTGCAGAACCACAACTACTGCAACCACCCTGGTTTCCCCCGGTAATAGCAGCGCCGATGATCATGTTTACGGAACGAATGATCTGTTCGAAAGCCTGGTTAGCATTTAAGAAAGCGCTGATGTTAGCGTTTTCGTTCATTTTAACTTCCAGTTCTTCGACATGTTTCTTTTCGTCTTCTGGAAGATCTTCGAAGCTTAAGCCTTTACCAATAGCATCCTGCTGGATACCCTGGTATTCTTCAACGATAGCTCTTGCTTCTGTGTCCATCATCATTTTTAATTCAGCATCTTTTAAGTTTGCCAGTTCTGTAGAAGTAGCGATTGCATCTGCTAATTCTTTTGCTTTTGTGAAAATATCCACGTGAGCACCTCCATAAATAATTCATAAAAATATTTCTATACTTATTCTGCCAAAGTTCCTTTTAATACCCATGTCTGAGCTTCTGTAATTTTAACATTGACAAACTGCCCAGTCAGAGAAGGATCTCCCGCAAAAATAACAAGTTTATTGGTAGTAGTTCTACCGGAAAGCATTTCCGCATTGGTCTTGCTCGGTCCCTCTACCAGTACCTCAACCACGGTATCCTGATATTTATCATTAATATCGCGGCTGATATCACTGATCGCGTCATTTAAACGCGCCAGACGGTCTTTCTTTTCCTCCAGCGTAACCGGATCTTCCATAGTCGCTGCCGGTGTTCCGGTACGCTTGGAATAGATAAAGGTAAACGCACTATCATATTTCACCTGTTTTACAAGATCAACGGTATCCTGGAAATCCTCTTCTGTTTCTCCAGGGAACCCGACAATGATGTCTGTTGTAATGGATGCATTCGGTACATATTTGCGAATAGTTTCAATCACACGGAGATAATCTTCTCTGGTATACCGACGATTCATTGCTTTCAGAACTCTGGTACTTCCGGATTGTACCGGAAGATGGAAATGATCGACAATTTTGCTGCTTTCAGCAATGGTTTTGACCAGTTCTTCGGTCAGATCTTTTGGATGACTGGTCATATAACGAATCCGGCGCAGCCCTTCGATTTGATCAACGGCTCTCAGAAGTTGCGCAAAATTGGTTCCGTCTTTTAGATCCAGTCCGTAACTGTTTACATTCTGCCCAAGCAGTGTAATTTCCACTACACCGTCGGCAACCAGCTGTTTAACTTCCGCTACGATATCTTCCAGTTTCCGGCTTCTTTCTCTGCCGCGCACATAAGGAACAATACAGTAGGTGCAGAAATTATTGCAACCGAATGTAATATTGACTAATGCTTTAAAGGAACATTCTCTGTAACGAGGAAGTCCTTCCTGTACCCCTTCCTCTTTTTCCAATACCTCAATCTGTTTTTCCTTTCCGGTATACAGATTATAGATATATTCAGGGAAATGGTGCAGATTATGGGTTCCGAACATTAAATTCACATGCGGTGCGGAATTGCGTACAAGTTCAACCATTCCTTTTTCCTGCATCATACAGCCGCAGACACCTAAAATCATGTCCGGTTTTTCCTGTCTCATTTTTTTCAGTTCACCCAACTGACTGAGAACTTTGTTTTCAGCTTTTTCTCGAATACAGCAGGTGTTAAATAAAATCAGATCCGCTTCCGATTCCACTTCTGTTTTTTCATAGCCCATCTGTGCTAAAAAACCAAAAAGGATTTCGGAGTCACGTTCATTCATCTGACAGCCGAACGTATGAGAATAGCACTTCTTGCTACGACCGGTCTGCTGTTTGTAAATCTGATTCTGTTCATAAACATAATTCAAATAATATGCATTGTTTTCCTGCACAGTGACACCCCTCTTGCTGTCAAATGACGATTTACAGCATTTTGGTTTAAAATGAATGTTTCGCTTTTTATTCAAAATGATGTCTAAATTATACAATTTTTTACCTTTAATAGCAAGGGTAAAAGATGTTATTTTCTTCACCGCAAATTTCCGGCAAAACATTCATTTTTTTACCACAAGACACACACGTGATCTTATTTTGCTTCAGCTACCGCAGCAAATGCTTTTTCTGCAGCTACCAGTGTTTTATCGATATCTTCATCAGTATGTGCCATGGATACAAACCAGCATTCAAACTGAGATGGTGGTAAGTAAATTCCCTGGTTTAACATACTCTGGAAGAATACTTTATATTTTGCAGTATCGGAACTCATAGATGCTTTGTAGCTGTTTACTTCCTGATCGGTAAAGAATACAGTCATCAGGGAAGCTCTGTTGTTGATGTGAACAGCAACACCTGCTTTATCAGCAGCGGCTTTCAGACCGTCAGCCAGTCTTTTTGCTCTTGCAGCAACATCTTCATAAACACCCGGTTTCTGCAGTTCTTTTAAGGTAGCAATCCCTGCAGCCATAGCCAGCGCGTTACCGGATAAGGTACCTGCCTGATATACAGGTCCAACAGGTGCTACATGCATCATGATTTCTTTACGGCCGCCGTATGCGCCTACAGGCAGTCCGCCACCGATGATTTTACCGAGGCAGGTTAAGTCCGGAGTAACACCCAGAACTTTCTGTGCACCGTTGTAGGAAGCACGGAAACCGCTGATTACTTCGTCAAAGATTAACAGTGCGCCATTATCTTTTGTCACTTCACGTAAACCTTCCAGGAAGCCTTCTACCGGTGGTACCAGACCCATATTCCCTGCAATTGGTTCAACGATAACAGCAGCAATCTGATCCGGATAATCAGCAAACAATTTTTTAACGCTTTCCAGATCGTTATAAGTTGCGGTTAATGTTTCGGATGCGATGGATTCAGGAACACCAGGACTGGAAGGAACACCGAATGTCAGTGCACCGGAACCTGCTTTAATTAACAGGTGATCCGCATGTCCGTGATAGCAGCCTTCAAATTTAACCAGTTTATTTCTTTTGGTATAACCACGTGCCAGACGAATTGCACTCATGGTAGCTTCTGTACCGGAGTTTACCATACGAACCATATCAACAGACGGAACTGCATCCACGATCATTTGTGCAATTTCAATTTCGGAGTTGGTAGGTGCACCGTAGGTGCTGCCTTTTAATGCCGCTTCTCCGATTGCTTTGGTTACATTTTCATTTTTATGTCCTAACAGAAGAGGACCCCAGGAGCAAACGAAATCTACGAATTCGTTTCCGTCCACATCATACAGTTTGGAACCTTCCCCTCTTTCAATAAATACAGGGAAATCTCCTACTGCCTTAAATGCACGTACAGGGCTGTTAACCCCACCTGGAATAACTTCTACTGCCTGTTTAAACAATTCCTGAGATTTTGTAAAATCCATTACAACTGTCTCCTTTCCTCTTAAAGACACACTCTATTTATTATTTACCCTCATTCAACCATTTTGCAACATCAATTGCATGATAAGTTAAAATTAAATCTGCACCTGCTCTTACAAATCCGGTCATGATTTCCATTACAATACGTTTTTCGTCAATCCAGCCGTTTGCTGCAGCAGCTTTTACCATAGAGTATTCACCGCTTACGTTATAGGCAACGATTGGCTGCAGGAAAGAATCGCGTGTGGTACGCATAATGTCCATATAAGCCATAGCCGGTTTTACAATAATATAATCTGCGCCTTCCATAACATCCAGTTCTGTTTCTGCCATAGCCTGGCGAACACTGCATGCAGGGTCCATCTGATAGGTTTTACGATCCCCAAACTGAGGAGCGGAACCTGCCGCATCACGGAATGGGCCGTAGAATGCGGAAGCATATTTTGCAGAGTAAGCCATAACAGCAACATCTGTATAACCTGCTTCGTCTAACGCTTCACGGATTGCGCCGATGCGTCCGTCCATCATATCGGAAGGAGCGATGATATCAGCACCTGCTTCCGCTTGGGATAAAGCGGTTTTTACCAGTAAATCTACAGAAGGATCGTTTAATACTTCCCCGTCTTTGCTTACCAGACCGCAATGACCGTGACTGGTATATTCACATAAGCAACAGTCCGCAATGATTGCAAGATCCGGATATGCGGCACGGATTTTGCGGATGGCCTGCTGAACGATCCCGTCTTTCGCGTAAGCCTGGCTTCCCACTTCGTCTTTTACAGCAGGAATCCCGAAGAGAATGATGCTGCAGATCCCTACGGATACTGCACGATCCACTTCTTCCAGCACACGATCTAAGGAATACTGGTTAATTCCAGGCATGGAGTCAATCGGATTTACTTCATTTTCGGCTTCAACCACGAAAATAGGATAAATCAGCTGTTCAACATGTACTCTGGATTCTCTCACCATTTTTCGAATTGTTTCATTTTTTCTGAATCTGCGCATTCTTGTTGTTGGAAACATTCTGCATTGCCCCTTTTCTTATTCAAAATTATATTCCGTTCTATCCAAAAACATGAATCTCTTTTATAGCAAGAAATCCCTCTTGGGAAAAGAGGGTTCTCGCGTCCTTATTTTGCAAAGTGATCCTGAATTGCCTGAACCAGACCATCAATGGTATAGTTTTCCGCACAGATATCAACATGCAGACCGTTTTTCTCAGCGGTATCTGCTGTAATCGGTCCGATGCATGCAACGGTAATATTTTTAATGAGATCAAAATGACCGTCTAATAATTTCATAAAGTTTGTTACTGTGGAAGAGCTGGTGAACGTCAATACATGAATTTCTCCGGCCTTCATTTTTTCTAAGAGTAAATCAGTATCTGCAGCATCTGCCATAACGGTTTCATATGCAACCACTTCGTTAACATCCGCACCCAGTTCCACCAGACTGTCTACCAGTACTTTCCGAGCCAGATCCGCTCTTGGCAGTAAGACTTTATCGCCTTTACTGATGCGATCCTTCAGAGCTTCCACTACAGCTTCCGCACGGAATACTTCCGGCATAACATCTACGAGCAGACCTCTTTCTTCCAAAGCTTCCGCGGTTTTTGGGCCGATTGCACAGATTTTTGCATGACCCATTGTGCGAACGTCCAGTTTATTTTTCTGCATGCATTTGAAGAATGCGTGCACACCGTTTACGCTGGAGAAAATAATCCACTGATAATCTCCTGCTGTTTTCACAGCCTGATCCATTGGTTTAGGATCCTCTGGAGCTTTGATTTTAATGGTTGGATATTCCCATGCCTCTGCACCCAAAAGTTCCAGTTTTTCACTTAAAACACTGGCCTGTTCACGGGAACGGGTTACCAGTACGCGTTTACCGAAAAGCGGTTTGTCTTCAAACCAGCGAAGCGTATCACGTAATGTAACAACCTGACCGATAATGATGATAGCAGGAGATTTGATTCCCGCTTTTTCAACCACTTCTACAATGTTGGATAAGGTTCCGGTTACAACACGCTGTTCCGGACGGGTTCCCCAACGGATTAAAGCAATCGGAGTTTCCGCATCTTTACCGTTTTTCACCAGATTTTCAACGATTTTCGGCAGATTACCGACACCCATTAAAAATACCAGAGTTCCAGGATCTTCCGCCAGACGAACCCAGTTTATATTGCTGGTTTCTTTCCCCGGTTCTTCATGACCTGTAATAACTGTAAAAGTGGATGTGAAATCTCTATGGGTAATTGGAATACCTGCATACGCCGGTACAGAGATTGCGGAAGTAATACCCGGAACTTCTTCAAATTCCACGCCTGCTTTACGCAGTTCTTCGCCTTCTTCACCGCCACGGCCGAATACATAAGGATCGCCGCCTTTTAAACGTGCAACCACATTTCCTTTCAAACCTTCTTCCACCAGAACCTGATTGATTTCAGTCTGGGTCAAAGTATGTCTGTCCGGAGATTTTCCTACATAAATCAGTCTTGCGTCCGGTCTGCGATAGCTGAGCAGTCTCGGATTTGCCAGACGGTCATACACAATCACGTCTGCTTTCTGAATGCATTCAAGACCCTTAACTGTAATCAGTTTAATATCACCAGGGCCTGCACCGATTAAATATACTTTCCCTTTACTCATTCGTTTGCTCCAATCTGATTTGATCTAAAATTGCTTTTCCGCCTTGATCGGCGAGTGTTTTTGCCAGCTTTTCACCCATTGCTACAGCTTCCGCGGAAGAACCGTTTAATTCACTGCGGATTACAGTTTTCCCGTCTAAGGAACCTACCAGGCCTCTTAAACGCATCTGGTCTCCGTCCAGTTCTGCAAATGCGGCAATCGGAATCTGACAACCGCCTTCCAATGCTTTTAACAGTGCACGTTCTGCAGCGATGCAGATTTCTGTTTCTTTATCATTAATCAGCTGAACAAGAGAGATTATTTCCGGATCATTCGCTCTGGTTTCCACGCCGATTGCACCCTGACTGACTGCAGGGAGACAAATTTCATAGGAAAGCTGTTCGGAAATCTTATCATCCCATCCCAACCGTTCCACGCCGGCTGCTGCTAAAATAATTCCGTCAAAGTTCTGTTCTTTCATTTTACGCATTCTGGTCTGCAGGTTTCCGCGTACATCATGGATATCCAAATCAGGACGCGCATGAAGAATCTGGGATTTTCTGCGCAGACTGCTGGTACCAATTTTTGCGCCTTCTGGCAATTCGGCAAAAGAATGGTATTTTTCGGAAATCAGGACATCAGCCGGATTATGCCGTTTCAGAACAGAAGAAATCTGTAAACCGTCCGGAAGAACAGTCGGCATATCTTTCATACTGTGAACAGCCATATCGACTTCTTTTTCCAAAAGACCGACTTCCAGTTCTTTGGTAAATAATCCTTTGTCCCCAATTTTTGCTAAAGATACATCTAATATTTTATCGCCCTTGGTTTTCAAGGACACAATTTCAAACTCATAGTCATCTGTCGCTTTTTTCAGACAATCAACCACGAATTGTGTCTGCCACATAGCCAGTACACTGTCACGTGTTCCAACCTTAATCAGTTTCTTACCCATCTTTTTGTCACCTCTTATTGATCTTTGGATTCGTCCGCATCGTTTAAATTAAACAGTTCATGGACGGCCTTCATATAACAATCAATACGGTCTGCATGTGTTCCTGCCAGATACCGCAAATTATACATTGGTCTGTGTAACCACTGGCTTACAATACCGTGTGCCAGCTGTTCCACAATTTTCTGTTCACGAGGAGTGACATTGTCAATTCTGCGCAATGCTTTTTCCACTTCTCTTTTTTCGATTTCTTCTGCCTGTTCTCTGAGTTTTACAATTGTCGGAACAACCAGAAGGGAATCCAACCAGAAGAAGAAGTTTTCCAGTTCTTCATCTACGATCGCACGTGCTTTTACCGCTTCCTTCTGTCTGCCTTCCAGATTCTGTGCAACAACATTCTGCATATCATCAATATCATGCAGGAATACATTATCCAGTTCTGCCACAGCAGGATCAATATCACGCGGAACCGCAAGGTCCATAAAGAGTAACGGTTTGTCTCTATGGTTGATTAACTGTTCAATATCTTTTTTGACAATAATATACTTTGGAGAAGCGGTACAACTGATAATAATATCCGCACTCTCCATATAGTTTCCGAAATGATCCAGTCGAATGGCTTTTCCGCCGAACTCATCCGCCAGTCTCTGTGCCCGGTCAAAGGTACGGTTTGCAACAATGACCCCGCTGATTCCGTTGCTGACCAAATGACGTGCCGCCAGTTCACTGGTATCCCCGGCACCGATAATCAGAACAACCTTATCTTCCAGGGTGCCCAATTCCTGTTTTGCCAGTTCCACTGCAGCAGAGCTGACAGAAACTGCCTGGCGGTCGATATAGGTTTCTGTTCTGACACGTTTTCCCAAAGTCAACGCACTCATCAGAAGTGTGTTCAGCACATTATCAGAAAGATTGTACTGCAACGCGTAATTATAAGCATCCTGCACCTGACCTTGGATCTGGCTTTCCCCTAAGATCATGGAATCAAGGCCTGCCGCTACTGTAAACAGATGTTCTACCGCATCTCTGCGTTTCATAACATACATATGCTCCAGTAATAATTCAACCGGGCAGGAACTGTATACACTGATAAAATCAAACAAAGAATCCAGCGCTGTCTGATCATCAGCAGCATCCAGATAAAACTCGGTTCGATTGCATGTGGAAAGGATTGCAATCCCATTAAGACCTTTTAATGCTCGTAATGCATCTGCATTTTTTTCAATATTCGGCCGTGACATAGATACTTTTTCACGGATTTCTACCGGGGCACTTTTATAGTTTAATCCCAATAAGATGATTGACATTTTTTCACCTGTTCCTGAACTTCTTCTTTACTTTCTGTTCTCAGTTTTTCAATAAGGTTCATTTTGGAAATCTGCTGTAAAAATTCTCTTCTTTTTTCTTTATCATGAATTTTTTCTTTTGCTTCCGCACGAGCTTCTCCCACAATTTCCAGAAGAGTTCCGTATTCCGGACCGAATACGTCGCCAAGCTGTTTGCAGATTGCACGAGAAATTGCAGGACTCACACCGTTAGTGGATACTGCAATTAAGAGATCCCCCTGATGCATCGCGGAATTTACAGTGAAACTGCTTTCTTCGCGACTGTCTGCCACGTTTACCAGAACCTGATTTTCCTGGCACCATTCAGAGATCACATGGTTGGTTTCTCTGTTGTTGGTTGCCGCAATAACAAGAAAACTGCCTTTTAACATGCCGTCTTTATAATTACTCTTCATCCATGCAAACTGATTGGAAATTTCTTTTAATTCCGGGATCAGTTTCGGACTGATAACTGTTACTTCCGCTCCTTCTTCCAAAAGAGTGTTTACTTTACGGAGTGCAACAGAGCCGCCTCCAACTACTGTACAAAATTTACCACTTAAATTTAATGTTACTGGATAAGTAAATGCCATAACTAATATGCCCTTTCTCGGAGATAATTTACACCGTCAGATAATACTTTTTTAAAAGGATATTCCGGTAATTGTTTGATATAAATTTCCGCCTGTTGTAAATACCCTTCCGCATAGACAGCAGATTCTTTCAGGCCACCCTGTTCAATGATGATGGAAATCGTTTTGTCAACTTCTTCCTGTCCACCCGGAAATCTATTTTTAATTGATTGAATAATCATTTCTTTTTCCGGAAAATCCTTCTGTAATACTAATATGGTAGGCAGTGTCATGATTCCGTGAAGGAGATCACTTCCTGCCGGTTTCCCTAATTTCTTTGTATCCTGTTTCATATCCAGGATATCGTCTTTAATCTGAAAATCCATGCCCAGGTTATAGCCTATTTTATAAAAAATATCAACAGCATCATCCGGTGCATTGGATGCTACAGCAGCCGCCTGACAACTGGTTGCCATCAGAAGCGCTGTTTTTCTGTCAATTCGATAATTATAATCTTCCACCGTCTGATTCACATCAAACGTGGAGCGAAGCTGTTCCACTTCACCCAGACACATTTCTGTACTCAGCACACCCATGATTTCCAGAAGTCGCTCCGGATTCGGTTGCTGCTGAATAATACGAATTGCTTCGGTCAGAATATAATCACCCACATGGATCGCATAACGGTTTCCCTTTATCAGGTTTATCGTTTCGCTTCCACGTCTCATGTCTGCCTGATCCACAACATCGTCATGAATCAGAGACGCCATATGTATCATTTCCATGGCCGCCGCCAAAGGAATAATGTTATCAGCATTATCAAACATACTGGCTGTCATAATGGTCAATGCCGGACGAACACGCTTGCCGCCCGCATGCAGAGTTTTTAAAGCACTTTCGCGAATTTCAGGATGTTCAAATGTCAATTCCTTGTCCAGATAGCGTTCTACTTCATCTAATTTTTTTCGAATACTTTGTAATTCTAACATTTTTAGCATGATCTATTATCCCCTAGCTTCTCTCTGCCTTCATCTTGTCCTCAAGAACAGCCAAACTGGTGATTTTTTCTTCATAAAACAGTTTCCACTCTTCTTCCAGGAAAGCATCTGCAGCCTGTCTTAGCGCCGCAAGATCACTGTCTTTCTTTCCGGCAATCGATGCAATAATATTTGCTGTTGTCTCTGCCAGAAGCAGTGTAAAATACTTAGCAGTCTTTTTGGTTTCTTTATCCTGTAGACGGTCAATCTGTTTCGCGTTAAATTCTTTCAAATAATCCATATAATCAGGAAGATAATCCAGTTTACCCAGTTTTGTGATATTTGCCACAAAACGACCGTAAAGCAGGTCGCCGGTTAAAACAGGCATCTGAAGATCTTTTCTGAGTGCTGATTCCCCTTCATACTCTTCCTTCAATTCAAAATGAATTTTGGAAGACAGATAAATCAGCTCAGAAAGAAAACCAACCTTTTCCGCTTCTTCCGGGGATATTTCTGCCATTTTCCCGAGCTTATCCGCCAGGCGATAAAAAAACACGAACTCTGCATAACAGAAATCCTGCCCGACCAGATCTAGTATTGTTGTATCTTTTACCTTTAATGCTGGAACCAAATTCAGCAAAAAAATCACCTCAAACCGTCATTTTTCTTTCAATCATTCATTTTATCATATTTGGCATAAAAAAAATAGAACTATATCCCCTATTATTGTGAAATTATTATGAAAATTCTTTGGTTTTAGTATTATTTACAGATATTCCGGCCTGTTTTTCAATAAACCAGGCCGGAATATCAACAACTTATAAAATTCTTACTTTCTGGCACATTCGCTTGCTTCCCCGCGAAGAATCTGAATCCCGTGAGGCAGCACATCGATGATATACTCCAGATTTTCCCGAACAGCTTTCGGACTACCCGGCAAATTAACAATGATGGTCTTCTTGCAAATACCTGCCACGGCTCGACTCAGCATGGCACGTTTTGTAATCTGCAGTCCGTTCCATCTCATTGCTTCCGGAATCCCCGGAATCTGGCGTTCTACCACATCCAGCGTTGCTTCCGGCATACAGTCCCGTTCCGAAAATCCGGTACCGCCGGTTGTCAGGATAAGATCCACGCCTTCCTCACAGAATGTTCTCATCTGTTCTGCAAGCTGATCTCTTTCATCCGGAAGAATCACCTGCTCTTTGACCTGATAATCGTTTGCCTCCAGGATTTCACGAATCACTTTTCCGCTTAAATCCTCTCTCTCGCCTCTTGCACCTTTATCACTTGCCGTAATAATTGCCGCCTGAAACATTGTTCGGCCTCCTTTTATCCTTGTATTAACCGCCAACCTGAAACATCATTCTGGAATCTTTGTCCTTTTGATACTTTTTATCATAAAAATGATGTTCCAGCGGTTTTTCCCAAACTGTTTTCCGGATGACTTCCTCAAGTTCCTCATCGGAACAGCTTCCCCTGAGGAGCGGTCTTAATTCCACCCCTTTGTTCTGATTGAGACAGAGCTTTAAGAACCCGTTTGAAGTCAGTCTGACACGATTGCAGGAACCACAGAATTTATTGTGCACCGCACCGATAAATCCGATTTTTCCCTGAAATCCCGGGATCGAATAATACTCAGCCGGTCCGTTTCCCAGGACACCGTGAAACGGTGTAAGCGGACCGCATGTTTCACTTAAAAGTTCCACAATTTCCTTCTTACTCACTGCCGTATATTTACTTCCGAGTCCGATCGGCATCAGTTCAATAAACCGTACCGCCAGCGGATAATCTTTGGCTTTTAACGCTATATTCAGCAGTTCCTCACGATTATACTGCACAATCGGAACACAGTTTATTTTTAAATTCGGATATCGGAGACTCTGAACCTTCTCAATTCCGGCCATTACCCGGTCAAAAGAATCCCTTCTGGTAATCTGATGAAAGATCTCTGCATGTACCGTATCCAGACTGACATTGATTCCGTCAATTCCCGCCTGAATCAGCGGTTCCGCAAGTTCATCAAGAAGCACTCCGTTTGTGGTAATGGTAACCTGTTCAATCCCTTCCACCTGTTTCAGCTGAGAAATAAAATCAATACAGCCTCTGCGAACCAACGGTTCACCGCCTGTAATTTTCAGCTTTCGAATGCCAAGCTTCGCAAAGGTTCGTGTCAGCCGGAGAATTTCCTCGTAGGATAACAGATCCTCATGGAGCAGTTCCGGGACACCTTCTTCCGGCATACAGTAAATACAGCGCAGATTACATCTGTCGGTAATAGAAATTCTCAGATAGTCAATCTTTCTTCCATGTTGATCAAACACTCCGATCCCTCCTACTTCTGCGCACAGTTTGGATTGACAAAGGTTCCGCTCTTTCCTCCGGATTTTTCAACCAGATGAATTTCCGTCATTTCCATTGTCTTGTCAATCGCTTTACACATATCATAAATTGTCAGCAGACTGATCTGTACAGCTGTTAACGCCTCCATTTCCACACCGGTTTGTCCGTTTACCTTTACCGTTGCAATCGCTTTTACCGCCAATTCCTCCGGAAGCATTTCAAAATCCACACTGCATTTGGTAATCATAAGAGGATGACACATCGGAATCAGTTCGTGTGTCTTTTTCGCAGCCATAATTCCTGCCACACGTGCAACACCCAAAACATCGCCTTTTTTCACTTCGCCCTGAACAATTGCCTGATATACGGCCTCATTTACACGAATTTTCCCACTGGCAACCGCCACACGGCTGGTTGTTTTCTTTTCACTGACATCGACCATAATCGCATTTCCCTGCTGGTCGAAATGTGTTAATCCGTTTTCCATTTCGTATCCCCCCGCTACATTGTCTTCTATTGACTATCTTATACGCTCCCAATGGAATGTTCAACAAAAAATTTTATATACGCTTTATAGAAACACTCAATAGCTGACGAAAAAAAGCAAGCCGTTTTTGTCAAAAACAATTCGATATTCACACCAAAACAGTATTCTTTTTCAGTACACTTTCAACACGCTCCACACCGTTCTATCGCTGTCTCAGAGCGACTTTCATCGCTTGACACCCTTTTTTCTTTATGATATACTTCTTTTACAATTGTTTAACACGGGACTGTTATATTTTATTGGGAAGGACGTGAAAATGACTTGCTTTTTGCATCTGTCTGTTCACAGCCAGATTCCAATAAACAATTGTGTCAGATTTTTTTATCAAAAATTTTATATTGTATGAATTAAGCACATAATCATTTATGAGATGACAGAAAAGATATCCTGCACATTAATAAGAAATTTCTCATAAATGAAGTTTCGTAAAAAGGGGCGGTTTGCGTGAAAGAGCTTAATGAGCTGAAAATCCCTGAAGCGACAGTCAGTAGATTGTCTGTTTATTCTCGCTTTTTAACAGAAGTTGATAAGCAGAACATCTTGAACATATCCTCTGGTGAAATTGCGGAAGGCGTTGGGGGTACACCTGCACAGGTAAGAAAAGATTTGGCCTACTTCGGTGAATTTGGAACACGCGGAGTCGGCTACAATGTAAAACAGTTAAATCAGGAAATTATGAACATTTTAGGCTTAACCAAGCGCTGGAATGTGATTTTGATCGGTGCCGGTAACCTTGGTTCCGCTTTGAGTCAATATCGCGGTTTCAAAGAAAGAGGCTTTCAGATTATCGCTGTATTTGATAATGACCTGAACAAAGTTGGATTGAAACTGAACGGGCTTCCGATTTATGCAGTCAATCAGCTGGACGAATTTATTGAAAAAAATGATGTCTCGATCGGGATTATCGCGGTGCCTGCAGAATATGCTCAGGATATTGCAGATATTCTGGTGGAAACCAAAATCAAAGGTATTCTAAACTTTGCCCCGGTTGTACTGACCATTCCGGATGATATGGAATGCAGAAATGTTGACCTGACAGTAAACTTAGAAGTTCTGACCTATAATATTGAAAAAAATTAACAGACAGACACCGGGTCTGTTTGGTATGAAAAAAGCTGGCGACTCTTAAGAGTCGTCAGCTTTTTTGTATCAGGTCATCGTTTTTTTGCGGGAACATCCCCTCTTTGACGGCCTTGTTTCAACTTGCCAGAATTTTTTTCAAATATTTTTCACAATCTCCCAGTAAATACAGGGAACCCGTAATACAAAGAAGTTCTCCCTTTTTCAGGCCTGCTACAGCCTTTCTCAAACCTTCTTCTCCCGCTTCTTCCAGCATAATCGGACAATCCGGTGCAATCCTTCTTGCCTTCTCCTCTATTTCCTTCCAGTGTTCCGCACGCCCGGTCGATTCCGGTCTGGTAATCATCACACGCTCGGCACACGGTAACAGATATTCCAACATCAGATCCTGCTCTTTTTCATCTAAAATAGACAGGTACAAAACAATCTTCCGATCATCATAAAGTGCCTTCAGATTTTCAGAAAGACACCGTATCCCGTCCGGATTATGCGCACCGTCCAAAAGAATACCTCTGTTTTCTCCCAGATCATGATACTCCATTCTACCTGCCCAGGATACCTGCATTAAACCCTTTTTCAGAGCTTCCTCTGTCATATTCAGCATTCTTCGTTCTCTAAGTACACGAAGGACAATCAGAGCCGTTTTGGCATTAATCTGCTGGTATTCTCCAAGCAGATTGGTTGCAATCCGTTCTCCCTCTTCCCGATTGGCAATATAAATCGGTGCAGACATGCGTTCCGCCGCGCTCTGAATCACTTTAACCGCTTCCGTTGTCTGTTCTGCCACAACAACCGGAATGCCGCTTTTAATAATTCCCGCTTTTTCTCCCGCAATTTCCGCGATACTGTTTCCGAGAAGCTGCGTATGATCCAGTCCAACCGGTGTAATAACACTGATTAACGGTTCCTTGATCAGATTGGTTGGGTCCAGTGCGCCACCCAGTCCCACCTCACAAATCACATAATCTGTTTTATCTTTAAAATACAGCCAGCTCATAACCGTAAGCAGCTCAAATTCTCCCGGATGCTCCATCCCTTCTTCCAGAAGTTGCGGAACAATTTCCGAAACCAGCATGGAGAGTACTGCCGCAAAATCCGCCTCACTGATCGGCTGACGGTTAATCTGAATCCGTTCCTCATAACGAATCAGATGAGGAGAGGTAAACAGCCCCACCCGGTAGCCGTTTTCTCTTAAAACAGATTCCAGAATTGCCGATGTGGATCCTTTTCCGTTTGTTCCCGCAACGTGAATCACACGAAGAGAAGTTTCCGGATGATGCAACAGTTCCACCATCCGACAGGTTCGTTCAATTCCGCCCGGAACACCTCGCTTACAATGTGTTCTTAAATACTCCAAACATTCCTCATAAATCATGACAAACCCGGACCAGCCGGTGTCCCCCTTCCAAGTACAAACACAGCATAAAAAAAGAAGGGGCGCAGACCGGAAGGACTCCGGTCCGCAACACCCCAATTATTCACTCAGATCTTCATGCATTTCGTCAAGCAGTTCCTGCAGTTCCGCTTCATCAAAATGATAACGGGTGCTGCAGAAATGGCATACAACTTCCGTTTCATGATCTTTTTCAATCATATCTTCCAGTTCTGCGGTTCCGATACTCTTTAAGAGACCGCTGATGCGTTCTCTACTGCAGTTGCAGTGAAACTGAACCGGTTTTTCTTCCAGGAACTGAATATCAATTCCTGTCAGATAACTTGCAATCAGTTCTTTTACGGTAGCACCTTCATGAATCAGTGCGCTGACCGGTCTTGCTGTTTTCATTTTTACTTCCAAATCATCCAGGACACTGTCTTCACAGTCCGGCATCGCCTGAATGATAATCCCGCCTGCCGCCGCAACCGAACAATCCGGATTAACCAGAACACCGACAGAAACCACAGACGGTGTCTGTTCGCTGCTCATCAGATAACTTGCCACATCATCCCCGATTTCCCCGGTTACCAGAGGAACACTGCCTGTATACGGATCTTTCAGCCCGATATCCTTTGTGATATAGAGATCCCCTTTGCCGACTGCACCGCCGACATCCAGTTTTCCCCGTTCATTTAAAGGCAGATGGGTATGCGGTTCCTGCACATAGCCTTTTACATTTCCGTTGGCATCTCCGGTCACAATGATTCCGCCTAACGGGCCGTCACCGAAAATTCTCAGGGTAATCGTACCCTCTCCTTTTAATCCCCAGCTTAAAAGCAGTGTACTTGCCATGGTTCTGCCAAGCGCCGCAATCGCTGTCGGAAATGCATCATGATTCTTGCGCGCCACTTCCACCGCATCAGTGCAGTCAACTGCAGAGACACGGACCTGTCCGTCATAAGCAAGCGCACGAATAATTTCATCGGACATTTTAAATCCTCCCTTTAATCCTGTAAAGCTATTATTTATTTAATCCGATCAGATCCTGAACGGTTTTGGAAATATCTTCTTTTTTGCATACCAGATTATGACGAACCGGTTTCTGATCCAGTCCCTGTAATCCCGCATGCTGTTTGATTCCTGTTTTTGCAACCAGCTGATCTAACAGTGCCACTTCATCTTCACTTCCGTCTACCGGCTGTAATGCGGAAATTACGCTCTTCACAAATTTGCAAGGATGAGCGGTACTGTCTACAACACAGATTCGGTCGCTTCCTGTCTTCTTCCGATAATCACGACTTACTTTCAGTGCAACCGCGGTATGGGTATCCAGTAAATAGTTGCTTTCTTCGAAGCATTCTTTGATCATTGCGATGGTTTCGGTTTCATCTGCAGCACCGGCAGCCATGTAACGGTCAATGTTTGCTTTTGTTTCTTCATCCACTTTGAATACGCCGACTTCTTTCAGTTCCTGCATCCATTGTGCCACTTTTTCACCGTTGTTACCGGTCATCGCAAAGAGGAAACGTTCCAGGTTGCTGGAAATCAGAATATCCATAGACGGACTGTTTGTCTGATAGAAATCACGACGACGGTCATAAACACCGCTTGCAAAGAAATCTGCCAGAACTTTATTTTTATTGGACGCGCAAACCAGTTTTCCGACAGGCAGTCCCATCTGACCTGCATACCATGCTGCCAGAATGTTTCCGAAGTTTCCGGTCGGAACCACAAAGTCCACTTTATCTCCGTAAGTTACTTCTTTTTTATCAACTAAGGACAGATACGCTGCAAAATAGTAAACGATCTGCGGAAGTAATCTTCCCCAGTTGATGGAGTTTGCGGAAGAGAACTGATATCCGGCATTCTGCATGCGTTCCGCAAGTTCGGTGTCCGCAAAAATTTCTTTTACGGCACTCTGGCAGTCATCGAAGTTTCCTTCAACGCCTACTACAGAAGTGTTGTTGCCGTCCGTTGTTACCATCTGTAACTGCTGTACGCGGCTGACACCGTTTGCAGGATAAAATACAATGATTCTGGTTCCGTCAACATTTTTGAAACCTTCCAGAGCCGCTTTTCCGGTATCTCCGGAAGTTGCAACCAAAATTACCACTTCTTTATCCAGTTTCAGTTTGCCGATCGCTCTTACCAGAAGACGCGGGGTTAACTGCAGTGCCATATCTTTAAATGCAGCAGTCGGACCGTGCCATAATTCCAGAATATGTTCTTTTTCTCCCAGTTTTACCAGAGGAGCAATCTCTTTGGTATCAAAATTTGTATGATAGGCTTCACCGACACAGGCTTTGATTTCATCTTCTGTATAATCGGTAAGATATTTTCCTAAAATCCAGCAGGCCAGTTCCTGATAGGATTTCCCTGCCATGGCCTTTATTTCGTCTGCAGACAGTGCCGGAATGGATTCCGGTACAAACAGTCCTCCGGTAGGAACCATACCTTTTGCAATGGCTTCTGCCGCGTCTACAGGTGCATAATTACCTCTTGTACTGATATATTTCATCTTTAAAACAAGATTCTCTCCATACTGCTTTCTTTGGAAGGAATCCTGTTCCTCCACCTCCCCATTTTCTAATCCGGATCGAATCCGGCCCGGTCCTTGTCGAGCAGATTTGTATACGTGTTCTCTGCCCTTTTGACCCTTTTGTCATTTTACTATATTTTTGCATACTTGCATAGGGCTTTCATGAAAATCCCGTCAAGTATACAATATATTATCCCCCAAAAACGGAAAAGACTGCCCGTTAAATCAGGCAGCCTTTCCTCCGTTCTATCCCAGAAAACGTGCTTCCAGAGTATGCACCATATGCATATATCTTAATTTACAGTCGCGGAATCTGTGATTCTGAATATCTTCCATACAAGGTTTCAAATATTCATTCCATATATAAAGATACATCTGCTTCCGGTTTTGCTCGGCATCAATCGCCTTTACAATTTTCGGAGCAACCGTATAATATTCCTCAATTAATGCCGCACCGTCCGCTTCCCGGGAAAGCCATTCGTCCCGGTAGTGACGGAAGAGATTTAACTCGTCACAGTCATCCGGTTTTCCGAAGGAACTGCACACAGCTGTTGTAATAAAGCATCCTTCCGGAAGTCCCTCTTTGAGATCCGGTTCCTCTTTGATTTCATCCGGTTCCACCAGGGTCAGTCTGGTCAGATCCAAAAGATCCTCCCGTCCTTCCGTTTCAAAACCGAGCGCCTCCAACGCATCAACCTGTCCCAATGCCGCCGCCTGTTCCAGATATCTTCGGGCCTCTGTTTCGGAGGCTTCAAATCCACAGGTTCCTTCCCGGTAGAAAAGACCCAGGAAAGCCATTGCATCCGGATCCTTTTCCTCTGCCGCTTCGTTCAGGAACTTTACAGCTTCCTCGTTCGGCATAAAATCCGGATAGGTTCCGTTTAAAATCTGGCTGCCGAGATAACCCTTCGCTATCGACAAACCTGCGTTTGCCAGTCGTTTTATCCGGTTTAATCCCTCATACTGGTAGCGTTTGTTATACAGACGGAGCATGACAACCGCTCTGGCTGTAATAAAGGAAATCAGTTTCTGATCCACCTGGCATAACAGATTGGTGTAATCGGTGTAAATCGTGGTTGCATTAATTTCACTGTAATCATCCATCAGCGGAATCAATGTGAATTTCAAGTTTTCCTGCACGGCTTTTGCCACTGCATAGGAAGAGCCGGACTGTAGAATTTCTTCCAGGTGCTTTGCATTTTTTTCATTTGCCATCAGCCCTTCCCGGTCGGTAAGTGAAAAGGTTTCCGTTGCCTGTTCCTTTTCCCGGGCCAGTTTTTTCAGAAATTCAATATCATTAATATAGATTTCTTTCTTCTGATTATACGCATCGATCTTTGTGCGCAGATCGTCATAGCATTTTTGACTCACAATGTTTTTGTCTTCCTGACGGATCGCTTTCAGTTCCTTCCATTTTCGGATCGCGTCTTCCTGTGTTTCATCCGGCATTTCTTCCGCCTTCAGATAACGTTTCCACAATTGTTCTGCCGCTTTTCTGGCCTCCTCGCGTTCCTGTTCGGTTTCCTCTTCTTCCGGTTCCATAAAACGCATATCCGGATTTACAACCTTTGCGCCGCAGTAACTGCAGAAATTGGCATCCTCCGCCAGTTTTTTGCCACAATGCTGACAATACATATTCTGTTTTCCCCCTGTAGTATGTTTCATTGTTCTTTTCACAGAACCGCTTCTCACACAAAAAGAGATATGTACAATACCGTACACATCTCTCTTATGTTACAATCGAATCTGTTTCGGTCTTCCTTCTTCAAAGACCGTGTAATATCTGAATCCCAGACGTTTTAACAGTGCTTCCGCGTAATCAAATCCATATCCGAAATATTCCGGTACATGGGCATCGCTTCCGACTGTGATGATATCCCCGTTTAATTCCTGATACATTTTCAGAATGGTTTCGTGCGGATGCGGATACTTCAGTCCTTTATAAAGACTTCCCGTATTCACTTCAATCCCTTTGCCCTTATCAATCAAGGTTGTCAGAATTTCTTTAAAGATATCGTAATAATCCATCGGATTATAGAATTTGTCTTTGTTCGGACCGTAACGGATCACGTAATCCAGATGTCCGTATACATTAAAACAGTCAAAGAGTTTTACATTTTCCAGAATCGAAAGAAAATATTCTTCATAAGCTTCTTTTTCTGTCTTACCTTCATAGTATTCCTTGTAATAAGGATCGATCCCTCTTACCAGATGCGAAGAACCGATGATAAAATCAAACGGATAACTGCCAGCAAATGCTTCAATCTTATCCCGGCACTGTGGCATCAGTCCCAGTTCCACACCGGCAAAAATTGCAATTTTTCCGCGATACTTGCACTGCAGTTCATCCAGCTTTGCAACATAGCTGTCCAGATCCAGATTAAAGTCTCTGCCGTCTTCACCTACCGGATAATCAATATCATGATGATCGGTCAGATAAAAGCGGTTCCGTCCCTGGCTGATCGCCTGTTCAATCATAGCTTCCACAGGTGTTTCGGAATCACTTGAAAAAACAGAATGTACATGAGAGTCTGCTTTCAACATAGTTTGCGCCCCATTTCTTATTTCGTTACAACCTTGTTCTGCTGTGTCAGCAGATGTTCAAAAGAAAGATTCGGTACCGCATTTAAAGACAGATCCGCATATTCATGACGAACTGCCTTATAATGAGCTGCAGCGCCGATCATTGCCGCATTATCGGTGCAGAAAGAAACCGGAGGGAAATATACTTCCATTCCGTTTTCATGCGCTTTTGCCTCAAGCTGCTCTCTTAACGTACCGTTTGCCGCAACACCGCCTGCCAGTAAAATAGTATGGATGCCCTGTTCTTTTGCGGCATGTACGGTTTTTTCCACCAGTACATCCAGCACTGCCTGCTGAAAACTTGCCGCAACATCGGCAGGAACGATTTCCTCGCCTTTCATCTTTGCCTTGTTCAGGTAGTTCAGAACCGAAGATTTCAGACCGCTGAAGCTGAAATCATAACTGTCCTCGGAAAGCCATGCTCTCGGCAGATCAATGGCCTTCGGATTTCCTTCTTTTGCAAGTTTTTCAATCTGCGGACCGCCCGGATAAGGAAGTCCGATTGCACGGGCAATCTTGTCAAAAGCTTCCCCCGCCGCGTCGTCCTTGGTCTGACCCAGAAGCAGATATTCCGCATGGTCGGTAATTTTTATAATATTGGTATGTCCGCCGCTTACCACAAGGCAGATGAGCGGAAATTCCAGATCCTGTTTCACCAGGAAATTCGCACAGATATGCCCTTCGATGTGATGAACACCGATCAACGGTTTTCCGGAAGAAAAGGCAAGTGCTTTTGCGGTTGCAACACCAACCAAAAGCGCTCCTACCAGTCCCGGTCCGTAGGTTACCGCAATATGGGTAACATCATCCAGTTTCATATGTGCCTGTTCCAATGCTTCATCAATCACCACATTAATCAGTTCCAGATGTTTCCGGGAAGCAATTTCCGGTACAACCCCGCCGTATCTCCGGTGAATTGCAATCTGAGTGGAAACCACATTGGAAAGAATCTCATGTCCGTTTTTAATAATTGCAACCGCTGTTTCATCACAGCTTGATTCAATTGCTAATATGATTGTATCTTCCATCTCTCATTCCCCTTTCGTTTCTTCTGACCGATACCACATAATCATGGCATCTTCTCGGTTATCTTCATAATACGCTTTACGAATTCCCTCCGGTTTAAATCCCATTTTTGTGTAGAGATCCTGTGCCGAACGGTTGCTGACTCTGACTTCCAGCGTCATATCGTGAACACCTTCTGCGGCAGCAAAACGCTTCATCTGTGAGATTAAATAGGTCGCCGCACCCATTCTGCGCCATTCAGGCCGTACCGCAATATTGGTAATATGTCCTTCATCCAGGACTTTCCAGTAACCGGCATACGCAACGACTCTTGACGGATTTTCACGGTCTACCAACAGCAAATAACGGGAGAGCGGGTTGTCTCTCAGTTCTTCGGTGAACATTTTTTCATTCCACGGTGTCGGAAAACAGATTCGTTCCATTTCGCATACTTCCGCAACGTGTTTCAGTTCCATCGGAACCAGAAACACTTTTTCTTCAATCGGGTATTTCACTACTTCTGTTCCTGCAGTTTCCGTTGTTTCGCTTCCCATTGCACCTCAGCCTCCGACTTACGAATATAGATCAGTTCTGTTTCAAACAGATCGTCTGTCACTCCGTTTTCCGCTTTTTTTGCTGCGAGCATGGCAAGAGAACCGGCACGCGGCAGTAACTGATGCCCGTCTGCAAAATGGCAGCGTTCCTTCAGTTCCTGACGGAACACTTCCTGAAAGACTTCTGTGTCATCCCCTACAAACCATACATCTTCATCCAGATGTACCAGCTGTTCCGCCAGCTGTTTTGCCGCAATCGCCTGATAGTCACTGAGTCTTTCCAGCCCATCTTTTCCGCTGCGGTAAATTGCGGTATATACCTGTTTTTTCTGCGCATTCATAATCGGGCAGATAATTCCCGGATAATGCACCAGATTATATGCGAGCATATCGAGGGTCGGGACTGCAATCAGCTTTAAGCCGCCGCCCTGTGCAAGACCCTTTGCAGTTGCCATCCCGATTCTGAGCCCGGTAAAAGAACCCGGTCCCTGACTTGCCGCAACCGCATCCAGATCCTGAAAAGATAATCCCAGATCCTTTAATAACTGGTCTACCATCGGCATCAGTTTTTCCGAATGGGTGTTTTTTGTGTTTATCATGATTTCACCTAACAGTTTCATTCCGTCGGAAACGGCAATGCCTGCAACAGGTGTCGAACTGTCAATACTTAATATTTTCACGATCGGCCAACTCCTCTAACATTTGTTCATAACGTGCTCCATGCGGGATCAGATGCAGTTCTCTTCCTTCCGGAACACGGTTTAATGTAATTGCAAGATATTCATCAGGCAGAAGCGGTTCGATGATTTCCGCCCATTCCACAACCGTCACACCTTCTCCGTAAAAATATTCTTCATATCCCAAGTCATACATTTCCTCCGGCTGTTTCAGACGGTACACATCCATGTGATAAAGAGGCAGTCTTCCGCTTTCATATTCATGGATAATTGTAAAGGTAGGACTGTTAATATCCTCTTCAACGTGAAGTCCCTTTGCAATGCCCTGTGTCATAAGCGTTTTTCCTGCACCGAGATCACCGTCTAAGGCCAGAAAATCTCCGGGTTCAAAAAGATCTGCCATCCGCATTCCCAAATCTTCTAATTCCTGTGGTGTTTTTGTAATCACTTTCATCATAAACTGTGACTGCAGATCGTTCCGTTCTCTACAAAACCGGCAGTCTTCCTCCCCTCTGTTCACCTGAAAAAAGGTGTCTTACTTCGATTGTTCTTTGTCAAAAAATGAAAAGAAATATAAAAAAAATGGTGTCGCCAATTGCGACACCATAGTTCATGGGGGTTGACGGGTTCGAACCGCCGACATCCTGCTTGTAAGGCAGACGCTCTCCCAGCTGAGCTAAACCCCCGAGATAGAATGACATGTACGGGATTCGAACCCGTGAATGCCAGCGTGAAAGGCTGGTGAGTTAAGCCACTTCTCCAACTTGCCATATAATATACTACGAAAATATGGGCCCACTTGGTTTCGAACCAAGGACCGTCCGGTTATGAGCCGGATGCTCTAACCACTGAGCTATGGGCCCAAACTCCTAACAAAAACATCCTTGGCTCAGGAGCCTTTGTTATTATACGATAGGAAAAATAGAAAGTCAAGCATTTTACAGAACTTTTTTTATATTTTTTTAAAATAATGAAAAAAAGCGGTTTTTGATCTGCTTTTCCTCTTTCTTTCCACCGTTAAGAAAAGAAGGTCCCGTGCCAAAAGCACAGGACCCCGGTAAACATATTGATTCCTTAATCCAGATAGTCTTTTAATTTGCGGCTTCTGCTTGGGTGGCGCAGTTTACGCAGAGCTTTTGCTTCGATCTGACGAATACGTTCTCTGGTAACACCGAATTTCTGACCTACTTCTTCTAAGGTTCTGCTTCGTCCGTCATCTAATCCAAAACGCAGACGCAATACTTCTTCTTCTCTCTGGGTCAGTGTTTCCAGAACACTTTCCAGCTGTTCTTTCAATAAAATATAGGATGCGGCTTCTGCAGGTGCAGGAGCATCTTCATCTTCAATAAAGTCGCCCAGGTGGCTGTCTTCTTCTTCCCCGATCGGAGTTTCCAGAGATACCGGTTCCTGTGCCACTTTCTGAATTTCACGTACACGTTCTACAGGGATTTCCATTGCTGCAGCAATTTCTTCCGGTGTAGGATCACGTCCCAGTTCCTGTAAGAGCTGACGGGAAACACGAATCAGCTTGTTAATGGTTTCCACCATATGAACCGGAATACGAATCGTTCTTGCCTGGTCTGCAATCGCACGTGTAATCGCCTGACGAATCCACCAGGTTGCATAGGTACTAAATTTAAATCCTTTACCGTAATCAAATTTTTCAACGGCTTTGATTAACCCCAGGTTTCCTTCCTGAATCAGATCCAGGAATAACATTCCGCGACCTACATAACGCTTCGCAATACTTACTACCAGACGCAGGTTTGCCTCTGCCAGCTGTTTTTTTGCTTCCTCGTCACCCTGTTCCATTCTTTTTGCCAGACGTACTTCTTCTTCTGCACTTAACAGAGGTACACGACCGATTTCTTTCAGATACATACGGACAGGGTCATCAATACCGACCCCTTCCGGAACGCTTAAATCAAGGTCTACAACCTCTTCATCATCGTCCACATGGATATCATCATGCATGGAATCGTTGTCTTCATTGTCTAAAAGCGCAACTTCCATATCATCATCTTCCTGTGTATCCTTTGCTTTGTTTTTTGCTTTTTCATGAACCAGTTTAATGCCCATTGCACTAATCTGTACGTAAATATCATCGATTTGTTCAGGAGAAAGCTCTGTGTTACTTAAACTGTCCATGATTTCCTGATAAGACAATACGCCTTTTTCTTTACCCTTGGCCAGTAGCTGTTTCACTCTTTCTTTTTCTTTTCTAATAGATTTATCAGACATCTGCTACTCTCCCTTCCTCGATGTTTCCATTTCCTTTTTCGCCCGTCGAATTGAATCCAATTTCTGTAATGCCTCCTGCATCTCGTTAGTTGCCCCCAATTTCTCAACTTCTGCGAGTTTTTCCATTACCTTTTGGTATTCCAGATCGAGTTTTTCCTGTTTTAATTGACGTAAGGCGTCCTCCATATCTCGCTCCAGATCCTCAGTATAAAACTCTTCCACAAGAATATCTGCCAAAAGCTGGCTCTTTTCCTGCGGAATTCTTGCGCTTTCCACTTTCCCATTCTCCTGAATCGACTGTTTAAAGAAACGGTACATTTCCGCACCGTTCGAACTCAACAGCTCACTTCCGCCGTATTGTTCTGCAATCGTCAGAAGATCCGGGCGCTCAAATAAAATATGTAAAATCGTTTTCTCGACTTTACTCTCTATCTTCTCTTCCAAGAAATTATTTCCCTGCCCGGATAAGTCGCTTTCTTCATCCTTTCTTAGCGGTATCTGTCTTTTTTCGACAGAACTGCTTTGAAGTTCCTGCCAAATTGCCTGTTCACTCACCCTGAGAGCCGCGCTGATCTTTTGAACTGCCACTTCGCGTGCCACTGCACTTTGTATTTTTTTCAAATCCGGAATCAGTTTTGCAATCACCTGCGTTTTCCCGGGGATCGTGTCAATATTAACAGCCTCCATATATCTGGAGACTTTATACATGATCATTTCTGTGCCGTTTTTTACAAGCTCCAGAAATGCATCTTTGCCGTAAGCTTTCAGAAATTCATCCGGATCTGCATTTCCCGGAATGCGAATAACCCTGCTGGTACATCCCAGATCAGCTAAAATATCCAATCCGCGCATCGTTGCATTCTGTCCCGCTCCGTCTCCGTCAAACGCCAGTGCCATCTGATAGGTGCTGCGCATCAAAAGTCGCGCCTGCTCCGGTGTAAAGGCTGTTCCGAGAGGAGCAACCACATTATGGATACCGTGCTGATAGCAACTGATCACATCCATATAGCCCTCTACAATAATCGCCATATCTTCGGTTCGGATCGGATTTCTTGCAACATGAATCCCGTATAAATTTTTACTTTTATGAAACAGCGGTGTATCCGGAGAATTGAGGTATTTTTGAGGACTTGCATCCTTATCAATAATCCTTCCGCCGAATGCAATCACATTTCCTTTCGGATCACAAATCGGAAACATCAGCCTCTGACGAAACCGGTCAATAAACTGCCCTTCCCGTCTGCTTGGACTGATTAAACCCAAATCCAGCATTTCCTGATCGGTAATGCCGTATTTCTTTAAAAACAGATACAGTTTGTCCCATCCCGCCGGTGTTGCTCCAAGTCGGAATTTTGTCGCAGTTTCTTCCGAAATCTGTCTTTTTTTCAGGTAGGCTCTGAACGGTGCACCCATCTTGGTTTCCATCAGAACCTTATGATAATACATTGCTGCTGCCTCGTTAATCTGCAGATAGCGCTTTTTTTCTTCCATTTTCTTGATCTGCGCCGGAGTCATTTCCTGCTTCGGCAGTTCTACACCGGCACGTTTTGCCAGTTTTTCCACTGCCTCAAGAAAGGAAATCCCCTCAATTTCCATAATAAAACGAAAGACATTTCCACCTTTCCCGCACCCGAAACAATGAAAAATCTGTTTACCGGGAGAAACCGAAAAAGAAGGTGTTTTTTCACTATGGAACGGACAAAGTCCCTGATAATTGCTGCCTCTCCGCTTTAACGGAACATACTCGTTGACAATGGTTACAATATCACAACGGGCGGCAATTTCATCCAGGACTTCCTGCGGTATACGGCCGATAGACATATAATCACCCGATTTTCTTCTTTTTCACACAAAGAACCCGTTTCGCGGGTTACCGTCAGAAAAGAACGTATTCTTTCTTTTCTGAAAAAAAACAGACCAGACCTCCCGATTTCCGTAACACGGAAACCATAAAAAAACCTGATCATACCTCTCTGTTCATTTTCTTTCCTGTAAAAGAAACGAACATTTTCCTTATTTCATCTTTTTTCTGTCGGTTTTCGGAAACCGAATCACAAAAAAAGAAATTGCACATACATATATCTTACCCAAATCAACACATTATAAACCGAATTATAACATCTTTTTTCGTATTTCGACATATTGACAGCTACAAATAGAGATACTATTTTAGTATATCAGTAAATACCGCCTCTGTCACGTTCTTTTTTATCATAATCCGTTTATCCTTCGGTTGTTTTTCTCCTGTTTTCCGAACCGAACCAAAAAAATACTCCGTCATCGGATAAGCCGTCTCGTTGAAACCGCTTATCCAATGCGAAGTACCTCCACAGAATCTGTACCGATCCTGTTTTTTTAATTTTTTCCGCCAAGATCCACAAATGCTTTTGTGATATTGGTTTTTGTGATACGTCCGATCACTTTCTGCTTTCCGTTGTCGCCTTCTTCTACAACAGGCATCCCGTCAATCTGGTGTGTAATCATTTTTTCCGCCACATTCCAGAGACTTTCCTCCTGATGCGCAACAACAATATTCGGCATTCTTGTCATAATAACACCAATCGGCAACTGGTTGATATCAGCTTTTCCGATCGCAATCTTTAACATATCCTTTCGGGAACTGATTCCTTCCAGATCTCCGTCTTCATTTACGACAAAAATCGTGCCGACATCATCCACAAACATTTTTACAATAGCATTATATACAGAAGTGGATTCATCTACCACTACTGCCGAAGACTGATACTGTGCCACTTTCAGTTCGGCCATTCGTTCGTACATGCTAAACGGGTTCTGTTCCCCTTTATAATAATATCCTACACGAGGTCTTGCTTCCAATAACCCGATCTGTGTCAAAAATGCCAGATCCGGACGAAGCGATGCACGTGTCAAATGCAACTGTTCAGCAACACGTTCCCCTGTAATCGGTCCATCTTTTTTTACGATTTCTACAATTTTTTCCTGTCGTTCGTTGAGTTGTATTGTCTCCACCTCCCAAAAGGCTAGGAACGGAAATTATTAAACTGTAATTCCACTCCATAGTCCTGTCCTTTTAAAAATGCAATCACAGCCTGCAGATCATCCAGTTTTTTCCCGCTTACACGTACCTGATCATCCTGCAGTTGTGTCTGTACTTTTACTTTCAGGGTTTTGATGTCTTTTGTAATTTTTTTGGCAACATCCGCTTCAATCCCCTGTTTAATCCGGATATTCTGACGAACCATACCGCCTGCGGCCGGTTCCACTTTTCCGTATTCCATATTTTTAATCGCTACACCGCGTTTTATGAACTTGCTCTGCAGAACATCAACAATATTACGCATTCTGGTATCATCTTCCGTTACGATTTTCACAGAATTTCCGTTTTCAATTTCAATCGTACTTTTGGTACCTTTAAAATCATAGCGCTGTGTGATTTCTTTTACAGTCTGATTGACCGCATTGTTTACTTCCTGCATATTTACTTCGCTTACAACGTCAAAGCTTGGCTCTTTCGCCATGTCTGATTCCTCCGTTCTTTCTGGATTGGTTCTATTTGTAAAACAGAATCTCTGTTTTTTTCAAACAATAAAAAAGTGTCCTGTCCAGACGGACTTTCCAACACACTCTATAGTGTATCATATATCACCTTATTATGATATACTATATTGCATAAATTAATCAAATAACATATATTTTGAAAGATTATTTCGGCATATTTCTTGTCATATACCACTATATTTTTTAGAATTCCGCACTGCGGGCAACTCTTGGGAATGCAATGACATCACGAATGTTCCCCATACCGCTGACATACATGATTAAGCGTTCAAACCCAAGTCCGAATCCGGCATGACGGGTTCCGCCATATTTTCTCAAATCGGTATACCACCAGTAGTCCTCAGGATTCAGCCCCAGTTCTTTCATTCTTCCTTCCAGAAGATCCAGGCGTTCCTCTCTCTGACTTCCGCCAATGATTTCACCGATTCCCGGAACCAGTAAATCCATTGCGGCAACTGTTTTTCCATCATCATTCATTCTCATATAGAATGCTTTAATATCTTTTGGATAATCCGTTACAAAAACAGGTTTTTTGAAATGTACTTCTGTCAGATAACGTTCATGCTCCGTCTGTAAATCGATTCCCCATTCCACCGGGTAATCAAATTTCACATCGGCATTTTTCAGAATTTCCACAGCTTCCGTATAAGTGACTCTTCCAAAATCAGAGGATACAATATGTTCCATCCGTTCCAGCAATCCTTTATCCACAAATTGATTAAAGAATGCCATTTCTTCCGGTAATCGATCCAGTGCGGCCTGAATCAGATATTTAATCATATCTTCCGCCAGTGCCATATTATCTTCCAGATCGGCAAATGCAATTTCCGGTTCAAGCATCCAAAATTCTGCAGCATGTCTTGCCGTATTTGAATTTTCCGCACGGAATGTCGGTCCGAAGGTATACACTTTTTGAAAAGCCATTGCGAAAGCTTCCGCATTTAACTGACCGCTTACGGTAAGATTTGCCGCTTTCCCGAAGAAATCCTCGTTGTAGTCTACCTTTCCGTCCTCTGTTTTCGGCACCTGATTTAAATCCATCGTCGTGAGCTGAAACATTTCGCCGGCTCCTTCACAGTCACTGGCTGTAATGATCGGTGTATGCACATAAACAAAGTTTTTTTCCTGAAAATACTGATGAATCGCATACGCCAGTACAGAGCGCAGTCGAAATACCGCAGAAAACGTATTGGTACGTGCACGTAAATGCGCAATGGTTCTCAAATATTCAAAACTGTGTCTTTTTTTCTGCAGCGGATAGTCCGAAGGGCAAGTGCCTTCCACCAGAATTTCCTCTGCTTTCAGTTCAAAGGACTGGCCGCTTCCCGGGGAAGCCACCAGTTTCCCAGTTACCACAATGGCAGTCCCCGTTCCCAAGTGACTGATCTGTTCAAAATCTTTTATATCTTCTTCAAATACAATCTGAAGACTTTTGAAAAAAGTCCCATCATTGCATTCAATAAATCCGAACTTTTTGGATACCCGAATATTACGAATCCAGCCGGCAACCTCAATCTGCTGATCCATGAAGTCTTCCGGTGAACGAAAAATCTGTTTAAGTTCTGTCATAAATTGCTAACCTCCTAATCGAACAGTCTGCATTTATCAGTTTTTGAAAAATGTAGTATCCTATATCAATACATATTATGATAATTGTACGATATTCGTAGGTTTCATGTCAAACTTTTGTCCAAATCTTTCGAAAAAGATCTACTATTTCGCTTACTGGTGTAATCTGTTTCATAAAAAAAAAGCAGATCGTCTGTATGACGATCTGCTTTTTTCGACAATCGGGATGACAGGATTTGAACCTGCGGCCTATTGCTCCCGAAGCAATCGCGCTACCAAGCTGCGCTACATCCCGTAACAATAATGTTACAACTCCTTAATTTTAATCCTTGGAGCCCTGATTGTCAATGGTATTCCAAAAAAAATTTTCTCGCATGGATGCACTCATCACACAGACGCCCTGAATCGGACAATGTTTGAGCATAGGAAGCGTTTCGGAGGTGATGCCCCCGATCGCATACACCGGAATCCGAACGGTTTCCAGAATTTCTTCCAAAAAGGTGAGTCCCCTCGGCGGAACACCTTTTTTACAGTCCGTTGCAAAAATATGTCCTGCAATCACTCCATCGGCACCGTATGTTTCCGCTTCTTTCGCCTCTTCTGCCGAATGAATAGAGACAAGAACCTTCTGAAATCCCTGCAGAGTATCCCGTTTTTTTAAAAAATCCGAAAAAGAGAGCTGAACGGCCGGCACCGACAGTCTTTTCGCCACCCGATCCCTCTGATTAATGATCAGGGGGACCTGACTTGGGCGGAGTTTCTGCAGACAATCCTCAGCCAGCGCTTCGTAGGCTTCTTCCGACAGATCCTTCTCTCTTAAGATAATCCCTGCAACACCGCTTTCCGCCAGTTTTCCGATCTGCTCAATAAAATCCGTCTGACATAGTTTTCGGTTTGTTACTGCTAAAATTTCCATCCCTGCGGCCGGACAGACTCCGGCCGCTCACCTTCTTTCCGGAATTATTTTTTTCATACATTCCTAGACACGTACATAGTCAATATAAACCGGCTGAAGACCTTTCTCACGGAGCATCTGATCCACTTCCTCCACAGAACGGGGATCGGAAATTTCAAACTGTTCATCACCCTTCTGTTCTTCTTCATGACCGCCTACACCGACATTGACACCGGCTGAAATTTTCGTTGCACACAATCCTACCACATTATCCCGGAATCCTGCACGTTCTCTTGTGGAAATGGTAATTCCGGCATACGGGAAGAACAGCCGATAGGCAAGCATCACCTGCAGAAGCTGTTTTTCATGTACATCATGCGGATTGTTATCTTCCTTGTTAATATACGGGCGCATTCTCGGACAGGAGAATGAAATTTCCGCCTGCGGATATTTTTTCTGAATATAGTAGGCATGCAACCCTGCCGCAAAAGCATCTTTTCGGAAATTATCCAGTCCTAAAAGCGCACCGAATGCGACACCGCGCATTCCTCCCAGGAGAGCCCGTTCCTGAGAATAGAAACGGTACGGGAAAATTCTTTTATGTCCGCTTAAATGAACCTCCGCATATTTATCGCTGTTATAGGTTTCCTGATAAACAGACACAAAATCGGCACCGCATTCATGAATATAACGATATTCATCCACGTTCAGCGGATAAATTTCAATCCCTACATTTCGGAAATATTTTGCGGCCAGTTTCACGGCCTCACCGATATATTCCACGCTGGAAGCCGCTCTGGATTCCCCGGTTAAAAGCAGAATTTCCTGCAACCCGGTTTCCGCAATTGCTTTTAATTCCGCCTCGGTTTCCTCTTTGGTCAGCTTTGCTCTGTGAATGTGGTTGTGGGAATTGAAGCCACAGTACACACAGTGATTTTCACAGTAATTTGCAATATATAACGGTGTAAACATGCATACCGATGTTCCGAAATGTTTTCTGGTTTCCATCTGGGCTTTTCTTGCCATCTCTTCCAGAAACGGCAGCGCTGCCGGAGAAAGCAGAGCACCGTAATCCCGAATCGACAGATTGTCTTTGGAAAGTGCCGTTTTTACATCCTCTGCGGTATATGCATCGTAATCGTATGCTTCTGTTTCTTTCAGTACCTGATCCAGCATATCGGATTCAATCACATCCATGTCAGGCAGGTATTTCATATGATCAATCTGATTTAATTCCATCTTTAATCCTCCAGAAAACCTGTTAACGGACTGCTTGCTTCAGCATGCCCCTCTAAGACTCTTCCCATCCCTGCAAGATAGCCGCTTCTCCCGGCTTCAATCGCCAGTCGGAACGCTTTCGCCATTTTTCGGACATCTCCCGCTGTTGCAATAGCTGTATTTGCCATGATGGCATCCACACCCATTTCCATAGCCTCGCATGCCTGACTTGGTTTTCCGATTCCGGCATCCACAATGATCGGAAGGTCAATTTCATCCACCAGAATCTGAATAAATTCTTTTGTTGCAAGCCCTTTATTCGTGCCGATCGGTGCCGCTAAAGGCATCACTGCCGCAGCTCCGGCATCTGCAAGAGATCTCGCCACATTCAGATCCGGATACATATAAGGAAGCACAATAAATCCTTCCTTCGCCAGAAGTTCAGTTGCTTTTAATGTTTCATAGTTATCCGGCAGAAGATATTTACTGTCGCGAATCACTTCCACTTTGACAAAATCCCCGCATCCGATGGCACGGGCCAGTTTTGCAATCCGCAAAGCTTCCTCTGCGGTTCTTGCACCGGAAGTATTCGGCAGAAGTGTAATGCCTTCCGGAATATATTCCAGAATATTTTCCAATCCGCCTTCGTTGGCACGGCGAAGTGCCAACGTTACCATCTGTGCACCGCCTTCTTCCGCTACTGCTTTAACCAAATCCAGTGAAAATTTACCGGACCCTAAAATAAAACGGGACTGAAAAGTGTGTCCCCCGATTGTTAAAAGATCTTCCATAACTTTGCCTCTTTTCTATTCCCTTTTTTTAAGCTTCCTCTTCCCCAAGAAGAAGCCGTAAAACCATATTTGCCTGATGCCCCGCGCAAATCTGCACTCTCGGTGCAAATAAGCCGTTTCCGGGCCTTGATTCGCTTGTACCGTCTCCGGATACATACAGTCGTTTCATCCTGCGCTCGGTACGAATCCTGTTGGAGCTGTCGGTTCCCGCCATACCGGAAGCCGCCACCACAGTGGCTTTTGTCTCTGTCAGTAATCCGTTTATGAGCATGGCCTTCGCCTCGGCACCGTCTAACGCCTCGCAGACGATTTCACAGTCTGAAAACAGTTTTTGAAGATTTTCCCCGGTAATCTTTTCACTCCGAAGCGTGACCTTTACAAAAGGATTGATCTCTTCAATCTGTTTTTTTAACGCCTCTGTTTTAAGCATCCCCAGGTGGGGAAGACTGTAATGCTGGCGGTTTAAGTTGCTTGGCTCCACCTCATCATAATCCACCAGAAGCAGTTCTCCGATTCCGCTCTGTGCCAGCATCACGGCAATATTGGAGCCGAGTCCTCCAAGTCCCGCAACTGCCACTTTTCCTCTGCGGATTTTTTCGTGAACACCCGGCGTCAGTCTTGCTGTGAGCATAGCTTCCAGCTGAGCTTTTTCCGGCATCCTTCCTTTCGTGATTAAAACCACACAGACACCATCTTTTAAAGCGATGTCTTCCTCTGTCTGATACCCGTTGTGGATAACAACCGTATCAGCATCCTCTTTCAGCTGAACCAGCCGGTCGGCATGTGTCTGTACGGCTCTGCCGTTTAAATATATCTGCATTCTGCTCAGCCCCCGCCTACAAAACTTACAATTTCCAGTTGATCCTCCGGATTCAGTACAATAGTTTCATACTGTTCCCGCTTTAAGATCTCCCCGTTATATTCCACCGCAATCCGGTTAAACACATAATTCTTTTCACGCAGATACGCTGCAAGTGTGGTCTTTTCGGAAAGAACCACTTCCGTTCCGTTAATTCTGATGGTAATCACCTCTCTGCTGTTCATTCTACCCTGTTTTATCCTTTAAAAAAAGACATAAAAAAGAGAACACCCCGGGTGGTGCGCCCCATTTTATGCCTGTCCTTCAATCCTCATTCCCGTTTCCGTTAAATCATCAGAACGGTTTTTACAAAAATATCCACTGCGGATGCCATTAAGGTCATCGCCCCTGCGAGAATCGCCTGTCTTCCCATGCTCCCGCGATAGGTCACACTTAAAAGGAAAAACAGAATGAAGTTGATCCCGATCCACTGCATCGGAAGGGATGCAAACATCAGCTTGCAGAAAAGTCCGATAATCATGGCTCCGTCCAGAAAATATCTTACATTGGCCACCATTGCACCGTGTCCGAAACATTTGCGTAAAATCCAGATGAAAATCACGCCTTCCGCCAGTGCAAGTAACGCCATCCATAACATATGCATCATAGCTCTTCCCTGTCACTCTTTGTGACAAATACCCCCTTTTCTGATACCCGCATCCACAAAAACGTACCACGGGTGATTCTCCCCGTGGCGTTTCCATGATTGCGTAACGTATCTCGTTCCATCTCGTATTATTCAGTTCCTTAAAGTTCTTACTTTGCTTCTTCCTGTTTTAAATAATCTGCAAGAATAAATCTTAAAATATCCGATCTGCTGATTACACCAACCAGCTTGCCGTCTTCCAGTACCGGTACTTTTTTAATTTTCTTTTCACCCAGTACCTTTGCAACTTCGTCCACGTCGAAATCGGTTTCCACGCTGACAAGCTTTGTCGTTGCCAGTTCCATTACATTCAGATCCATCAGGTCATGCAGTTTCTTTTCAAAAGATTCTGTATCATACCATACGGTGATAAAACTGGTCATGTCAATGATTCTCGGATTCTGTTTTGCAATAAATTTCATGATATCGCCGTCACTGATAAATCCGACAACCTGATGTTTTGCATTAATAATGGGTACACCACTTGTCTTGCAATCTACAAGTTTCTGCAAAACTTCTTTAATCGTGGCCTCATCAGAAACAGTATAGACATCCGTCTTCATAATTTCACTTACTTTTCTGTTTTTTTCTTCTTTACCCATATGACTCAACTCCTTCAAACAACCGCATGCAATCATTGTTTCTAATAAACAGTATAACGCATTTTCTACAAAAATGCTATCATTTTTCTACTGATTCTTCTGACACAATGACAATATAATCTGCCATTTTAACCGCTTTTCTTCCCGTTTTATCGTGCAGGCGGGACTGGTGGATGGCATTTGAACATGTTCGGTCTCTTTCAAAAGATCCGGAAAGTTCCGTTTAAAGCTCTGATAGGCTTTTCCGCCGTTAAACACAATCGCCTGCAGATTCGGATATTCCGAAAACAGCGCACGAAAATCATTCGGTGTTTCTTCTTTGATCCGACTGTCCAGACTTCCTTCCCGTTCACAGCTTGAAATCACATCCCAAAGTGCAACATGATGACGGAGCAGTAATGCCTTTTTCGCCTCGTAGTCTTCCTCAAATTCCTCCCCGAACAGTTCAAACATCATCGGCCAAAAATAATTCTGTTTATTCCCGTAATACTGGCTTTTTTCTAACGATTTCACACTCGGCATACTGCCCAGCACAATGACCCGGCAGTCGCAATCTATCACCGGTGCAAACGAATATATCATAACACTCTCTTCCTTCCCGTTTCGGAACCGGTCCGCCTGTCTGTACAAAAGCCGCTTCTGTCTAAAACAGTACGCCCGCTTTTTTCCAACTCCCGGCTTTTTCCGTTTCTAAGAAAAATCATACGCCCCCTGTATCTTTTGTCAAGAATCAGGTTCCCGCTTTCCGAAATTTTCTGAAAAATTTCAAATTTTTCCTATGCTATTCCCAATAGAATATTGTCTATTCATTTATATTATTACTTTTCTTTATGGACATTCCCCTACTTTTTCTGTTTTTTTTCCAGTTAATTGATTGACAGTGACGTTGCGTTATCTCGTATAATTGATAACGTTAATGACCATGAAAGGGGATGCACTATGCCAGAATCACTTGAACCGGATTATATGACCATCGGCGAACTGGCCGAAAAAGTCGGAGTGACCGTACGCACCATTCAATATTACGACCACGAAGATCTTCTGAAACCATCCGCCAAGGGTCCCCGAAATCAGCGTCTGTATTCTGAAAAAGATGAAGATAAATTATATAAAATTCTCTGTTTTAAATTTATGGGGCTCTCTCTCACCGAGATTCGCGAACATTTAAAACAGTATGAAACACCGGATACCGTAAAAACACTCCTGGACACAAAAATCAGCGACGTGGAAAAAGAAATGTCCGCTCTGATGAAACGCTTTGCAACTCTGAAAAATCTGAGCGAAACGGTAAAAGCCGATGACGATGTCAGCTGGCAGCACTATGCCCACGTGATTGAACGATTCCAGGATGAAGGAAAATATATCTGGAAATTAAACTGTTCCTATGAGGAAAACGCTTATCGTGAAAACAATGAGAAAGAAGAAACAGAAATGCTTTCCGAAGCTTCTCAGGGAAAACACAAGGCCGTGGAACAGTGGCATAAGCTAATTGCGGATGCCATCCGCCTGTTACATCAGAACGAACCGGTGGACAGTTCCAAAAGCCATGAAATTGCACAGCGCTATCTGGAAATGGAACAGGAAGTCGGATCGGTTTCCACCAGTACCAATCATCATAATTTTGTAATATTCGACTCTGCAGAAAAAAGCAGTGTTTACGACTCCTTCCATGAACTTCGGTTCGAGGTGAATGAGTTTCTGCAGCGTGCTGTAAAAAACTATAAAGAAAGTCAAGAGGAAGAAGAATGATCGTATCATGGATGACCACAAACCAATGTAATCTGAAATGCCGTCACTGCTACCAGGACGCCGGCAGTCAGAAAAATGCCGAATTAACTACCGAAGAAGGGAAAAAACTGATTGATGAAATCGCACGCGCCGGTTTCAAAATCATGATCTTCAGCGGCGGAGAACCGTTAATGCGCCCGGATATCTACGAACTGGTTGCTCATGCGGCATCCAAAGGACTGCGCCCGGTATTCGGCACCAACGGAATGCTCATCACAAAAGAAGTGGCTCAGAAATTAAAAGACAGCGGTGCTGCGGCAATGGGAATCAGTCTGGACAGTCTGGACCCGAAAAAACACAGTGAGTTTCGCGGACATCCGGATGCTTATGAAAAAACCGTTCAGGGTATGAAAAACTGTCGGGAAGTCGGCCTTCCGTTCCAGATTCATACAACCGTTATGGACTGGAACAAACACGAAGTCTGTTCTATGATTGATTTTGCCGTGGAAATGGGTGCTATGGCACAGTACCTCTTCTTCCTGATTCCGGTAGGCAGAGGTGTCTATATTGAAGATACCGCCGTGGAAGTAATGGAATACGAAAACCTTTTACGCAATATTATGACAAAACAGAAGGAAGTAAATATCCCGATTAAACCAACCTGCGCACCGCAGTTCACCCGTGTTGCAAAACAGCTGGATGTGGAACTGGACCGTCGCTTTACCAGAGGATGTCTGGCCGGATTAACCTACTGCATCATAAGCCCGGTCGGAAAAGTTCGTCCGTGTGCCTATATGACCGAAGAAGCAGGTGATGTTCATGAGACTCCGTTTGATGAAATCTGGAAAAACAGTGAACTCTTTAAAACTCTGCGTACACAGGCCTATAAGGGAACCTGCGGCACCTGCGGATATAAAAACGTATGCGGCGGCTGCAGAGCACGTTCCGCCTATTACCATGACGGAGACTACATGCAGGAAGACAGCTACTGTGCTTACGGCAAAAACCTCATGGTCTGATTGTTGTTGACTCCTTTCGGCCGTTTTTTTTCATTCGGTTGAAATTTTCTATACTCCTGCAACCTAAAACGGTTGCTACCCCTTCTACAGGCTCATGCGGATATTCCGCATGAGCTTTTGTTTTCTTCCCCCACAGCGCCGCTTTTAAATTATGGTAGAAATCCACTGAATTTGATGTTATTATAAAATTATGTAATATAACTTATTTTTTAACTGGAGGTGTATGTCTATGCCGCTGATACCGGTATTACTTGTTTTGCTGCTTGTCGCAGCAGGTATTTACGGAATTTCCTGTCTCTTGTTTCACTTTATTTTTTATCGCCCGAAACGCTCCACAAAGATACCGAAATTTTATGTGGACTCACCGCATTACAAGGTATCCAGAGCCGGAATGGCCCTGATGAAAAACCTTCCCTGTGAAGATGTCTTCATTCACTCCCGGGACGGATTAAAGCTGCATGCTTATCTCTTTCCGGTGAAAGGTGTCCGAAAGAAATTCGTACTCGGAATTCACGGATACAAATCTTATGCGCGACCGGAATACGGTCCGTATATCAAGTTTTATCAGTCTCTCGGTTATAATCTGATCCTTCCGGATGATCGTGCTCACGCTCCGAGCGAAGGAAAATACATCGGTTTCGGTGTCCTTGACCGACTGGACTGTATTGAATGGACCAAATATCTCGTTGAAACATACGGAGAAGATATCGAAATTCTGCTGCACGGTGTTTCGATGGGGGCCGCTACCGTTCTTGCCGCTTCCGGAGAAAAAGACCTTCCGAAACAGGTCAAGGGTATTGTTGCGGACTGCGGATTTACAAGCGCCTGGGACGCCCTGAGCGGTCAGATGAAGAATGTGGCGCATCTGCCGGTCAAACCATTCCTTCCTCTCTGTGAGCAGATCTGCAAACATCGTGCCGGTTTCGGCTTCCATGAGTTCACCCCGATTGAACAGGTGAAAAAAGCGACCGTTCCGATTCTGTTTGTACAGGGCGGAAAAGACGCTATGGTTCCTGCACATATGGCCAAGGAACTTTATGAAGCCTGCAGCTCCGAAAAACGGCTGCTGATGGTTGAGGAGGCCGGACATGCGGAAAGTATTGCCTTTGTACCGGACCGTTATCATGATTTGATTCATGAACTGTTTCAGATTCCAAAACCTGCAGAATCTTCGGATTCTCCAAACGAACAGGCTTAATTTTTCATAACAATTCTCCAAACAGGCGAAAACCATATCTGATTTCCTGATTATGGTTAATCGCCTGTTTTTTCTATTCTGCGCTTGTTTTCATAAGCATTTATGTATCATTGTTATTGCATTAAGCTATTTTTTGTATATATTAAAAATAATATTTATATTTATCAAAAATATATTGTATACCACGTCTTTTGTATGGTATAATAAATTTAGGTTAAGTAACCCACCTTTTTTAAAAAAATTGAAACGGAGGCATGTCTATGGAAGAAAATGTAACAAGAATGCCAATGCTCGGAGATCCGGCACCGGCATTCGATGCAGTAACCACTCAGGGTGAGATTCACTTCCCAGCCGATTATGAAGGAAAATGGGTCATTCTTTTCTCTCATCCTGCTGATTTTACACCGGTGTGCACAACAGAATTCATGACTTTTGCTTCTATGATTGATGAATTTAAAGCTTTGAATACAGAGTTGATCGGTCTTTCCGTAGACTCCCTCTATGCACATATTGCATGGTTGCGGAAAATCCAGGAACTGGAGTGGAAAGACATTAAGCATGTCGATGTAACCTTCCCTCTGATTGAGGATATTCGCATGGAAATTGCAGGTAAATACGGAATGATTCAACCGGGACAATCCAACACGCAGGCCGTTCGTGCCGTATTCGTTATCGATCCAAAAGGGATCATCCGGACAATCATCTATTATCCGTTGTCAACCGGTCGCAATTTCGATGAGTTAAAACGTGTGATTCAGGCATTGCAAAAAGCAGATGCCGATCAATGCGCTACGCCTGCTGACTGGCGTCCCGGCGATGACGTCATTGTTCCGACAGCAGGCAGTTGCGGAACTGCAAAAGAACGTATGGAAGCAACCGATGACAATCAGTATTGTCTGGATTGGTTCATGTGCTTCCGAAAAGAAAAGTAGATCTACCAACTATCCGATACGTATATCACAAGATAAAACAAACACTCTTCTATAAAAAAACGGGACCTTCTCACCCACCGAAGGTCCCGTTTTTCTTATAAATCACAGGGAGTATATGCTCCCACCGTCCATCCGTCTTCCGTCAGATACAGCTCCTGCACAGAAGCGTACTGCTGTGGAATCTGCAACAGATCTCTCAAAGGTCTTTGCAACAGCTCCGACAGAATTGCACGATTCACTCCCGCATGTGCAACAATAATACAATTCTGCTGTTTTTCCGTAATTTCATTAAAAGCCCTGACCGCCCGTTTCTGACAGGAGCGAAAACTTTCTCCATGCGGCGGACAAAAAGTATCCATCGTTTCCCCTCGAAGATCATAAAGAATCGGATAGGCTTCTTTTACATGTTTATGCGGAATCATTTCCCAACTGCCCATATTGATTTCCTTTAATCCGCTCACAGAAACACAGGGGATCCGTTTTTCTGCAATGACTTCCGCCGTAATACGACAACGGCTCAACGGACTGTGATACACACAGGAAATCCGTTCCTCTTCCATCTTCCTTTGAAAAAAACGCTTCAACCATACCGCCTGACGCTCCCCTTCCTCGGAAAGCATCACATCGGTCTGTCCGAGATAGCATCTGTCTGTTCCCGGAAGACGGACAGCTCCGTGCCGGATCAGGTAAACCTTTTTGGGTTTCAGTTGTTCCATAGACTCACACTCCCTGTATCACTGTTCTTTTTCCCTGATAATATCCTTTCGCAGTTCGGTCCGGAATCCCGGAAAGATAGGTCGGTTCAATCGTGACCGAATCACCTTCTACAAGAATCTCTTTTAATAAATTCCGCACGCTTAAGGACAGATCCTCTGTCTGTTTGCATAAGAGCATTGTGAAGTGTAATTCTTTCTGTTTTGGGTCAAAGGACACCTGATAATCAATCAGTTCGGGAATCCGGAAAATATACTCATCCAGTACCGACATACAATATCGTTCCTCTAACTGACGATACCGTCCTTCCACCTTGTGCATTCTTGTGACAACCGATCCGCAGGCACAACGCTCCCGGTAAAACATCGTTTTATCTCCTGTGCGATAACGAATCAACGGCATTGCACGACGGGTTAATGTGGTAAAGACCAATTCCCCCCACTGTCCGTCCGGAACCCGTTTTCCGGTTTTCGGATCGATGATTTCCACAAGGACATCATTTTCACGAACATGCAAGCCTTCATGTTTTTCACATTCAATAGAAAAACCCAGGCCTCCTTCCGTAATCCCGTAATGATCAAACAGATCACAGTGCAGTGTTTCCTCCACACCTTTTCGTACGGTTTCCGAAAGATAATCACTACTCACTAAAACCGAATGCACTTCATGTTGTATTCCGTAATGTTTCATAAACCGACCCAGTGATAACAACTGAGCAGGCGCCCCCACCATAGTCGTAACCCGATTGTTCACCAGTTCCTGCGCAATTTCCCAGTAAGGACGATGCGGGTCGCATCCGACCGGTGTCACATCCAGTGTTCTCAGAGCCTCCTGGATCAGGGCGCTCATCCCTCCCGGACGGTTTCCCGGCATCAGTACCATAGCCACATCACCGGGATGATTTAATTCAGACAGACCGCAGGCAAAAAAATCCACCGTCAGCTGCTGATCATCTTTCGTAAAATACAATCTTTTACTCTGCCCGCTCGTTCCGGATGTCTGCATCGTTACAACACGGTTGACATCACTTTGTGATACACATACCATTTCATTTCCCCGTTCTACAATATCCTCTGCGCACAGCAGCGGAAGAGTTTGCAACTCCTCCAGGGATGAAATGGATTCCGGATAATTTTTATAATAGCGGCTGTGCTCTCTGCACCAGTGTAAAAGGCGGTTCATTTCTTCCAACTGCCATTGTTCCACCTGCTCTCTCTGCAGAGGTTCTTCCCGAACTCCGGTTTTTACCGCAATCCAGTGATCTAGCTTTGACATTGATTATTTCCCCCTATGCAGTGTTTCTCCGTTTATACTGCTTAAATTGTAGGCACAGAACGGAACAATTTTTCTTTTTGGACTGAACTCACACAGTTTACATCTTCTGACACGATCCAGATCAAAGTTCCATGCATCCTGAAAAAGCATTCCGGAAACAGACAGTGTGTAGTTTTCCACCCGTTCCAGAAAAACATCAAACAGAGATTCCTCCTGCGGTGTATCACAGGAACACTTTACATCCTGTTTTTCCTTTTTTTCGACTTTCCCGGAAGGCATTCCGCAGGTACAGCTTTCTGTCTTTTTTTCTGCGTGAGAAGGCATCCCGCAACTGCAGCTTCCTGTTTTACTTTGCGAAAAGGCTGTCGAAAATCCACTTGAAAAGGATTGCAGCGGAGCGGTCTGTATCTGCATTCCTGCTTCAAGTTTCGGTGCCACAGACCAGTGTTTTGCAACAAATTCTCTCGATTTTTTGATCGTTGTACTTTCCGGAGAATTTTTATCACTCTTCAGCGCCCGCACTTCTCCGTCCGGCATCAGCATAAAATTGGCATGGAATGAACAATAGGAATTTTCCGCCCCTCCGCCTACAAAATCTTTTCGTTTCATTTTTCCTTCTGTCTGCTGTTCCATAAAACGCAGCATATCCGGAATGGTAATTCGTTTCTCACCGTGTTCCAGTCCGCAGCGTCCGAAATAGCTGACCGGCTGAAAATGAACACAACGTACAACCGGCAGTTTTTCCAGGGCAAAGTTCAGAATATCCCCGATCTGGTCATCATTCACGCCGGGTGCCACCGTCGGTACCAGAGTCAGACCTACCTTTACTTTTCCGCAGTTTTCAATCGCTTTCAGTTTTGTTTCCAGAAGCGGCGCTCCGCGTAAAACTTCATAGGGACCGTTCGTCAGTCCGTCAAACTGTAAAAATACATTCTTCAGACCGGCATCCACCAGATTTTTCAGATAATCCAAATCCTCTGCAATCCGAATTCCATTTGTATTTAACTGAAAATAAGAAAAGCCCTTGGCTTTTCCCAAACGTATAATATCTGCCAAATCATCCCGCATAGAAGGTTCTCCGCCGGATAACTGAATATTAAACGGACCTCCTCCTTTTAGCAGTTCATCATACCAGATTCCGATTTCTTCCAGAGACGGATCCTCCGACGCATCCCCTGCCGAAGCAAAGCATACCGGACAATGCAGGTTACATCGCTGTGTCACTTCTAACAGCACGCAGCATGGCTGCTGTAAATGTGCCTCACATAAGCCACAGTCATAGGGACATCCCTGATCCACATGTGTGTGGCAGTAATGCGGAACCGGATCTTTTTTTAATCTGTCCCACGCAAAATAACTCTCTTTGGTATCATTCCAGATCAGAACCCGAAACGCTCCGTGTTCCGGGCAGGTCTTTTCCAGATAAATACCGTCTTCTTCCTCTACCCTGTCTGCAGGAATCTGCTTTAAACATACCGGGCAGATACTGACCGTTTTCCCAATTACATTATGTTTTGTCATTCATCCACCCTTCTTCCTTCTTCCATCTGAATTCCGGTCGCTTCCAGACTTGCCTTGATTGCAAGTGCCGTTTCTTTTCTTCTCCGAATATTTCGAAGTGCTTCCGGATTGTCCCCAAACATTCTCTCTTTTTCCAGAAATCTTTCTTCTAAGGAAACGCTCTGATCACCGCTTACCAGCTTATCTGCCAGATACAGCACAGAAGAGACCTCCGGACGAATTATTCTCTTTTCCGGCCAGTCCATATGTATCTCGATCGGATCTGCAATTTCAAAAAGTCCCAGCTCCCTGAAAAAATCCGCTCCCGCCTTTGCATGGTTCGATTCTGTCCGCTTGATGTCATGTAATAACGCTACACTTTCCACCAGATTTCGATTGATTTTAATCCCCTGCTTCAGGAGCGCATCCGTCAGTTCTAACGCTTTTTTTCTGACTGCCAGAGAATGTTCCTGTACCTTTTTCGGTGTCTGTGCCATTTCATAAAACGCTTCGCATTCCTGCAGTCCCGGATAATATCTTTTCGGCCAGTAAGAAACCAGTGCCTCATAATCCTCCCGATAATCGGCATCCATCAGGACAGCAGGATCCGTAACCTCCATCGTTTCCGTATGAAGGCAGACTCTCTGAAATGCCCCTCGGAGACCTTCCGTACCCGGATCCTGTAAAAGTGCTTCCACGTTCTTTTCATGAATCACCGGAGGATGCCCCTGTTCCTTCCGATACACCGGAAACAGTACATCCGGTTTCCGGTTTTCCCAGCACCGCACCAGACGGCGAATCGTCTCCGGCCGTATGGCAGGCATATCCGCAGGCATAACAAGCAGTGCATCGTACTCCCCGAGGGTTTGCAGTTTTTTCAGACCCAATTTAATCGAATCAAACATTGCTGTCGTTGCAAAATCCGGATTGTGTACCCGCAGTACCTGTGGATATGCACGAAGCGCCTCCTCCACCGCATCCCCGTTTCTTCCGGTAATCAGAACAATCTGATCGACTCCGGCATCCAGCATACTTTCCACCGTTCTTGCAATCAGAGGCTCTCCATTCAGATCCAGTAAGGGCTTAAAGGCTCCCATCCTTGATGAGAGCCCCGCCGCAGTAATTAATCCTAATATTCTTCCAGACATCCGTTTTCCTCCAATAATTCCATGCACTTTGCGAATGAGGATTCCACAATTTGCGGACAACGCATCATTCGATTGGCAAGATTATTTTCCAACAGATCATCACAATTCATTCCGCCGAATTGCTGTCCCCAGGTTTCCTCAAACCACTGGTGGAATTGTACAACCATATTGCGAAACATTGGATGTTCCATTTCTTCCGGATCCAGTCCTTTTCCGGCTAAATAGCCAAGCAGACAGCTTCCGCCTGTCAGACATCCGCAAAGCTTTCCGGTACCGCACATTCCCTCATTGAGAGCAGACATGGCACGTACCACACCGCTGTCTTCCTGCCCTGTATATTCCATTGCCAGAATCAGCAGAATCTGACTGCAGGCATAACCCTGAGCAGTCAAATCCAGCATTCTGGATAATAAATCCTGTTCCTCGTCCATATTCAGACCCCTTTCTGTGCCCGCAACAGAAAATATCCAAGCCGATAATGTTCCACATGCGGTTCCAGTTCACCTTTTGGTCCGCCCCATAAATCATCCAGGGTTTTTCCGTTCCACAGCTGTCTTAAAACGTACGGCTTCCAGGCCTCTGTTTTATCTTCTGTATTGATCAGAGTAAGTCCCGCCTCCTGCAGAAGTTTTTTCCATTCTGCCGGAATCGTCGGGCGATGATCCTGAAATCTCGGAACCGGACGGTCTTCATGAAAATACACATCACTTAAAAGAACATATCCGCCCGGTTTTAAAACCCGACTGCATTCCTTTAAAAATCCGGCGGTATTTCCGGAAATAAATGCCGTACATTCTGATAAGACTGCATCAAAGGTCTCATCGGGATATGGCATATCCGCCATATCACCGGAAGTAATATTCTCCCCTTCGATTCTGGGTTCCTTATCGATTCCAAACGCCTGATATCCTTCTTCTGTCAGCCATTTCACCGTATATCCGCAACCACAGCCCGCATCCAGCACAGAAGCTCCCTGTCGCAGAGTAACTCCTTTTAAGAGTTCCTCTGTAAAATCCAGTCCGCCCGGATGCTGGCAGCTGCACTCCATTATTTATCCTCCAGGGATTTTTCAACCCTTAAAATTCTCCCCATTGCCAAATCTTCCGGGACATAAACCATTCCGCATTTCGGACAACGTGGCAATTCAACCGGGAAGCTGTTTCCCATATATGCCAGAGTAACTTCTTTTTTTTCAAAAGGGACACCGCATTTTTCACAAATCAGTTCACCATTTGGATCAATAGACTCATAATACTGCGCCATCTACGTCACACTCCTCAAAGCTCATTCGATGACTGTAGGCATTATTTACCTGATAAACATCGCCATCTTTTTCAAATTCCACCCAAAATGTAACATTTCCGATTCGCATAGAGCTGAAATATACACCTTTGACGCGGTTAAATATCATTTCTTTTGTTTCCACAGCATGTTCCAGAATCTGAACAAGATCTGTTTCCAGAATCATTCGGTCATTCAGTTCCTGACGCACTTCATCCGGAATTCTGTATTTTACTTTTGGTTCTGCCATCTTGATTTCTTCCCCCCAGACTTCTTTACGTAAATTATATTTTAAACGCTGGCGATGAATTCTGCGCAGAGAAATATCCGCAACCGGTGCATCCTCAGCTCCGTAAAGCAATTCCAAGATATGACGGGTTTGTTTTCCCTGTCGTAAAAACTGATCCCGACAGTTGACACAGTAAGTGAGATAATCCCGATCACTCTGCCCGATGCACTGATCAACCGTTTCCTTGTTGACTTCACGATTGACATAGGCAGTCAGACCGCCGTAACCGCAGCAATGTGTTTTTTCACGGGAATACGGCAGTTCCTCAATGGTATAACCGGCACGGGTAGCCAGTTCCCGAACACCGTCCTGCAGTTTCCGGTCAAAACGGGTGGTACAGGAATCGTGTACGGCCAGAATACCGCTCTGCGCTTCCATCCCCTTCGGAAGGCCGATTTCCATAAACAGATCAATAATACTGATCGTTGGAATCCCTACCTGCTGAAAGGACGCATAACAACTCGGACACAATGTAATCATGGTCGGCTCTCCCAGTTCTTTCCAGGCTCCGCGCACTTTATCGATTTCCTGCTGTAAAAGCGGCTGATCACCGGCCCAGTCCGCAATGGCACCGCAGCAGCCTAAAATCAGACCTACTCCGCCGTCCAGACGGTCGGCTAAATCCAGATAGACTTTCTTTACCATCCACGGCATGGAAGCACCCATCTGGCAACCCGGGAACAATGCATATTTACTTTCGGTTTTTCCCGGCTGATGACGAACAAGAAAATAATCATCTCCGTTACTGAATGCCATATCCATCAGCGCAAAATCATGTGTTGACGGAGGCATTTTGCCTCTGGTTACCATATCCTGTCTGGCAACACGGCAGATTTCCCCCAGGTCAAATCCGTTCGGGCATACCACTTTACACTGTCCGCACAGACTGCACGCATTGATCAGTCCGTTGGCACCGTGAATCCCCATAACAATTGTGGAGTTATTGAACACTTCTCTGGCGTAGAGTTTCGGATACCGTTTATAATGTCTCAAAAAGGCACAGGCATCCAGACACTCCGTACACTGACAACGGATACAGCGTTCCGCTTCTGCTTTTGCTTCCTCTTCCGTGTATCCGTCCGGAGACGCCTCAACCGCTTTTACCGGCTCAATTCCGTCCAGACGGGTAAACAGTTTGGACTCGTAGACACCTTCCAGCTCACGCTTTAAGGTAAGGGATGCATGCTGCACATATCGTTCAATGGAAATCGCAGCCTTTTTCCCGTCACTGGCATCATTAATAAATGCCCTTTCCTCCATAAGTGTATTTCCGACAAAGAGATTTTCTTCTCCTGCCTGTAATGTTTCCGGATCAACGGTTTCCTGAAACTCGACATCCTGCATGGCTGCACGGGAAAGATAAACCGCATCAAACGATTCTTTCAGCTGATTCAGTTTTTCCCGGTCCACCGGCGATTCCAGTTCCAGGGTAATCCCGTAGGATTTTAATTTTTTCAGATCTTTTTCAATCCATTCTTTCGGAAGAACCGCTTCCTCCACATCCAGAAGTCTTCCGCCCGCGAAAGCTGTTTTTTCAAAGACTGTTACCGAATAACCGCGGCTTCCCAGTTCCATGGCTGTAGATAATCCGGCCATACCGGCACCGACTACCGCTATTTTTTCAGATTTCTTTTTCATAAATGCAAGTCGGCTTCCTGCCTGACTCTTTTTTCCGTATTTCATACATGCCTGTTCCAGGAGTCGCATTTCCAACGCGTCTCCCGCTTCCCCGCGTCTGCACTTGTTTTTGCAGGGTGCTTCGCAAACGGAACAAAGAATCCGCGGAAGCAGCACATATTTTTCTACAATCTCTCTGCCTTTTTTAAAGTTTCCCTTCGTTACAGCAGCGCAGAGTCCTTTCCCGTCTACATGTAACGGGCAACTGGCAGTACAGTAAGGCGGTTGATCCTGTGTACAGAGTGCCTCCCACTGATGCAGAGATTGCTGTGTCAATTCAAACATAGGACTCTCCCCTTTCTGAACAAAAGAGGGTGTCCCCTCACGGAAACACCCTCTTCCTTTACAAATGAATTAGTCTTCTAATTCTTCCAGTGCAGCTTTAACCACTTCAGGTCTAGCTGGTACTCTGGTAATACGAGCACCGGTAGCGTTGTAAATAGCATTCAGAATTGCAGGTGCAGGACCGCACAGAGGGCCTTCACCGCAACCGGAAGCACCGTAAGGTCCTTCTGGACGTGGTGTTTCAACATAATGCAGTTCGAAAGCATCTGGAACGTCAGCGATGTATGGAATACCGCATGCCATCAGAGATGTATGTTTCTTGTAGTCTTCAAAGTCTTCAGACAGTGCAAGACCCATACCCTGAGTAACACCGCCGTAGATCTGACCGTCAACTACCAGTTTGTTCATGATAGTACCATAGTCACCAACGACTGTCATTTTTTCAATTTTAACTTTACCTGTTTCCAGGTTAACTTCTACTTCAGGAATGAAAGCACTGTACATGTAGCAGCTGAACGGATTACCCTGAGCAGTAGCCAGATCGCAGTCTGTGCAAACAGAAGCAACCCATTTACCGGAGTATTTCGTAGGGATTTTTTCAGCAACCATTTCATCATAGGTACGATAAGTACCGTCTTCTTTGCGCATTGCTTTCAGTAACATTTCGGAACCTACACGAACAGCGTTACCAACAACAACGTTGGAACGGCTTCCGCCTGCAGGGCCGGAGTTTGGTGTTACAGCCATATCGTTCATAACCAGTTTGATGTCTTCCGGTTTGAAGCCTGCCTGACGCAGAGTTTCGTGAGCCATTGCCAGGGAACCCATATCAGCACCCTGTCCGTGGTCTTCCCAGGAGTCATAAACGGTTACGCCGTCTTTTGTCAGTTCAACATATGCTTCTGCAGAGTCAGCACCGTCAAGACCGTTACCGTAAACGCCGATTGCAAAACCAACACCGTATTTGAAACCTTCTTTGTGTTTTTCAGCTACGCGAGCTTTTGCAGCTTCATATAACGGTTTTGCACGATCCATAACAGCTTCCAGGCAGTAAACATCCGGTTTGCAACCTGTTGGTGTTGTGGACTGTCTTTCTTCACGGTAAATATTTTTATAACGTAATTCCCATGGGTCCATGTTCAGTTCAGCAGCCATCATGTCTACTGCAACTTCTGTAGCCAGAGCGGACTGTGGTCCACCGTAACCACGGAATGCGGAACCCCACTGATGGTTTGTGCAAACGGTAAAGCTCTTATTACGGATATTTCTGATATCATAGCCTGCACCCATAAACTGGCTCAGACGTAAGGTTACCAGGTCACCGAATTCGGAGTAAGGACCGTGATCCATGTAGTTTTCGCCTTCTAATGCCAGGAAGTTACCTTCTTTGTCGGCAGCCAGTTTCATATCAATGTATACTGGGGAACGTTTCCCTGTATAAATGATTGTCTGGTACATGGAGTAGTTCAGTGCTACAGGTCTGCCTGTAGCCATTGCAGCAACACCCAGTAAAGCTTCCATGGTCGGGCTAAATTTATAACCGAAAGTACCGCCGGCATGGTTCTGGATCAGATGGCATTTGTCTGGTTCAACACCAAGACCTGCGCAGATCATACCATGGTGTAAGTGAATCCCGATGGATTTGGAATGGATTTTCAGAATGCCTTCATCATCGATGTAAGCATAACCAACGTCCGGTTCCAGTGGCAGATGAGGCTGACGGCTGGAATAACCTTTCATGTTTACAACAACATTATCCGGGTTATCCATGATTGGTGCAGTTTCATCACCTTTGATACAATTGGTTTCGAAGTACACGTTTGGTGTCCCCGGATGAATTTCAATTGCGTCCGGAGCTGCTGCAGACAGGGCATCCATGTATGCAGGCAGAATTTCGAGATCAATTTTAACTTTTTTTGCTGCTTCTTTTGCATGTTCTTCAGTATCAGCAGCTACGATTGCGTAAGCATCACCGATCTGGAAGATTTTTTTGTCATTTAAGATTGGACGTTCATTCCCGTCACCTTTGTTGGTTGGGAAAGTAATCAGACCGGAAATACGGTTATTACCTTTAACGTCTTTGTAAGTCAGAACTTTAACAACACCCGGCATTTTTTCTGCTTCGGATGTATCAATGCTCTTAATGTTTGCATGAGCAACTTCAGCCTGAGCCAAAGCTAAATGCAAGGTGTTTTCCGGCATCTGGAGAATCTGGTCTGCACCGTAATCCCAGGTACCTGTAACTTTTGCAACAGCAGATGGACGGATATATTTACTTCCGACAATACTGTTGTTGTCAACCTGTTTGAATAACAGATCTTCTTTTTTCATTTCGCCGCGCATTACTTTTGCAGCATCCATAACCGCATCTACTAACGGTTTGTAACCGGTACATCTGCACAGGTTACGATGTTTCTGGAACCAGTCTCTTACTTCTTCTCTGGTTGGAGCTGGATTTTCTTCCAGTAAACCTTTTGCAGACATAATAAAACCAGGGCTGCAGAAACCGCACTGTGCACAACCATGTGCCATCCATGCTACCTGCAGTGGATGTAAATCATCCACACTGCCTAATCCTTCAATTGTCTGAATTTCTGCATCGTCCGCAACGCGGCTCATTTTTACAATGCAGGAACGAACTACCTTGCCGTCTAAAATAACAGAGCATGCACCGCACTGTCCCTGACGACAGCCAACTTTACAACCAGTCAGCATCAGACGTTTTCTCAGTACATCTGCTAACATTTCATCTGCTTCGCAAAATACTGTACGGCTGATTCCATTGATAGTTAATCTTTTTTTAATCATTTGCCTCTCCCCTTTGCAAATATTAAATAAAATTATTATCTATAAAAAAACGAAACCGCCTTTTATAGCCGAAATATTATAACCTGTCCTCTTTTCATCTAAGCACCAATTGGCTATAATGTACTCAAGGAAATATTCTAAATTTTGAAAGGAGTGCTTAATCATGGAAACATTTATCCAAAATCTACAGCAACTATTACAATCTGAAACCAGCGGACGATCCAAAGAGGAAATCGGCATCCTGCGCAATCTGTGCATGACTGAGGTCAATCGGTTTTTTGATCAGCTGCCAGAAGAACAGCAGACCGAACCGGTGACACACCTGAATGCACATGAAGCAGTTGTCGAATTTACCGATGAAGCTTCCGGGCTGTTATACCGCCGCCTGCTTCCGATTGACGTGGAAGAAAACGGAAACGGTATCAAATTATGTGCTGAAGATATGAATGGAAAACCTCTCGAAATGGCATTTTATGCTATAGAAAGTGTTCGCCGTATCAATGATCTCATGGGTAACGGTCCGGATGAGGACAGTTGCAACACACATTCATAATTTGGAAATTACATCAGGTTCTAACATGAAGTATATCACACTGTTGTTTTTTTCTCAATGTACTTTGTGAAATTTTCGCAAAATACCCTATCGATTTATTCTTTTTACACTTTCTATTTTTGCGCATTTAGAGCCTTTTTCCACTTTATTAAAAGCATTTATTTCTTCAATTATTTAATGAAATACTTTCGCTTATATACGTTCTATAAGTACTAATTATAGAAATTTATATGCAATTAGCAAACTTATAGACCTGTAAAACAAACTAAATTATAGGAGGTGAGTACACATTTCTTGTGTAAATAGTTTTAATCACATAAAATGTGTCGTATTATGGAAGCTTTATTTCAAGCATTAAAAAATGCTGTTACAAAAAAAGAAGATTGCGTACTGGTAACCATTATTGCAGGTTCCGGTTCGACTCCGCGCGGTGCCGGTGCAAATATGGCAGTCTTTCAGGATGGTTCCATCGCCGGAAGCATCGGCGGAGGTGCTTTGGAATATAAATCCCAACAAATGGCCCAGGAAGCGATCAAAGAAAAACGCACCTACACCGAAGAATTTAAACTGCATCCAAATCAGGTTGCCGATCTCGGTATGGTCTGCGGCGGTGATGTCGAAGTATATTTCCAGTATCTGTCCGCACAGGCTCCGGAAACCGCTGAAAAAATTGAGGAAATTCTCTCAGCCTTAAACCGTAACCGCAACAGCTGGTTATTAACCGAAATTTCCACCGACAAACACTGGGCTCAGCAGACAGAAGTCGCTGAACAGGGCCGTTTAAACGAAATGGGATTCCCGACTCCTTTAACCAACAAAACCGCAATTGTCACCTACGAAGGCAAAAAATATTATGCACAGCCTCTTCAAACTGCAGGTCGTGTCTATATCTTCGGCGGCGGTCATGTCAGCAAGGCACTGGTTCCGGTCTTACAGCCGGTTGGTTTCCGCTGTGTCGTCGTGGATGACAAACCGGAATTTTCCGACCCTGCAAGATTCCCTCTGGCCGAAGAAACGATCAATGCTCCGTTTACCGATTTTGGTGACAAGGTAACCATTACCGAAAACGACTACGTTGTCATCATGACCAGAGGACATGCGAACGACTACAATGTTCTTGCACAGGCCTTACGCACAGACGCCTGCTATATCGGTTTAATCGGCAGTCGCAGAAAACTTGCCGGAACGAAAGAAAAACTCCATAATGACGGATTCCCAGACGATGCCTTTGATCGCGTGCATGCACCGATCGGCATGACAATCAAAGCGGTTACCCCGGAAGAAATTGCAATCAGTATCGCCGGAGAAATGATTCTTGTGCGAGCGGAATTAAAGTAGTACACTATTGCTGTACAAATATTTCACAAACTAAGGAGGTGGCCGTGTATTCGGAATTGGTTCCGAATACCAGAAAAGAATGAAGTTAATTAAAACCACAGAAGCTGTCGGACATGTATTATGCCACGATCTGACTCAGATTATAAAAGGTGTTTCCAAGGACGCAAAATTCAGAAAAGGTCATATTGTTACCGAAGAAGATATTCCGGTATTACTCTCCATGGGGAAAGATCATCTCTATGTATGGGAAAAAACCGAAGGTATGCTGCATGAAGATGAAGCGGCACAAATTCTTTACGATATGTGCAAAAACGACCATATGACGCCTTCCGAAGTGAAAGAAGGTAAAATTGAACTGATTGCCGCTGTTGACGGTGTATTAAAAATCGATGTTGACAGACTGAAAGCTGTCAATTCTTTAGGCGAAATGATGATCGCAACCCGTTTAACCAACACGCCGGTAAAAAAAGGTGATAAAATCGCAGGAACCAGAATCATCCCTCTGGTTATTGAAAAAGAAAAAATGGAGAAAGCCGTTGAAGTTGCGGGAAAAGAACCGTTAATGGATATCATTCCTTATAAAGCAAAAAAAGTCGGTATTGTTACAACCGGTAATGAAGTATTCTACGGACGTATCAAAGATACTTTCGGTCCTGTCATTCGTGAAAAACTGAGTGCATTTGACGTGGATGTAATCGGTCAGACCATCTGCAACGACGACTCCGAAAAAATCCGTGCCGCTATCATGGAATTCATTGATCAGGGTGCTGACCTGATCTGCTGCACCGGCGGCATGAGCGTGGATCCGGATGACACCACTCCGGGTGCAATCAAATCCACAGGTGCTGATGTTGTATCCTACGGAGCTCCGGTACTTCCAGGTGCCATGTTCCTGCTTGCATACTACGGTGATAAGAAAATTCCTATCGTAGGCCTGCCGGGATGCGTTATGTATGCAAAACGCACCATCTTTGATGTAATCCTGCCGAGACTGATGGCAGACGAAGTAATCACCAATGATGATCTGGCTGAATTAGGTCACGGCGGTCTCATTCTTCAGTAAATTTACAGGCAACGTTTCTGCCTGTTTGATTCCTTCACAGCCTTTGCTTAAAACCCGAAACGGATTTTTTAACCCGTTTCGGTTTTTTGCTTTTATAAAAGAATACGCTAACATAAGTTATTTATATGCTAATATTTAATTACTATATCAAACTTACATTGTATAATAATCATATATGTTTGTATATGATTATTAAGTGAGGTGTAGTGAATGAATACTGTGTTAGTGGTCGACGATAATCATGAAATTCTCGAAATTATTTCCTACCATTTAACCAAAAAGAACTATCAGGTACTGACTGCATCCGATGCAGGGGATGCTCTAAAACTTATTGCTGACAATCCAATTTCTTTGGCTATTCTGGATATTATGATGCCTGATGTGAACGGATTTGACCTTTGTAAAAAAATTCGGGAAACTTATTTTTTTCCGGTATTATTCTTAACTGCCAGAAACAGTGAGCAGGATAAAATAAAAGGCTTTGCCAGCGGTGGAGATGACTATTTAATAAAGCCGTTCTCCTCCTCTGAACTCATTGCACGTGTAAAATCTTTAATTCGCAGAAACACACAATACAACCAGCCGCAAAACAGATCTCTGATCCGGGTTGCAAATCTTGAACTGGATACCGTTTCGGGACTGATTTGTGTCAACAGCCAGCGCCTTGATCTCACAGATATCGAATACCGTATCTTAAAACTTCTTCTGGTAAAAAAACCGGAACCACTGAACACCGAGACCATCTATAATTCTATCTGGGGAGATGCTTTTACAATCTCACCCAACAACAACGTAGTTGTTCATATAAAAAATATCCGCCGAAAAATTTCATTGCTCGACGACAAAACAGACTATATTCATACCGTATGGGGAAAGGGGTATTCAATACATGCATAGTGATCAGATCAATGGTCTCGTTTTCGATTTTCTGAAAAACACTGTGAAATCAATTTGTGCATTATTTATCCTGTTCTTTCTGATCTTGTTTTTGGGAAACAGTCTTATCACCTGCTTTGTATCAAATTCCTACCGTGCTCACATATGGCATGATATTCTGTTTTTTTCGGACACCGTCCTCTGCTTCTCCGTATATATTTATCTAATCATTTCTTATTTTTTCGAAAAAGCCACCTATGTCTCCTACCTGACTGATTCCATTCACTTCATGAAAGGCGGTAACTTCAGACAACCCATCGAACTGAAAGGCGATGATGAGCTGACTCACCTTGCCTTTCACCTTGAGGAATTACGAAAAATAGTCGGAAAAAATATAGAGGATGCCAATCTGAAAAATGAAACCGAACAACAACTGCTGACCTCTGTCTCTCACGATCTCCGCACACCTCTTACAACTTTAACCGGATATCTTGAAATTCTGTTGGATGATGATTTTAAGGACGCAGAAAAACGTCATCAATACCTGACTCTATGCCTGGAGCGTACCAAGCAGCTGGAAGACTTAACCAGTAAAGCCTTTGAGCATTTTTATGTCAGTACAAAAGAACGGCGCCAAATTGAACTGATGCGCTGTAATTCCTATGGGACTCTGAAAAAACTTCTGCAGGACCGCAGCAATGATCTGCTGACTGCTCCCACGGGCAAGCCCGTGGGGTTCTGATATCAAGTGTAGCTTGCA